>Ga0208162_1000210_pt1 | contig 33696 bp, 60 predicted proteins | sample CB_VirMetaG_4_FD_184539 | JGI IMG/M metagenome (GOLD analysis project Ga0208162, IMG submission 184539) | Freshwater to marine saline gradient viral communities from Chesapeake Bay - CB_1508_1M Viral MetaG (SPAdes) (version 4) | ecosystem: Environmental > Aquatic > Marine > Coastal | place: USA... | reverse complement strand
TGTCTATTGATGTTGGAACAAGTAAGCAAAAAGAAGTTGAGGCTAAATTTATGCAAAGACCTTTAAATGGAAATACTTTTCAAACTAAATCATTAGTTACATCATTTGGAACACCTTTTAGAAAAGATTATTTAGTACCAGAAATTTTATCAGAAAAATCAGATTTAGAAATGAGAGCAAAAGCAGATGCTACAACTTCTATTTCTGCTGGGTTTCAATTAATCCTAGAGAAAGTGGTTCAAAGCTAATGACTAAAAGACCTAGAACAACTGGCGAACATATTATTGCGTTGTATGGTCATATCACAGGATTAAAAAAAGATATTTTAACAATTAAGAATAATCATCTTGCACACATGCATGAAGACATAGAAAAAATTAATGATAAACTTGATACTAAATTTGATTCAATGACAAATAAAATAGTTTATGGAGTTGGAGCAATAGCTTTAATATTTTTAGGTCAAGTGCTTTACTTTTTATCTAAATAATATACAACAACAAATTGAATATGCACAAAAAAATTCTTGTTATATCTGATATGCATGTGCCTTATCATCACCCAGATTCAATTAAGTTTTTAAAAGAAATCAAAAAAGAATTTAAACCAGATACAATAATTAATATAGGCGACTTGTTAGATTTTCATGCAATCTCAATGCACGAACACAATCCTGATTTATATTCTGCTGGACATGAATTAAAACAAGCAAGAATTTATATAAGAGAACTAGAAGATATATTCCCAGATATGACAGAAGTAGATTCAAACCATTCTAGCTTAGTTTATCGTAGAGCTTTGAAATATGGAATGAGTAAAGAATTTTTAAAAGACTATGGAGATTTCTTAGGTACAAAAAAATGGAAATGGATTGATGATTTAACTTTAACAATGTCAAATGGACAACGTTGTTTTTTCACACATGGTCGCAGTGCAGATATACTAAAGGTATCTCAAACAATGGGCATGAGTGCTGTGCAAGGGCATTACCATACGAAGTTTGTGGTATCTTGGTGGGCTAATCCTGATAATTTGTTCTTTGGGATGAACGTTGGTTGTTTGATAGACCAAAAGTCCATGGCTTTTTCGTATGCAAAAAATTTTAAAACTAGATTTATATTAGGTTGTGGTATAATCCTAAATGGAGTACCACGATTACTTCCAATGGTATTAGATAAAACAGGAAAATGGATAGGAAAGATAGTATGACCTCAAACAAGTTAAAAAACACCCTTTTAAAGAGCCATAGAGCCACGCAGAACGATAATTCAGCTTTTTCCGATCAGGTGGCTGGGAATCACTACAAGAGCCTTAAAATACAGCCTTTGGAGTATTCTATGGCAAATGAGTTTAATGCTTGTCAAACTCATGTTGTAAAATACATATCAAGATACAACAAAAAATGGAAAGACAAAAAAGATCAAATTAAAGATTTAGAAAAAGCAAAGCATGTAATTGATATGCAAATAGAATTATTAAAGAAAGAATAAAATGTGGTTGAATTTATTATCTTTAGGTGTAAAAACTGCTGGTAAAATTTACCAAAACAAACAAATTACAAAACAGTTAATGTCAGATGCTCAAATGCGTCATGCTGAGCAAATGGCGAAAGGCGAAATTGAGTATAAAGCAAAAGTTATTGAAAGTAATGACAATGGGTACAAAGACGAATTTGTGCTTATTCTCGTATCTATTCCTATTTTGCTATTGGGGTGGTCTGTGTTTTCTGACGATCCTGAAATTCGTAATAAACTAGATACATTCTTTGAATATTTTTCAAACTTACCATATTGGTATCAAGCAATTTTTATCGGAGTGGTTTCAGCAATTTATGGATTAAAGGGTGCTGACATCATGAGAAAAAAATAGTACCATGCTGAATGGAAAAGATTAAAGTAGATGCAGTTATCACAAGTTTGGAATTACAATTAGAGGCTCCATCAAATCCTTATGGTAGCTATGTTTGTTTTAGATTTATAGATATTTATCCTAACTTTCCAAAAGTAAATGAAATGATTGCTGAAATAAAAAAGAGGCATGATATAGAATTAATTGATTATGAATATACTTATACAGGAATACACGAAGATACTGATTTAAAACATTTAGATATTATAAGACATTAACCATGGGGGATTTCTCCCCCACAATATTATTTTGTAAGTTTTTCTATTGCTAAATTATTAATAGACTGTTGTTTTAAATGATCACAATAACTATGACCATTCTTAGCCTCAACCTTTGAATAAAGATATAATTTTTTTTTATCAGAAAGTTCTTTTTTAACTTTCATATATCTTTCATCATTAGTTGCTTTAACTTTAGCAAGAGATACAGAAATAGAATCATTTGTCATTTTTTCATTAACAACAAAATCAAAAACTTCATTAACTTGATCTTTTACTTCATCATATTCAATTTCAGCTTTTACTAATCGTTTATCCAACGCATCAACATAAGCTAAAATTCTATGAGGATCAAAAGTCTTTGGTCTTATTTCTATATACTTTGGCTCACTCATTAACCAAGTTCTCGTTCGTACTGATCTGGGTTAAAATCAGTAGGACTTTCTTTTGCCCAGTCTATTTCTTGTCTTGGACTTTCTGGCAATTTATCATCAGTTAAATGATAACCTTGATTTGCTTGTTGGTAGTATTGTTGTTGAGGTTTATTATTAGCATATCCACTTTGATTATATGGCTTTACCATATAACAGGTAATTGCTAATTCCATACCATTTGAGTATTGACTAGCTTTACCCTGTTGTATTTTGCTACCCCATTTCAAAACATATCCAGCTTGCACATATCTTTGTACCTCTGGAGAGTTAATCCACTGATTAATTTCAGTAAGATCATACAGCTTTTTTGTTAAACTGCATTGAAACTTAGCTTTTGTTGATGATGCTTGGTATTCAAAAGCTGGAGCTTGTTTTCCAGTTGAATACATTTTTAAATTAAGCCCACAAAATGGTAGGCTTTGTTTTTGTATTGACATGTTTTATCCTTTTTTGTTTCATGTTTTTATTTTTGTTTATGCAATTCTTTAGCTATACAAATATGCATAGCACCTAGAAAAGCATTAAACATTTGTTTATTTAAAGGAAGTTCCTTAACCTCAATCTTTCCATCTTTTTTGGGTAATCTAATAATTAACCCTTTAGAAATTTTGGATTTAGTTTCTTCCTCATACGCATTCTTATAAGCATTTAACTGTAATGTATAGTCAAACGATATATGATTACTTGTTTTAATATCAGCAAGAATTAAATTACCTTGCCTATCTTCTAAAACAAGATCAAGAGTACCTGCGTAATTGTATTTTTTAGAGTAGATTTTTTTCTCTAATTCTACAACTTTATACTCTTGAGTATTCCACCAATTTAAGAATAGATTAAAACAATTTTTAACCTTTTCATCAGATTGGTTTGGAATTTTTTTGCCTTTTAGAAAGTCTTCAATCAAACCATGAACAACTGTTCCAACAAGTCCAGCATCTTTTTTAATTTCTTCTGTCTTGTTTTTGGCTTGGTCAATTATTCTTTCAAGCATAACTCTATCAATTATTTCTCCACTATCTAGTTTATGATTGATAAGAGCCTTTATTTCTCTAATAGGTGTAGCAACTAGCCAACCTGTTAGTTCTGGTTTAGGAATACCATTACCACATATTCCTGTCACACTTTCTACTTTCTTACCTTCGTGATAATAAACATGTTTGTCATCATCAAAGTCTAAGGTAAGACCATTTTTTAATTGATGTTTTATATACATCATACCTCCTAGTTAAGACGTTCTAATAATTGTGTGATGTCATACTTATAATACTTAGTAAGACAAAACAATTTAGACACATCAGTTTTTATACCTTTTTCAAATTTATATAAATCAAAAATTGAATTAAAGTATATTTTATTGTCTTCTACTACTGCCTCTGCAGTAATATCTTTTTCAAGTCTTATATGTTTAAATTTAAGACCTATAATTTGATTAAACAATTTAGCATTAGGTTTCTTTTTAAAATCTTCTACCATGCCTTTAATCATATAATCAGATTTTATTAGTTTGTTCATAGTTTCCTCTCTAATTTAAAACTGAATGACCACGATTACTTAAACACTTTCTATAAATAGATTCGTGTTGAGTATCAGCAGTAGGACTTTCAAACCAATAAATAATATTACTAAAAAAAGTAGTATTAGAATCTGCAACCATTTTACAATGTTGCAAATCGTTTGTTATTTCTTTAGCTTTATCTTCATTGAAAGTACCACTACGTCCCGCAGTATCAATTACAGGATTATACGCACAGCCTTGTACGAACAAAATTATACATAGCAACTTTTTCATATTTCTCCTTTTCTACTTTTAATTGTTTTTTATAACTTCTATAAGATAGTGCCTCTTTAATTTTTGGCATTATTTCATAAACCTCGACAAAATATGGATTCATGTCGCTAAAAGTCCAATGACGTCTTTTAGAAATACGATTTATAATATCCATTCTTCTATCTTTAATTGCATCTGTTTGTGCTATTTTATTTATTTTCATTTTTTGACTCCTTCAAATTAAGCTGATTTAATTCTTTAGTAGTTTCAATTACTTTAAAATTTAAATGCTCAATTAATTTATAATACACTTGCAACTTAGCAGATATTTCAGCTCTTTTAGTTAAATCTTTTAAGTCACTTCTAAAATTAATTATAGACATATTATTGTACCTCCGATTATTATTATTGATATTAAAGTTATTAAATAAGCCTTTACATATTTTCTATGTATTGGTTTGCCTAATATTATCATATTTACCTTTTAGTTATGCTGGGGCTTTTACACCCCAGCGATTGATTTATATTCTAGCTCTTGCTGGATTATTAGAGAAAATAATCATACCACCTAGTTCTTGCAAAAACCTTGCTCTTTGATCTGATTTATTTTCATCATTTGCTAGATTAGTTACTGCATTAGCTAACTCATATTTTGAAACAGCAAACTCCTCACCTAAATAGTGATTTAGCCTTTCAAAAATACCAGCACGTTCATCATCTGATACACCCTGTTTTTTAGCTAATTGAACAATACCATGAGAAGTAATTGTTTCATCAGTAGCTTGTTGCAATCTCATAAGATTTTCTTGGAAAACCTCAGGATTACTAACTAACTCTAATTGTTGTTGCATTTTTTCAACAATAGATTTCCACTGCTCATCATCTTCAGTATTAATAAGCATTTTACCAACATGCTTAGCATAAAACTGATTTAGATAAGTAGGGGCAACCATACCATTAGTACAAACTAATCTATAAATAAATGGCTTAATAATTAATGAGCCATTACCTATTTCAGAATTTGTAATAGTGATACCACCTTGAACAACATCTCCTTTTACTACTTCTCCCTCTAATTTTGGAAGAACAGCAGTAATGTTCATGTCATCGCCATCATAGTATGAATACTTTAATTCAGCACCCATATCCATTAATCTATCAAGAGTAGAATTAGCAACGTCTTTACAATCTATTCTTTTATAACGATCAGAAAGTATTGCTCTAGTTTTATCTTGATTATTTCTTAACATTAAACCTTTATCTTTATTATTTCTAATCCAGTGGTTTAAATTATAAGAAACAAGACTTTGAAATGGCATACATTTTGAAATGTAAGATGTTCCCATTCCTAATCTATTAGCTAAATTTAAAACAGAATTATCAGTTAATCTTGTTTGATAATCTTCATATTTTAAAGCTGGAAAATAGTCATGTTCGTTTTCAACTACTTCCAAGTTTTTTAATCTAACAATGTAATCGCTTTTATTTTCAGCATCATTATTTACATTTGTTAGCATTGCTTTTATTTCTTGTCCTTTTTTCATTTTCGTTCCTTTTAGTTATATTAATGTGGCTGACATCATCAGTACCTACTAGCCATAGTAGATAGAGGGGAGAAATGATTCCCCTTTCGTCTTACATCGTTAAATAATCTATAGTCCATTTGAAACCACCTAAAAAAAAATAGGCAAAGATCAAAGCTACAGAAACATATTCTAAAACTTCTAATATTTTTTTCATAATTATTTATTTATTTTGATTATTCTTGTATCATGTTCATCAAAATCAATTTCAAAAGGAACATACCAAATTTTATCTTCTACATTTGGTGTTACATCTTTTCCATTTGAAACTTTTTTAATTAAAGATATTTTGTAACAAGAATAATATTTTCCATCACATTTACCTTTATCAAGAACTTTACCCTCGATGTAACAAGCTTTTAAATGTTCTCTTGGCATAAAGTCATTTGCTCTTATTATATCTCCAACTTGAGCGACATCTTCAAACATAAGTTTATTCATTTTTTTTCTCCTAGTTAATTAAAGTACTAATTGATTTCCAACTCTTGCTTTTGATTGAATTGAAAATTTATAACCACAATAAGTATAAGATTCTGCAACTTTTAAATCCCAAACTATAATTGTAACAACATTAAAATCTAACAAGCCTAAATCATTTACAACAAATTGTCTAAATTCATCTTGGTCATAAAAAGACTTTGTTATTCTTGTATCTCCTTTTGATATATTTATTCTTCTCATTTTTTTTCTCCTAGTTATAGTTTTTCGTATTTAGCTAACATCATCAGTACAACTTGCTAAAGGTTGTAGAAACTATAAATTAAAATATCTAAATCGTAGGTCTTAACACACACTCTTTGAGGCACCCACCCAGATTATGAAACAGATTTTTTCTCAGTCAAAACTTAGAATTAACTTCTGGGGCTCTGAATTGGTTTTTATATGTTTTAAGACGAGTACCGAATTACACGTAGTCTAGTTATAAAGAAAGCTTATAAAAACACACACAAATGGCAAATACTTTTTTTTCAATAAAAAGGGGAGTTTTTAGCCAAAATATACAAAAAAAGGTAAATTTTTGTCAAATCAAAATACAATTTTTAATTTATATAGACTTCAATGCTCAAATCGGTTAAAGGTAAAAAAGAGTGTCTTCATTTTCACTCCCTTTCTAGTTATACTGGGGAAAGTTTTATACCGATTTCTTTCCCCACAACTCACAGGAAAATACATGGATAAACGTTTAAAAATAGCAACCATGCTTGTTGCTTATCGGTACGCAAGAAAAAAAACTCAAGTTGATATTTCAAAAATTTTGAAAGTTACTTTTCAACAAGTACAAAAATTTGAAAAGGCTATTAATAAAATTGATTCTATCAAGCTATTAGAGTTTTGCGAAGCATTGGATATTCCTTTAAACCAATTTCAAATTGGCGACCCATATCAAGTTTTAGATGGTGCGGATATTTCAATTCTTAAAAAAGAAAAAGCATTAGCATTAATAGATATACTAGAGGAGAAGTACTATGATAAAAGTAGAAGTAACAAAAATCTGGCTGGGGAAAGTATCAGTCAGAGAACATATATATAAAAAGGCTTTAAGAAAAAAAGAATCATTAGGTATTATTCATGGAAAAGAATATATGTTTATACCTTATGAAAAATTAAAATCTGCAAAGTCTTATACTGATCAAAGCTTTAAAAGTAAATACAATGGTAAAGAATATAGGCTTGTAGATTTTGATTGGAAACCTTATAAAGAAGAAAACACAAATCAAAGGAGTTTGTTATGAGTGGCGAAGATTTTATTGATATACCTAAAACTGATGAAACTCAACAATCTACACCTGAAGAACAATATTTTAGCAGATCAAAAAATACTTGGTTGTATGTTTCTGATATGTCAGATATGCATGTTCGTAGGGCTTTCAAAAGATTATTGAGAATGATTAGACTAGGTCAATTAATTGAACTATCTGAATATTCTGGTCAAGATAATGGGCATATTATTAAAGAAGAACTAGATAATATTATTAGTCATTGTGAAAAAATTAAAAAAACTATTTCAGAATGAAGTAATTAGTTATCTTGAATTTAAACTTAATAAAGAATTAAACTATGAGGATACTTTTGAAAAAGATGATAAGATAAGAATTGAATATCAAAAGTATGTAAATAAAATGACTGAATTATCAGATATACATTTTGAAATCATTGATAGAAATAGACATAGACGCAGAGAAAATATGAAAAAAAAAGACAAAGAAAGATTTGATAAGTTAAAACAAATAGGTTGTATTGCTTGTCAAAAAAAAGGATTATTTTCTGAGCCTGTAATTCATCATATTAGAAGATTTACTGGTATGGGATTAAGACCACCACATGATAAAACAATTCCTTTATGTCCTGAACATCATAATATGGGAAATGAATCAATACATCTTAATAAAACAAAATTTGAAGAACTGTTCGGTACAGAACTTCATTTATTAGACGAAACCAACAAACAAATAACACAACTAGAAAAAGGAGATATATTTTATGGAGAAGGAAACAAATAAGTTTCATGCACTACAATTATTTACAGATACATTTACTGCTGAAACAGTACATTTAACCAATCAAGCTATAGGAATTTATATTAGGTTATTATCTTTTGCTTGGACTAAAAATGCCAAGCCATTTACAACTGAATCAGCTTATAGAATATGCCAATGCAAAACTGAAGAATGTGAGTTTGAAGTAGATAATATTTTAAAAGAGTTTTTTAAGTTAAGTTATACTGATGAAACCAATCCTGTAGCAATTTGGACTCATAAAAGATTAGTACAAGAGCATGAGTATTTAACTGAAAAATACAAAAGAAGATCTTCTGCTGGTAAAAAAGGTGGTCTAGCAAGAGTTGAAAATGCTTCAAGCAAAAACCAAGCACCTATACCTATACCTAAACCTATACCTAATAATAATATATATGACCCACTCTTTGAAAATCTTTGGAGTTTATTAGTTAAAAAAAGAGGCTCAAAATTTAAAGCTCACGAAATATGGTTAAAACATTTTGACGTAATTTCTGGTCATTCAGAAGAACAATTAGCGAAAATCTACAATAATCAAATCAAAGGTATTGAAGATGACAAATTTGTGCCACATTTCAGCACTTGGTTATCTCAAAGAAGATGGGAAGTAGAAGATAATAACGAAATACCTGATTTAATTAATAGACTTAAAAATTTGGGCTATGTCCATAAAGGCTGTGAAGGACAATTTGAGTTATTTAGTAAAGATAATAAAAATTATAGAATTGATAAATATGATGAAAAGCATACAATCCAATTAGTTCAATGATAGGATTTTTAAGACTTTTTAAGTATTGCAGAAATCGTATAATTAAACTATCTATAGAAAATAAACAACTTAAATTACAAATTCAGTATTTAAGGGCAACAATAACTAAAGATGAATATACAAAGCACTAATGAAAATTCAAAAAATTTTATATGGTAAAAAAAAAATCAAAGTTATTTATGAACCTTTAAAAGATTTAGATGGCTATTTTGAAACTAACCAGCAATTATTAGTGATTGACAAAAAATTAAAAGGAATTAATTTACTTAATACAATAATTCATGAGTTTTTTCATATCATAATGTTTCACGAAAAAATAAATGTTAATGGCAGAGGAGAAGAACCTGTTGCTATTGCTGTTGGAAATGGCTTTACTAAAATCTTTAAGCAAAACCCTCAAATACTAAAACTATTTAATAAACTAATAAAAGGATAAAAAATGGAAATACAAGAAATTAATATAGATGAAATAAAACCCTACAAAAACAATCCTAGAGAAATCCCTATGGAATCTGTTCAAAAAGTGATGAATTCTATCAAAGAGTTTGGAAACAATCAACCTATCGTAGTTGATGGAGATAATGTTATAGTGGTAGGTCATACTCGTTGGAAAGCACTTAAACAATTAGGCAAAACTAAGGCATTTGTTATTAAAAGAGATTTTTCAAAAAATGATGCGATGGCTTATAGAATAATGGACAATCGTTCTGGCGAAGAATCTAAATGGGAAAATAAACTTCTAGCACAAGAATTAAATATGTTAAAAGATGAAAACTTTGATTTAGATTTAACAGGATTTAATTTAACTGAATTAGAAAATTTATCTAATGACAAAGATTTAGATTTTAAAGCTAATGATAAATCTGAAGATTTTAATGTTGATTATCCAGCAGATATGGAAGTTTCACATGTTAAAATGGTTCAGCTATTTTTAAATACAGAAACAGAAAAGGATTTTAGATTGTGGTGTGAGGCTTTGCAAAAAGACTTAAATACAGATAACCTTACAGATACAGTTTATCAAATAGTTAAAAATGCGTACAATAACAGCCAAAGCTAAATATACTGATGAAGAAATAAAAAAGCTAGAAGGCTATTTTGTTCAAGATCATCACGTTGATACTATTATAGATTATGATTGTGATGCTTATAAAGAAAATGGCGAGCCTTTATTTTTTTTCAGAAAAAATGCAATACCTAGTAGTATTTGTGAACAAGCCTATAAATCTTTACGTCATGCAGTTGCAAAAGGTGGCAATAGAGGTTCTGCTGGGGGAGTTCCACCTGATAGAAAAAAAGGCGATAAGATTGGTTTAAAATTTAATGATGATGGTACTATTGAGAAAGTAAATAAAACAGGAAAGACTAGAGGATTTAGAATTAATAAAAATGGTACAATTTCAAAAACTCATGAGGCTTTTAATAAAGTTGAAAGTGGTATTGCTGGATATTTTGATAGACAAACAAGAATACCATACTGCCGACAAACATCTTTTAATGAACATCAATTTGAAAAATTTAAAAAGGCTTATCCTTATATTAAATATATATCTGATTTATTTCACGAAGTATGTCCTGAAAGATGGCAAAATCAAAAAAATATGATTGATAAAACTATGAAAGATTTTTACATAGCTGATACAGTATTTTCAACTATTACGATTAATAGAAATTTTAGAACAGCAATTCACAAAGACAAAGGAGATTTGCCAGAAGGATTTGGAAATTTAGGAGTATTACAAGCTGGTAATTATGAGGGTGGTATTACAGTTATGCCTAAATACAAAGTTGGTTTTGATGTTAGAAGTGGAGATATTTGTTTTTTTGATGTTCACGAATATCATGGTAATACCGAAATAAAAGCTAAAGGTAAATTTGAAAGAATATCAGTTGTATGCTATTACAGAAAAAACATGATATTTTGCAAATCTGCACAAGAAGAAATGGAAATAGCTAAAAGATTAATCAATAGAGCAAACCTTAATAAATGAAATTTAGAATAGCCATACCTACTATTGCAAGAGCAGAAACTATTAAAAAGAAAACTATTAATTATCTTGCTAAAACAGATATTGATTTTTCAGAAGTAGATTTATTTTTATCAGATGGAAATGAATTAGAGGCTTATCAAGAATCTTTGAAAGAATATCCTATTAATTTTATAGTTACTGATAAAAAGCATGTAAATACACAAAGAAACTTTATAGTTGATTATTACGAAGAAGAACAATTAGTTCTTGGTATTGATGACGATATACAATCTATTGAAATGCGAATATCTGAGAAAAAAACAATGCCTTTATTAAATTTAACTGAATTTGTAAATCAAGCTTTTGAAATTTCCCAACAACATAAATTTGATATGTGGGGAGTAAATGCAGTATTAAATCCTTATTTTATGCGAAATAATATCAGCTTTAATTTGAAATATATCGTAGCATGTTTTTATGGCTGGAGAAATACCCATCAACCTAAAGCTTATGTATCAACAAACCCAGAATATGGTAAAGAAGACTACGAAAGAAGTATTAGATATTATATGGCAGATGGTGGTCTAACTAGATTTAATTATGTGTCGCCTAAAACAAAATATTATTCAGAAGATGGTGGAATACAAACATACAGAACAGTAGAATACGAACAAAAAGCAGTAGATTGGCTACTTAAAACCTTTCCAATGTATTGCACTATAAATAAACATAAAAAGTCTAAATGGCCAGAAGTAGTATTGAAAGATTTAAGAAAAAAGGCTAAAAAAAGATAGAACACAAAAAGGACATAATGGCAAGACCAATTAAAAAAGTAGATGAACAAGCTATCCAAAAATTAGCACAAATGCACTGTACTTACGATGAAATTGCAGAGTTCTGCGAAGTATCAACAAAGACGTTACAACGTAATTATGTCCATCTTATAAAAAAGGGTCGTGAGTTGGGCAAAATATCTTTAAGACGTGCACAATTCGAGAAAGCTATATCAGGAAACGTTGTTATGCAGATATGGTTAGGAAAGCAACATCTAGACCAAAAAGATAAAATTGAGCAAACAACATACAATGAGCCATTACCACTTATAATAGAAGCACAAGATGTCAAAGAAGAAAGGTAATTTATTTGGTGCTACAGTCCAATATACTAAAACTGAGAAAGGTACATCTATTGGAAGAAAACCAATAACATCAACAATGAACAAACACAAAAGAAGACAAAAAGGAAAGGGTAAATATCGTGGACAAGGCAAATGAGATAGGAGAAAATACATTTTTAAAAATAAGACAAAAAAATGAAAAGCTAAAAGAAGAAAGAGATATGGCTGTTGCTCAAAGAGATATAGCATTAAGAAAACAAAAAAAACTAGAAGATGTTGTTAAGCAATTAAGAAGTATTATAGAGGTAAATGCAAAAACGAAGTAACTTCTATCCTAATGGAGAGATTATAGACTATTCTCTACCACAATCATTCCAATTAACTAAATCAGCTGAAGCATGTGGGAACTGTGGGCTTTATAGTAATAGACGTCAATTTTGTGGGAGATGGGGTGCTAAATTTGTAAAGGAAAACTATATATGCCACGATTGGAGAAAAAGGTTCTTTAAAAGATAATTTTGTGATATTTATGTCACATGGCAAAATACAAAGGAAGAACAGTTAAACTTAATAAACCCATGCGTGGGGATGTTAAAAAGTTTAAAGTATTCGTAAAAAACAGAAAAACAGGTAGAGTAGTCAAAGTTAATTTTGGCGACAAAAAGCTATCTATTAAAAAAAATATACCAGCAAGAAAGAAATCATTTTTTGCTAGATTTAGACCTATACTTGCAAAGGCTAAAAGATCAGGCAAACAACTTAATACAACTCCTGTTTATTGGGCAGTTAAATCATGGAGAAAAGGTTTTAAAGTATGATTGATAAATGGCTATATATATTCTTTGGCTGGATTGACAGTTGGTTTAATTGGGTTGATAAACAATTTGTAAAGCCTAAAAAGAAAATAAAAAAGAAAAATACAGCACCAGAAGATTTATTCAATGGAGAATAAAAATGAGAGATACGAAGTCATTAGAGCAATTCAGAAAACATACTGAAAAAAAATTAAAAGAAATGAACCTATTAAGATTTCTTAAAAAAGAAGTTAATGTAGGTGCAAATGGTACAAGAGATTATGTTATTAAAAAAGGTGTTAATAAAGGTAAAGTTGCTAAATGAAAATATCAGAAAATACTTCGGTATCTTTACCAATAAGAAATTTACTTGCGATTGTAGGGGCAGTAGCAATAGGTGTTTGGGCTTATTTTGGCATTATTGAAAGAATAACTTTATTAGAAACAGCTGACAAACTTCAAGAACAAGATTTACTAGAAGCATCTGCACAAAAGCCTATAGATCAAGAACAGTTTATGTTGCTAGAACACATGGCAGAACAATTAGAGAAATTAACTGAAAGAGTTGATGATATGATGAATAACAAAGTCAATATCAATAGACTACAAATGGATGTAGAGCGATTAAGAATAGATACAGAAAAATTAAAAGACTCTGTCAGAGCAAACATAGGTAAATTAAATGGGAATCACTAGCTTAGTATTTGCATTATGCTTATTTATTAACGGAGAACTTGTAGAGCATAGAATACAAGATAGCTTATCTACTTGTCTTAAAATGAAACGAGAGGCAACTAGAAATATGGATATGCAAAATAAACAGTTTATGTGTGGAGAAGTAGAGGCTGAAATAGAAGAAAATATTGATGGTAGCAAAACAATCAAAAAGATTATAAGCTCTAAGTAATGAAATTTATATTAGCTTTTTCAATATGTTCTGCTATTACTGGTTATTGCAACAATACTGCCACATTACCAACAAAGTTTGATTCATGGTCAGAATGTGTAGGTGCTGGTGGTAAATTAATTATTGATGCGTCTATAAAATTAGAAAAACAATTTAACGAGGATAAATTATACGTTACGTATTTCTGTAATGAAAATCACTCTAACAAAACCCCAACATAAAGTTTCAACAAGTAAAAAAAGATTTAGAGTTTTAGTATCTGGTCGTAGATTTGGTAAAACCTATTTATGTATTACTGAAATGATGAAATATGCTTCAAGAGTAAAGCAAAATATATGGTATGTAGCACCAACATTCAAAATGGCTAGAGAGATTGTTTGGTCTAAATTAAAAGAAGTACTTCATAGCTTTAATTGGGTTGATACTATTAACGAATCTAATCTATCAATAACAATTAAAAAAACAGGAAGTAAAATATCATTAAAAGGTTGTGAAAATTATGATGGTCTTAGAGGTGCTGGATTAGACTTTTTAATACTAGACGAGTTTGCTGATATTGATGAAAAAGCATGGACAGAAGTATTAAGAGCATCTGTTGCTGATACCCAAGGAGATGTACTAATGTGTGGTTCTCCTAAAGGCTATGGTAACTGGGCTTATAGAATGTATTTAAAAGGCAAAGAGGACAAAGAGTGGGATAGCTTTCAATTTACTACATTAGATGGTGGCATGGTTTCCAAAGAAGAAATAGAACAAGCCAAACAAGATATTGACATTAGAACTTTTAGACAAGAGTTTGAGGGTACATTTGAAAACTATGCTGGTGCAGTTTATTATAACTTCCACCCTGTAGAAAGTGTTGTTGATAGACAAATAGATTGGACAAAGCCATTACATATTGGCATGGACTTTAACGTGGATCCAATGTCAGCATGTGTTGGGCAAATTGATAAAGATAAAATATACTTTGTTGATGAGGTTATTATTTATTCAAGTAATACTGATGAAATGGTAGATGAAATACGTAATAGATATGGAACTAAATTACCAATATTTATTTACCCTGACCCAGCCTCAAAACAACGTAAAACTTCTGCTGGTGGAAGAACTGATTTAAGTATTCTACAAAATGCTGGATTTAAAGTAAAAGTAAAACCAAAGCACCCAGCTGTTCGTGATAGGATTAATGCTGTAAATTCCAAACTTAAAGATTCTAATGGTCAAAGGCATATTTTTGTTTCCAAATCTTGCAAAACTATTGTAAAAGGATTACAAAGACAAATATACAAGGAGAATACAAACATACCTGACAAGGAAGATGGTTTTGATCACATGAATGACGCAATAGGCTACATGGTAGATTTTTTAAAACCTCTAACAACTCAGGCAAGGTTTTCTCCACCAACGAGATGGGCAATTAAATAGTTATGGCATATACTAGAGATCAAGCACAAGAAGTACACAAAGACTATTCAGAAACAATCAATAATTGGGAATATTATATTAGATCATACAATGGTGGCTATGATTATATGATTGGTCAATATCTAAATAGATATAATCTAGAATTAGATAACGAGTTTAATCAAAGACTAGCAAACACTCCATGCGATAACCATTGTAAAAATATTATTCAAATTTATTCTTCATTTTTATTTAGAGTTAGACCTAGTAGAGATTTTGGCTCATTAGCAGAAGAACCTAGTTTAGAATCATTCTTAAAAGATGCTGATTTAGAAGGTAACAGTTTAAACTCAGTAATTAAACAAGCACAAAATTATGCGTCTATCTATGGTCATTGTTTTATGATTTTAGATAAACCAAACGTAACAACAAATACTAGAGCAGAAGAATTAGAACAAGATATTAGACCATATCTATCAATCGTTACACCAGAAAATGTTTTAGACTGGAATTATCAAAGACAAATTAATGGTAAGTATGAATTAAATTATTTAAAAATTAGAGAAGAAGTAGATAGAGATAATGGTACTTACATGAGAATATGGTACCCAGATAGAATTGATACTCTTTACATGCCAGAAAGAGAAGAGCCTAGATTAATAGATTCTGTTCCTAATATGATAGGCAAAATACCAGCAGTAATTTTATACAATTCAAAATCCCATAAAAGAGGAATTGGACAATCAGATTTAACTGATATTGCTGATTTACAAAAATCTATCTACAACGAATATTCTGAAATGGAACAACTAATCAGATTAACTAACCACCCATCATTAGTTAAAACTCCAAGTGTAAATGCAAGTGCTGGTGCTGGTGCTGTTATTGAAATGCCTGATGAATTAGAGCCAAACTTAAAACCATATTTACTACAACCATCTGGTCAAAACTTACAAGCTATTATGGATTCAATTAATAACAAAGTAGAATCTATAAATAGAATTGCACATACAGGGGCAGTAAGAACTCAAAAAACAGGAATATCATCTGGTGTAGCTTTGCAAACTGAATTTGAATTATTAAATGCTAGACTATCTGAAAAAGCTGATAACTTACAAATTGCTGAAGAACAATTATTTAGACTATATGGATTATTTCAAAATACTATGTTTGATGGAGAAATAAATTATCCTGACAGTTTCAATATTAGAGATTATGCAACTGATTTAATGTTCTATCAACAAGCAAAAGCAATTAATGTTCAATCTCCAACATTATCAAAAGAAATTGATAAAGAAATAGCAAGAGCTGTTGTTGATGATGATGAAAAATTAAATATTATTTTTGATGAGATAGATATTAAATCAGAAGTAGGAGAATTTACACAAGACGAAGTTGTTCAAGAAGATCAAGAAGTAGCACAAGAGCAGATATAGATGAATGGCAGATATAGTCAAAGACGCAACAGAATATCGTATTAAGCAAATAGAAATTGCAGAAGCACAATACTATAAAACATTAATCAGAACATTAGATAAAATAGAACGTGAAGTAATTTCAAGTGTTAGCAGATTACCTCTTACTGATGGAAAGCTAGTAGAATTACAATCAGCTATTGCCATAAGACCACAAATAAAAGCTATTCTTGAAAGAGAATATTTAGCATGGTCAGATACAGTTGTTCGAGAGGGTTTTAATAAACAAGCTAAAAGAATTGAAAAATCATTTCAAGCAATTTTAAAAAGAGCCAATGTATCTAAAGAAAATTTACAAAGATTTTCAGAATTAACAAAGGGCGATTTAGCTTTAATACAAAATTTAAAACAACAATATTTTACTCAATTCAAAGATGTATCAAATACATTTACTAGAAGATTAGCTGATAAGGTTTATCAAAATACATTAATAGGTACAGATTTTGCAATATTGGAAAAGGAATTAAGACAAATAATAAATGGAATATATGCTAGTTCTGATGACCCAGAAGTAAATAGATTAGTTGATTTTATTAATGAGAATAAATTTGTAGAATCACAACAATCAGCAGTTGATAAGGCTATTCAAACACTACAAACTAAATTTGCTACAGATAGGGCTGGAGAAAATATGAAAAGATATGCTGGTCAAATATTAAACGATTCATTGAGAGATTTTGACGCAACCCTAAATTTTAATAAATCACAAGAGGCTGGATTAACTTATGTAAAATACTATGGGGATGTAATTCCTACAACTAGAACGATTTGCAGAAATGTAATAAATGGGGTATATGATAAACGAAAAGGTGGACTTTTTACAATTGATGAAGTCGAGAAACTATGGGCTAGAGAAAATTGGTCAGGTAAAAAACCTGGTAATCCTCTCATTGTTCGTGGTGGTTATAATTGTCGTCATCAATGGTCTTACGTCAATCCAGATTGGTATGACGAACAAGGCGAACTAATAATATAACAATAGGAGAAACAATGTCCGAAGAACAAACAAATGTTGCACAAGAAACACAAGCAACAGAAACTAAACAAGAAACAGCAGAAAATAATACAGAAGTAAAAGCAGAAACTAAATCAAATGTTTTTACACAAGAACAGCTTGATAATATTATCAAATCAAGATTAGAGGCTGAACAAAGAAAGTATGAAAAAAAACTTCAAGAGGAAGAAAAACAAAGACAAGAAATCTTGAAACAAGAACAATTAAAAGAGGCAAAAACTAAATCTGATCTTGAAAAAATTATGCAAGAAAGATTGGCAGAAAAAGATCAAGAGTTAAATAGATTTAAAGAGCAAATCAAAAAAGAGAAAGTAGATAATTCAATATTATCTGTAGCCTCTTCTAATAAAGCTATTAACCCAGCACAAGTTGTTGCTTTACTAAAAGATGAAATTAAATACACAGATGATGGTAGAATAGAAGTAGTTGATAATAATTCTAATGTACGATATAACGCAAAAGGAGAACTCCTAACCATTGAAGATCGTGTGAAAGAGTTTTTAGATAGCAACCCACATTTCCGTCAAGGGTCACTGTCTGGTTCAGGAAGCCAGAGTGCTATCGGTGGTAATACTGTTAAACCTTTTAACCTACAGGACTTGGACTTAACAAAACCAGAAGATCGTAAAGCCTATCAAGAATATAGGAAGAAACGAGATTCAGGGGCTGTTGAGATTAAATTAAACAATTAACCTTAATAGGATAATAAAATGGCTAACGAAAGTACAAGTTCTACACTATCGGAACTATACACAGAGATAGTAGCAGAGGCTCAATTTGTAGCATCTGAAAAATCTATCATGAGAAATCTAGTTAAAAACTATGCGATTTCTGGTGGTGGAAAAGCAGTTGAAGTTCCTGTTTATGCACAAGTATCAGCATCAGCAGTTTCTGAAGCAACTGACTTATCAAACACAGCGATTGACCCTAGCTCAGTAACTATTACTGCTAGCGAAGTTGGTGTTATGACTACCCTTACAGATTTAGCGAGAAATTCAGCTCCAAGAAATGTTGCTGCTGACATCGGTAAATTATTTGGGGAAGCATTAGCTAGAAAACAAGACGCAGATTTAACTGCATTGTTTGATGGCTTTTCAACTGCATTAGGAGATGGTACAGGTGCAATTTCAGCATCAGTAATCTTCAACGCATTATCAACTTTAAGAGCAAATGCTCTTGACGCAGATATGTGTTCAGTTGTTTTACACCCTAAAATTGCTTACGACCTAAAAGCAAATATGACAAACACTTTTGCTAATGCAAATGCAAACGATTTAGCTAACGAAGCACTAAGAAGTGGTTTCGTAGGTAGATTGGCTGGTATGAATGTATTTGAAACTTCAAATATAGCTAATACTGGTACTGCTGGAGATTACAAAGGTGGTGCGTTCCATAAAGATGCTTTAGCGATTGCTATGATGCAAGACGTTAAAATCGAAACTCAAAGAGATGCTTCTCTAAGAGCTGACGAGATTGTAGCTACATCTGTATATGGTGTTGGAGAAATCCATGACACTTATGGTGTAGAATTACACTACGATTCATCTATTCAATAGTAGATAATTAGTGAGGGGGAGAAATCCCCCTTGCTTCAATAAAGGAGATAAAATGGTAAAAATAGTACAAAATTCAGAAGAAAAAATTAAATTACAAAAAGGTAACAAGATTATTGAAAGACCATTAAAAGAATACAAAACAAATATTAACGTTTGGAATTTTAGAGGTTTTAAACCTGTTCAAGATGTTGTAAAAGAAGAAAAGGTTGTAGAATTAAAACCTAAAAGAAAACCAAGAAAGAAAAAAGATGTACAAATTGATATGGAAAAAGATTAGAAAAAGCTGGAAATGGCTATACAGAAAGACATGGAATAATCTTTTGTTTATTGCACCTATTATTGCTATAATTCTTTTTTTAATTATGTGGGGTAAATAATGGCTAATTATACTGGTGCTGATGTTATCACTGCTGATGACGTAACTAAATATCAACCTGATGCTTTTGGCTTTGGTATTGCCTCTACAGATACAGAAGCAGTTAATTTCTTTGCTCAAACTACAAATGATATTTTAAGACAATTAAGAATAGAATGGTGGCCAGTATATAAACAAAATGTATTCACAGATATTACAGTTTTAAATACTGCTGAAATGGTTAATACAAAAGTTAATTTAGATCAATTTGAAAGAGCTGGTGTTTATTTATTTTTAGGTAGATTCTTTTTACCAGCATTATCTAAATTTAGACCAGAAACTGAAAAAGATAGATTTGAAAGAATGGCAGAATATTACATGTCAGAATACAATAAAGAATTTAGAACTATTTTAGAAGATGGTGTTGAATACGATACTGATGCTAACCAAACAATCTCTGTTAATGAAAGAGAGCCACTTCATGGATTTAGAAGATTAACTAGATAATGACATTAGAAGTTAAAATTAAATCTAATTCAAAAGAACTACAAAAAAGATACGCAAGAATACAAAGGAAATTTCCAAGTATTATTGATAAAGGTATTCTACAAGGTGGTTTTCAATTATTAGATATTATTAGAACTAAAACATCAAAAGGAATTGACGTTAATGATAGACCTTTTGCACCATACTCACAAGGATATTTAAACAAGCTTAACAAAGAGGGTAAATCAACAAAAGTAGATTTATTTTATACAGGAAGAATGATGGGTGCATTAGTACCAGGTGGTAGAACTGTAAAGAAAACAGGAAGACATAAAATAACACTAGGATTTTCTAATTCACAAATGAGGCAAAGAGCATTATTTAATCAAGTATTAGGAAAAACAAAACGTGAATTTTTTGGTTTTAATGATAGAACAGCTAATATAATAAGAAAACAATTTAATAGATTTATACAAAAAGAATTTAGGAAAATGGGAATATGAGTATAAGAGAAAATATAGCATCAAATTTACTGTCAGTTATTTCTGGCATATCTAGTCCTGTAATTAAAAAAGCTACAAGACAACCATTTATATTAGATGAATTATCTGAACAACAATATCCAGCAGTTATTGTTCAAACTTCAGAAGAAGTAAGAGATGATGCTGAATTAGGAAGTGGTGCTAGAACTAGAACAGGTACTATTGATTTTTTAATACTAGGCTTTGTAAAAGGTGCAGAAGTTAATATTGATACATTAAGAAATCAATTAATAACAGCTATTGAATCTGAATTAGAAATAGATATTACTAGAGATGGAAATGCTTTAGATACAGAAGTAGTTTCAGTTGAAACAGATGAGGGTTCTTTATTTCCAGTTGGTGGAATTAGAATGACAGTAAGATGTATGTATGAATATTTAGCAGGTACTCCATAATGGCTTTTGATAAAATTATAAACAAATTTGAAAAAAATGTAGATACTATTGAAAGAACAATAGATGAAATATCTTTGATGTGTATAGATATTAGAAATAAAATAGATAAAATCAAAGAATTAAACAATGATGAGCATATTGAGAAATTCCCAGAATTAGATCATTTTGAAAATTTAGATGACGAAGAAGATATTGACGAAGAAGAAGATAAATAGTAAAAGACTTTATGGCTAAAGATATTAAATTATACAAGGGTAATTCTGAAATAATTATTAATGAATCTAACCTTGATCATTATTTAAGACTAGGCTATAAGCAAGAAAAAGAAACTAAACCAAAATCAAACAAGGATAAAAAGACATGGCAACACATCACGGAAAAGAAGGAGTTGTAACAGTTGGTGGAACTGAAATGGGAGAAGTTACTTCTTTCACTTTAGAAACTACTGGAGATGTTGTAGAGGATACAGCTTTAACAGATGCTACTAAATCATTTGTAGCTGGTAGAACATCATTCTCAGGAACAATAGAAATGCACTTTGACGAAACTGATACTCAGCAAGAAACTTTAACTGCTGGTTCTTCTATCTCATTTGTTTTATTACCAGAGGGTAATACTTCAGGAGATGCAAGTTACACAGGAACAGGTTTAATTACTGGTATGAGTATTAATAACTCAATGGACGCAATCGTTTCTAGAACTGTAACATTCCAAGGAACTGGTGCTTTAACTGTAGGAACTGTATCATAATATAATTTATGTCAGTCATTGATAGAGTTAAATCTCATTTTGAAACTCTTAAAACTATCACTATTGAAGTAGAAGAGTGGAAAGATGAAAATGGTCAGCCTACTACTTTTTATTCTGAGCCACTAACCCTTGAAGAAAAAAATATAATCTTTAAGAAGTCTAACAACTTCCAAGATTTGAATGTTCTTGTTGATTTGCTAATTATGAAATTACAAGTCAAAAACGATAAAGGCGATTTAGTTAAAGCCTTTGCACCAGAAGATAAATTTACTTTAAGAAAACGAGCTGATTCTAATATTATATCTGACGTTGCCAACAAAATCCTTGCAGATACTAATTACGAGGACGCAGAAAAAAAGTAGATAGCGACACTAATATTAAAACAATATTAGCTGTTGCAGATAGACTTCATATTACAATACAACAGGTTTTAGATATGCCTGTTAGTCATTATAATCTTTGGTTAGCATACTTGAAAAAAGAACAAGATCAGTATAAAACTAAACAATCATTAGCAGAAGCAAGGAATTTTAAATAATGGCAAATCAAAGATTAAACATAGACATAGTAGCAAAGGATAGGTCAAGACAAGCCTTAAATAATTTACAATCTGGTTTAGCAAAAGTAAGAGGTGCAGTATTTAATCTTCAAAGTGCTTTGGTAGGATTAGGTGCTGGATTAGTAATTAGAAATTTAGTTAATACAGGAAAACAATTAGAAAGTTTAAATGTAAGACTTAAATTCTTATTTGGCTCTGCTGAAGAAGGTGCAAAAGCTTTTGACAACATGGCAAAATTTGCATCAAGAGTTCCTTTTTCTTTGGAAGAAATTCAGGCTGGTTCAGGTGTATTATCTGTTGTATCTAAAGACGCAAACGAATTAGCACACATTTTAGAAATCACAGGTAATGTTGCTGCTGTTACAGGTTTAGATTTTAGAACAACTGCTGAACAAATTCAAAGATCATTGTCAGCTGGTATATCTTCTGCAGATTTATTTAGAGAACGTGGTGTTAAAGCTATGTTAGGATTTTCAGCTGGTGCAACAGTATCAGTAGATCAAACTGTAGAAGCATTTAATAGAGTATTTGGTAAAGGTGGAAGATTTGGAAAAGCTACAGATGAATTAGCAAAAACATTTGAAGGTACTCTATCAATGATTGGAGATAAAATTTTTAATTTTAAAAAGACAATATTAGAGGCTGGATTTTTTGAAGGATTAAAAGCACAATTTGGAGATTTAGATAAATTTCTTGCAGAAAATGAAAAACAATTAGAGGCAACTGCAAAAAAAATTGGATTAGGTTTAGCTACTGCTGTTATTAAAGTTAAAGATGCTATTTTATTTTTAAAAGATAATTTAGATAAGGTTATGACAATATTTAAACTTTTAATTGCTTTACCTATTGCTACAACAATTTTAAAAATAGCAACAACAGTTATAACTCTTACAAGATCAGTAATTAAATTAGGTATCGCATTTCAATTCACAAAAAGAGGTCTATTAGGTATTGCAACATTATTAGTTTCAGGTGGTGCTTTATATGGTGCCTTTAAAGGAGTAGATAAACTATTTGATGAGATGGGAGATAAATTTGATGAACTAGATAATAAAATGAAACAACTACTTCCTACTGCTAGAGATTTACATAAAACATTAATACCAATTAGAGAAGTATTTAAAAATTCTTCTATTATTTTACACAATTTTGAACATGAATTATCTGTAAGAATTCCAAGTGCTACTGAAAAAGCTATTATTAAATTTGGAGTTATTAATAATGAAATATTAGAAACAATGAAAAAGAAAACAGAAAACATTAGAGAAATAATAGCTGATGGAATTAATAGTGGTATTACAAAAATGTCAGAAGGCTTTGCAAGAACATTAGTATATGGAGAAAAATTAACAGATACTTTAAGAACAATGGCACAACAAGTATTAGTAAAAATAATAGGATTTTTAATTGAACAAATTGCAAGACAATCACTATCAGTATTTTTAGAAAATACAAAATTAGGTGTGTTAATAAGACAAACACAAGAAATGCGAAAACAAACTGATGAACAAAAAAAACAAAATAAAGCAAAAGGTACAGCTATGTTAATGTCAGGTAATCCTATGGGCTTTTTAGGATTTATGGCAAGTGGTGGAGCAGTAGCAAAAGGACAACCTTATTTAGTTGGAGAACGTGGACCTGAACTTTTTGTTCCAAACGAAACAGGACAAATAACACAAAATGCTAGAGGCACATCAGGTGGTAGTCCTGTCACAGTTAATTTTAATATCAATACAGTAGATGCTTCTGGCTTTGATGACTTGCTTGTAAGATCAAGAGGTACTATAACTCAATTAATTAATAATGCTGTAAATGAGAGAGGGGCTAAAAATTTAATATAATGGCTGGGGCATTTCCAATATCATCTGCAAAATTTGGTACTTTAGGAATAAAGTCAAATCAAACAACTATATTATCTAAATCTGTATCTGGTAAAAAATTAGCAAGACAATTAGATAATCAAAGATGGTCTTTTACAGTTCAAATTATTACTGCCAAACGTTCTGATGTATATGGAGATTTAATGGCATTTATTTTAAAACAAAGATCAGGCAAAGAAAATTTTACAATAGTGCCACCAGAAATTGAAGATGCAAGAGGTACTGCTAGTGGTACTCCTAATGGTACTGCGAGTGCTGGTGCTACATCAATTACATTAGGTGGTAGTGGTACAGGCACATTAAAAGCTGGAGATTTTATTAAGTTTGCTAATCACAGTAAAGTTTATATGGTTGTTGCTGATCAAAATGATATTTCTACAGGCTCATTAACTATTGAGCCACCTTTAACAACAGCAGTTTCTTCATCTGATATACAATACGACAATGTTCCATTTACAGTTCATTTAACAAATGATATGCAACAATTCGGAGTTTCTGGTGCTGATAAAGATGGTAATTTATACTATGAATATCAGTTTGATGTTGAAGAAGCATTATAGATGACAAAATATTTAGTTAAGCATTGGGTTACTGCTGATTTTATAGCAGAAAAGGTAGTAGATGAAACAGAATTAGATCAAACAAAAAATGATTTAAAATATAATACTATTCCTAATGGAAGTTTCAGTTTTGTTATGGTAAAAGACAGTGAGAAAGTATTAAGAACAACTTACGAGAAATATGACGAGAAACTTAACTTCGACAGTAAAAACAGAATTAGCGACAAATGATATTAGACCAGTACACCTTATCACTATTGGGTTCAGTACTCCTGTTAATATTACTGACTGTTCATTTCCTTTAACATCTTCTGTATCTGGCTCATCAGTTACTTATAATTCTTCAGATTTTATATTAGGAATTTCAGAACATAGCGAACAAACTGATTTATCAAAAGCTACTTTTAATCTTACATTATCTGGTGCTGAGCAAACATTTATATCTACAGTATTAAATGAAAATGTAACAAATGATGAGGTATTAATTTATAGAGGCTTATTAGATGATAATAGTGCATTAATTTCTGATCCTTTTTTATTATACAAAGGAAATATTGAAAGCTTTGAAATTCAAGAAAATGAACAAAATAGTACAGTACAATTAGCAATAGTTTCACATTGGGCAGATTTTGAAAAGAAAAATGGTCGTAAGACTAATAACACATCACAACAAAGATTTTTTAGTACAGATGTAGGAATGGATTTTGCATCACAAACTGTTCAAGATATTAAATGGGGTAAAGCATAATGGGATTTGGAAGTTTTGTTAGAAGTGTAACAAGAGTAGTTAAAAAAGTTTCAAAGGTAGTTTCATTTATAAACAATCCTTGGGTAGCCTTAGGAGTTACTCTTTTTATTTCATGGGCATTAAGACCAAAGGTTCCTGAAATAGAAGATTTTGGAACAAATTCATTTGATGATTTTGAAAGAGGATTATTAATTAACAAACAGTCTAATGATTCAAATATTCCTGTAATTTATGGAGAAAGACTTACAGGTGGAACAAGAGTGTTCATGGAAACTTCTGGTACTGATAATACCTATTTGTATATGGCAATCGTTATGGCTGAGGGAGAAATAAACGATATTACAGAAATTAGAATAGATGATAAAATAGTTACTTGGGCAAGTGATTTAACAGATGGAACAGAAGTAGAAGTTAATATTTCTGATAGTAATTTTTATAAAGAATCTACAAGTTTAATTAGAATAGAGCCACATTTTGGTAGTGATGGTCAATCAGCCTCAACACTATTATCAACATTAACTAATTGGACTTCTAATCATAAATTAAGTGGACTATGCTATTTAGCTATAAGATTTAAATGGAATTCTGATGCTTTTACAGGTGTTCCAAAAGTACAAGCAAAAATACAAGGTAAAAAAATTAAAACTTATAATGCAAGTTTAGTTGAGCAATCTCCAAGCTATTCTACAAATCCAGCATGGTGTTTATTAGACTATTTAACTAATGAAAGATATGGAAAAGGATTAACTACTGCTGAAATAAATTTACAATCTTTTTATGACGCGTCTTTAGTTTGTGAAACACAAGTAACACCATATTCTGGTGGAGATGATATTAATATCTTTGATACAAATGTAGCATTAGATACATCAAGAAACATAATAGATAATGTTAGAGAATTAATAAAGGGTTGTAGAGGATATTTACCTTATGCATCAGGAAAATATAGCCTAGTCATTGAAACAACAGGCACAGCGACTATCACACTTACTGAAGACGACATTTTAGGTGGTTATTCATTATCTACTCCTAGTAAAAACGAAAAGTATAATAGAGTTATAGTTGGCTTTGTTAATCCTGATCGTAATTACCAAGTTGATGAAGTACAATGGCCACCTGTAGATGATTCTGGTTTGCCTAGTGCTGACCAGCATGAAACAATGAAAAGTGCTGATGGTGGTTTTTTATTAGAGGGTAGATTTCAATTCACAACATTAACTAATCAATATCAAGCTGAAGAAATGGCAGAAGTTATTTTAAGAAGATCAAGAGAGGCTTTAGCTTTAGGTATTACAGTTAATTTAAATGCTTATGAATTAACAATAGGCGACATAGTAAATATTACACATAGTTCTTTAGGATTTTCTGCAAAACCATTTAGAGTATTGGGTATGACTTTTAATGAAGATTTTACAGTAGCATTATCTTTAATTGAGCATCAAGATTCACATTATACTTGGGCAACAAAAACACAAGCGAGTACAATTCCAACAACTAATTTACCTAATCCATTTAATATACAACCACCAGCAAGTTTAACTTTAGGAGATACTTTAATTGAATATAACCAAACTCCTCTTGTTGCTTTAGATATTACTATAGGTGCAAGTACAGATAGTTTTGTAGATTATTACCAAGTAGAATATAAATTAAGTACAGATTCAGACTATATTATTCACACACAAGGTACAGGATTAACTCATAGAGTTTTAAATGTTAAAGAACAAGCTATTTATGATGTAAGAGTTAAAGCTGTAAATAGTCTTGGAATTTCATCAACTTATGTTTCTGCACAAAGAACTATTATAGGAAGTACTGAGCCACCTAGTGATGTAGAAGACTTTGCTTGTAATATTGTAAATTCAGATGCTCATTTATCATGGGAACAAATACCAGATGTAGATTTATCACACTATCAAATTCGTTATTCCACACAAACAAGTGGTGCTGAATGGCAAAACTCAGTTTCATTAGTAGAAAAAGTATCAAGACCAGCAACGAGTGTTACTGTTCCAGCAAGAACAGGAAGTTACTTAATCAAAGCGATTGATAAATTAGAAAACTATTCAGTAAATGCAACTGTTATAGCAACTAATATCTCAGCTATTGGAAACTTTAATGCAGTAACTACTCAATCTGAACACCCTACATTTTCTGGTACTAAAACAAATTTAACATTAGAAAACGATACATTAAAACTAACTGATCTTAATTCAGATGGAACATATTTATTCTCAGCACCTATAGATATTGGTGGAATTTATACTTCAAGAGTAACAGCATCTATTACACAGTTTGCAGAAAACCCTAATGAATTATTTGATGATGGTAGAGGTTTTAGCTTGTTTGATTCTGCAACAGGCTCATTTGATGGCGATTCTCCATCTAACTCAAATGCTCATTTAGAAATAGCTTTATCTGATGATGGTACAACTTACACAGAATTTAAAAATTTTGTAATTGGAGATTACACAGCAAGATATTATAAATTTAGATTATTTTTAAGATCAAGAGATCAACAAACAACTCCTGTAATTAGTGAAGTTTCTGTAACTATTGATATGCCAGATAGAATATTTAGTGGAAATGATATAGTATCTGGTGCAACAACTTATACTGTTTCATTTACAAATCCATTTAAAAGTGTTAATTATGCTGTAGGTATCACAGGCGAAAATATGGCAACAGGAGATTATTTTATAGTAGAGAATAAAACTATTAATGGTTTTGATGTTACCTTTAAAAACTCTAGTGATACAGCAGTTTCAAGAACATTTGACTATATTGCAAAAGGATTCTAATACATGGCACAACACGACTATATAATAAACAACCAAACATTTCCTAGTTATAGAACTGACCATAATAACAGTTTATCTGCTATAGCCTCTAATAATTCTGGTGCAACAGAACCTAGTACAACTTATGCTTATCAATGGTGGTATGATACTTCTTCAAATGCACTTAAAATTAGAAACGCAGATAATGATGCTTGGATTACTATAGGTACATTCGATCAATCAACAGATTCAGTTACACTTACAGGAACTCAAGTTACATTTCCAACTATTACATCAACATCTTTATTCATAGAGCCTGACACTAATTCAGCAGTAACAATTAATGGAACAAATTTTATATCAGTTCCAATTGTAGAGGCTATTAATGATAGCACAGGTCAAATTTATAGAGCAGTAGCAGTAACTTGGACAAACTCTACAACTCTTTCAGCAACATTTAATATTCCTAACGCAGATTATTATGTAAGAGTAGAAAACAATGATGGTTATGCAGTAAGATCATCAACTGCAATTTTATCGGCAAGTTCTGCACCTACTTGGAGTACAGCATCAGGAAGTATCGGAAGTGTATCTGCTGGAAGTTCAGTTTCATTATCAGTTTCAGCAACATCAGATTCTACAGTTTCATATTCAGAAACAACTTCAGTATTAACTTCAAATGCTGACACACCAGCAAGTACAATGAATTTATCTTTAAATAGTTCAACAGGTGCAATCACAGGAACAGCACCAGAGCCTACATCAGATACGACTTATAACTTTACATTAAGAGCAACAGATGGCGAAAGCCAAACTGCTGATAGAAACTTTAGTATTACAGTATCAGTAGGAATTAATAATGGAGGTCAGTTTAACTAATGGCTAGTACATTTTTAACAAGAACTAACAGTAGTTCACCAAGTAATGCTAATATAACAACTATGTCTGTGTGGATAAAATTATCTAAAATATTAGGTTCAACAGAAGACATGGGTATATTAGGTTCTAATGCTGGTGGTGGTTATAGTCTTGCAGGTGCATCACAAATAGGATTTTATAATGGTGGATTATATGTTTGGTTACTAAATAGTAGTGGTACTTATTTTAAACAACAAAGTACAAGACTTTTGAGAGATCCTAATGCTTGGTATCATATAGTTGTTAGATTAGACTCAACACAAGCAACTGGAAATGATAGAATAAAACTATGGGTAAATAATGAAGAAATTACAGCATGGAGTACTACAAATGATTTAGCACAAAATACTCCTGTAAATATAAATGGAACTAATGATATAAGAGTAGGTAGATATACTTTTACTGATGGTACACATAATTATTTTGATGGTTCTATGTCACATTTTCATTTATGTGATGGTCAAGTTTATTCGCCAACTGATTTTGGAGAATATGATGCAACAACTGGAATATGGAAACCTAAAACTGCACCATCAGTTACCTATGGTACAAATGGATTCTTTTTAAAGTTTGAAAATAGTGGTGCTTTTGGAACAGATAGTTCTGGTAATGCAAATAACTTCACAGTTAATGGTACAATGACACAAACGATTGATACCCCTAGTAATGTTTTTGCTACATTTAATGCTTTGTATAATTCAAATCAAAATTTATCTAATGGAAATTTATCAGCAACTAATACTACATCTACTTGGAATAGCAGAGCAACTACATTAGCTGGTTCTTCTGGTAAATATTATGCAGAGTATAAAGTAGCTTCTCCAGGTACAAGTTATCATATGCTTGGAGTTGGAACTGTAGAAGATATTGATCCATCTACTCATGCTGGAACAGGAACAGGAACAGTAGCTGTTTATAATGACAATGGAAACAAATATGTAGAAGGTACAGATAGTGCTTATGCAAACACTTATGGTGATGGAGATATAATTGGAATAGCTTTAGACTTAGACAATAATTATGTTTACTTTTCTAAAAACGGAACTTGGCAAAATAGTGGCGATCCAACAAGTGGTGCTACAGGAACAGGTGGAATATCTTTACCAACAACAGGAACTTATGCTTTTACTGAAAGTGTAAGAAGTACAAGTAGTAGTAATTCAAAAGTAGATGCAAACTTCGGCAATGGATATTTCGGAACAACAAAAATTACTTCTCCTTACAATGATAGTAATGGAATAGGTTTGTTCAACTACGAACCCCCAACAAATTTCTTAAGTTTGTGTACAAAATCGTTGAATGAGCAAGAATATGATTAATAACAAATATAAAAAATGGCATGATAATATAATCACTAATGCTCAATCAAGAGTATTAAAAGGTTATAAAGAAATTCATCATATATTACCTAAATCACTTGGTGGAAGTAATGATAAATCTAATCTTGTAGAACTTACTGCAAGAGAACATTTTTTAGTGCATTTATTATTATGTAAATTTACAGTTGGTATTGCTAGACAAAAAATGGCTTATGGATTTCATGCTATGACTTCTTTTAAAAATAAAGGAAGATATACAAACTTTAATTCTAAAGTATTTGAAAATATTAGAAAGAATTTAAAAATGACAGATGAGCATAAACAAAAGATTTCTAAAGCTATGAAAGGTAATCCAAAAATTGTTGGAAAAAAATTAACTGAAGAACATAAAGAAAAGGTAAGATTAGCTAAACTTGGTCATCAAGATAATCTTGGCTGGAAACATACAGAAGAAGCTAAAAGAAAAATAGGATTAAAAAGTAAAGGTAATAAAGCTAGTCTAGGTAAAAGATATTTAAACAAAGATAATAAAAATTTAGTAGTTAATAAATCTGAAGTAGATAAGTATTTAAACATGGGATATAAACTTGGTATGTGTCCAAAAAATTATACATATAAATGGTTTAATAGAAACTGTACTAAATCAATTAATGCACAGGAGTATGATTAATGGCACAGATAAATAAACCAGACGAATATTTTAATACTGTTCTTTATACAGGTAATGGTTCTTCTCAATCAATTACAGGTGTTGGATTTCAACCTGATTGGGTTTGGACAAAAAAACGAAGTGCTGGTGAGGAACATATTATTTATGATTCAGTAAGAGGAGTTTATAAATATATAAAATCAGATGGTACTGATGCAGAATCAAATGTAACAACTTCATTAACAAGTTTTGATAGTGATGGTTTTACATTAGGTTCAAGTTGGAATACTAGTGGTGCAACTTACGCATCATGGAACTGGTTAGCCTCAAACACAACTGCATCAAACACAGATGGAAGTATCACATCAACAGTTTCAGCAAACACTACAAGTGGATTTAGTATTGTGTCTTATACAGGAACAGGAAGTGTAGCAACAGTAGGTCATGGTTTAGGTACAGCACCAGCTATGGTTATTGTAAAAAATAGAGATGCAACTTCAACTTGGATTACTTTTCATAAAAGTTTACCAAATACTAATGCTGTTTTTTTAAATTTAAGTAATGCATCGACATCTGGTGGTACTGGTTATTGGAATAATACATCTCCTACATCTTCTGTATTTAGCATAGGTACTGATACTGCAAATAATGTTTCTGGTAACAATCACATAGCCTACTGCTTCGCAGAGAAAAAAGGATTTAGTAAGTTTGGCAGTTACACAGGTAATGGAAATGCAGATGGAACATTTATCTATACAGGATTTAAACCAGCTTTTGTTATGACTAAATGTACTACTACTGATACTGGCTATACTTGGTGGGGTATGTTTGACAATAAAAGAATAGGTTATAATAGTAATAATTACAGACTATTTGCTAATAATAGTAATGCGGAAGATACAACAGCAAACGAAATAGACATTTTAAGTAATGGTTTTAAATGTAGGTCAACAAGTTCAACACATAATATATCTGGTCAAACTTTTATCTACATGGCATTTGCTGAATCCCCTCTAGTCGGAACAAATAATACCCCAGCAACTGCAAGGTAATTCCTATGCAACTATCTAAACATTTTACTTTAGAAGAATTTGAAAAAAGCCAAACAGCTACAAGAAAAGGTATTAAAAACAAAGCTGGTGCTGGAGAGATTAAAAACTTAGGCGATCTTTGTTATGAAGTATTAGAGCCTGTTAGAGCAAAGTTTGAAAAACCAATCACAATAACATCTGGTTATCGTAGCCCAGAACTATCAGAGGCAATAGGCTCAAAAGCAACATCACAGCATTGTCTTGGCGAGGCTTGTGATATGGAAGTCTTAGGAGTTTCTAATCTTGAAGTAGCTTTATGGATTCAAAACAATGTAGATTTTGACCAACTAATTTTAGAGTATTACACAGGAGAACAAAATAGTGGTTGGATTCATGTTTCATACAAAGATGGAAGTAATAGAAAACAGGTTTTGACATTTGATGGCAAGAAATATACAAATGGGTTACCTGATGCAAAGTGGTCAGGTGGAAAAATAACTAACTAATAGGAGTTTATTATGACACCAATGGGAAAAGGAACTTATGGGTCTAAAAGAGGAAGACCAGCTAAAAAGAAATCTAAAATGATGAGTAAAAAGAAAAAGAAAAAATAATGCCTAAGAAGAAACCTATATATGCCAAACCTAGACCAAAGAAATTAGGGAAACCTAAATCTTTTAATAAGAAGTCTAAAGCATATAAATCAGCTAAAAGAAAAGCTGATAAGAAGTTTGGTAAAAAGGTTTCTTTGTATAAAAACATATTTATTTCTAAAGCTATTAAGAAATATAAACCGAGAAAGAAAAAATGATAGGATTTACTACAACAAAAACTTTGAGTGAGTTTATTAATAAACGACCAATGAAGAAGAAAAAAAAGAAGAAAAAGAAAAAGGTTAGAAAATGAGTTTTATAAGTAATAACAATATTCCATTAGGATTAGCAATTCAAAGAGGATTAGTTAATAATTTTTCAGGAGTTCAAAAATTTGGATACAATACAGCAGTAGGAACAGTATTCGAAACGATATGGGAGAATGGTGATTTATATGCTTACCCTACAACTCCAACTACAGCAGTAGCAACATCTACTTCTACAGATGACAATGATAGCTTAGTTCATATTTATGGCTTAGATTCAAATTGGGATTTAGCTGATGAAGTGATTACAGTAGGTGGTTCAGCTTCTACAACATCTTTTATAAGAGTATTTAGATCAGTATTAGAAAATGCTAATACAGGAATTGTTAATGTTGGTAAAATTACAACAACAGTTAATTCACTTCCTGTTT
>Ga0208162_1000207_pt1 | contig 33879 bp, 39 predicted proteins | sample CB_VirMetaG_4_FD_184539 | JGI IMG/M metagenome (GOLD analysis project Ga0208162, IMG submission 184539) | Freshwater to marine saline gradient viral communities from Chesapeake Bay - CB_1508_1M Viral MetaG (SPAdes) (version 4) | ecosystem: Environmental > Aquatic > Marine > Coastal | place: USA... | reverse complement strand
CGTAAAGTTTAAAATAACTCAAGAAAATGAATTGCAAATTAAAGCTGCTATAAGAAATTATCTAGAAGAAGAATATGAAACTTTTGTATCTAAGTTAAAAGGATTTGGACAAACAGATAGAATCTCCGACGGAAGAGAAATATGGGAAAGTAGAAAGAAACAGAAGGAGGGACTAACTTTAAAAAGTTTTACGGAATTTGCAAAGAGTGAGAGTAATAGAGGAGGCTTAATAAAGTTAGCCAATGGAGAGTCTATTAGAATATTAAATAAGGAGGGCGATTTAGAACTTACAGGACAAGAAGTAAAGAAATTTAATGTTTCTGAGTTCACTGATTTAGAAAGCCTAAAAAACAGTAAGTTCATACCTTCAGGAGAGGATGCTAAAGAATATTTTTACAACGCCTTTTATCACAACACTCAAATAACAGAGTTAGTACATAAATCGCCTGCTTACTACAAAGGAGTTGCAGATTTTTTCAAAAGAGTAAAACAAGGGAATACTCCAGGTACTTCTCCCGCAGAATCTATAACTGCAAAAGTTAAAGTAAAAGCAGATGTCTTAGTAGAAAATAGTGATAAAGAAACAGCTGCTCTCCAAAAAGCAGGAAAACAAGACAAGATTACACAAGATCTTATAGAAAAAGCTGAGAATAATACTACAGATGGGGCGACCTTTATTTCTATGCCTAAGTATAGACAGTATATGGATGCCATACAACAGTGGGATGCGGATAAAGAAGTTGCTTATAATAAATATTTTAAAGCTGCCAAAAATTGGAAACCAGGCACTGCATTTAAAAATCCATTAACTGCAAAACAAAATCAAGATTTATTTAAAGGGTTTAAGCCCTTTATGTTTACAGAAAGAGAAGTTAAGAATGATGAGGGAATATCTATAGGTACATCGTCCCCCGTACAACTTAAAAACTCTATACAAGTACTTACTCCTGAGCTAGTAGTTCTAGGAGGCAATGCTGGTAATCTAGCAGAAGCATACAATGAAATGTATGTAAATGAAGAGAAAGCAGATTTAATAGCTTTCTCAAGTGCTGTTAAAGTAGGAAATCCTGGGGTTGACGAGATTATGGAGGTTAACCTAAAAGATATGCTACTTGCTCAAAACACTCCATCACACTGGTATGAGCATGTCGCAAGAATAGGTTCTCAGATGAGAAATCATATGATGAACAATATAGATCTTGAAGCTAACTATAATGTAGGAGGAACTAATGTAAAAGGATCTGACTTGTTAATTTTATTAAATCAACTTACAGAGGCTAACCTTAAAGAAGATAGTGACGGACTAACAAGTATAGTAAATAACTCTGAAGAGGACTATCGAGAACTTAGACAAGAGATTGTAAAAGTATTAACTAACAGGGGGGCTCCTACAGCTATTATTAATAGTATAAATAATAGTATAGAGGTTTCTGATAAAGAAATAATACCTAAGCTATATTCTAGTTATGGATCTAAAGAATCAGAGTCTGTAGTAGCAGCGTTATTTAAGAGTAGAGTATTTAAGCAAAAGTTGCCAGGAGGCCAGTTTGTAAACTTTACTTCTTATGGTTTATCAGATAATTTAAAGTATAAAGTTGATGAAAAGACTAATACGTTAACAATGGAAGCCTATCTTCCCGCTTGGTCAAAAGACTTACTAGATCTCCCTGTAAAAGAAGACGGGACTATAGATATGAGTAAGGTAGATCCTGAAGTATTAAAGTTGGTAGGATTTCGTACTCCTACAGAATCTAAATACTCCATAGTTGCTATAGAGGTCAAAGGATTCCTTCCAGCTAACTTAGGAGGAAATATTGTTTTACCTAAAGGGATTACTAGTAGAACAGGTCTTGACTTTGACATTGATAAAATGTTTGTCTTTACTCCTCATAACACTACTCTTTATGAAGGTGGAGAACGAAAAGAAATAGATAAAGTCGTAGTAGATGAGCCTTTTGACGTAGATCTAGGGCCAAATCAATCTAGGAAAGCAAGAGAAAATGGATTGATTTCTATATACTATGCAATTTCTTCTAATTTAAAAAGTCATGGTGAAGAGTCTATAGGGCCTGGACATTTTGAAAATTTAAAGGACGCTGCCTATACTGCATACCTAAAAAATAATGTAAGCAAGTATAAAGCTGAAAGTGCAGGGGCGCTAGCTGGCATGTCTATAGAAAGAAAAGGAGAAATTATAGAAGCAGAAGAAGCTAAAAAATATAATATAGCAAATCCTCTTACTCATTTAGAGTTTTATGATAGAGTTCAATCAGGAGGTAACCTAATTGGAGTTTTAGTAAATCATTTAATAAACAATATAAAAGCTAAGTTTACTGAAGTAGAGCTTAAGGATCCTATAACTATTAATGGACAAGAGTATAAGTCTCTTAGTAGCAATAACATGGATATAGATTATAATCTACAAGAATTTGCTACTGCTATTGTAGATAATACTAAAGAGCCTTTAGCTGCATTTATTAACTTAAATATAAATACTGCAGATGCTTACATGGCGGCTATAAGACTAGGACTTCCTATAGATTATACTGTTGCATTATTTTCTACTCCTTTAGCAAGAAAGTTACATAGGTCTAGTTTACTGACGGGTAAACCCTTTTTAGTAGAAGCTCAAAAAGCACTTACTGAACTACAAAACAACAGGGAAGAAGAATCAGAGTCTTCTGGAGGCTATACTAATTTAAATTTAGAGGATTTATTTGATAGTCAACGTCAAGTTAAGCTTACATTTAAAGATAATATAAGTACAGAAAAAGAAGAACTTTTAAATACTTTTATTAAGTTATCTGAAGTTGGCGCAGATCTTTCTACAGTAATAAGAGGTACTAAGTTGGATGCTTCAGCTGCTGCTACAAGTGCTGCAGGGGTAATGCTTCAAAACAAAATGGTGGAGAAAGTAACAGAAGACAACTTTACTTCAATACAAGGCACTGGAGGGTTCTTTAGTGAAGATGGTATTCTTAAGATGTATAAGGAAAATGCTCATGATCCTGTAAGAGAAGCCTACGCAAAGTTCTTTCCTTACTTTAATAAATCATTTGAAGGACTAGTAACAAAGTTTTTAGACACAGTGCCTGCTGATGCATTTTTAAATGATAGGGTTATCTCAAACATGTTTAAACATGCTGAGACTTATCATATAGCTAATCATGAGGGACTAGAAAGATTTTCTACTGAAGCAGTTATGAAAGAAGTCCATAAAGCCTTTATAAAATTTAAAAGAGATTACGCTGCGTCTTACCCTACTTTGATTAGCGCCTTAAGGTTAGAAACTCAACAGGTTGATCCTAATTTAGAGGAAGACAGAATTGTGGTAAATAGGAGTGCAATTAGCAAAGATCAAATAAACCTTGCCCACGAAGAGTGGCTAGCAATGATGAATAACGAAGAGACTGAACGCTTTGCCCGTAATCTTTTAGCTTATGCATTAAAGACTACAGGGTATACTCCTAGTCCTTTTAGTATGATGAATTTAATCCATCCTGATGCTTTTAATGAAAAATTTGGAGCTGAGGAAAGTATAGAAGAAAGATTAGAATCTCTTTTAAATAATGTAGACGTACCATTCGATGACTTTATATCTCTCTATGTAAGAAACGTATTTAAAGAAGATAACAGCTTCTTATTAAAAGCAGACGAGGCTGCCACAGAAGAAGAGGGGACATTGGTTATAAAAAAAGTAAATGGAGAAGTTCCTTCTTATTATAAAAACACTAAAGGAAATGCTGTAGACTTTTTAATAAAAAGAGATAAAGAAGGGGATAGGCTGTTTGCTTTAGATGAGGCAAGTGACGGGGAAATAACTTATATAGAAGTATCTTCTTTGGGAACTAAGTTTTACAGGCAAGATTATACCCCTACAGAAAAATCACTTGAGTCTCTTATTTCTTCAGAACAAAGTAATCGAAAGACTCTTAGTGAGTTTGAACTATCTACAGGAATTACTGAAGAAGTTGAACCTTCCGCAGAAGATATAGGAACTCCTGTTGAATTACCAACAGAAGAAAAATCTGAAGTTGCTAAAAAGGTTACCTTTGAAGAATACTCTGAACAAACTAAGTTAAGTGCTACACAGGCTCAAGCTTTTGAACAAGCAGAGTGGGATAACTTATCTCCTAGAGAGCAAGAAGATATTACAAACTATATAAATAACTGCAATTTTGGCTAAGAAGGGATGCATAAATAAAAGTAGTGCAGAATTTAAAACACTACTAAGAAACTTTAATGGATCTGCTACTGTATTAGAGCATAGAATAGTTGCATGGCAGTCTAGAAATAAAAAGTCTATAGAAGATCTTCCTAGTGTAGCTGAGGTTTTAATAGGCGTCAAAAATCCTTTTGACATAATTAATACTGCAAACACTACAAACGATCAGTTGTCCTCTGCTGATGTAAAAAAACTATTAATCCAAAGAAATAAAACTTTAAGGTATAATGCAGTTAGGTTTGCTACTGGAAGAGATGGCATTAAAAGGTTATACATTACTAAAAACCCTAATTCATATACAGATACTCTTAATGCTTTAAATGCACTAAAAAGAAAGTATAACAACTTAGATGGAGTTGAAATACATAAAGCTACAAAAGCAGAACCTAAGACAAATAGGCCTGTATACTATATAAAGTTCCCTGATAAGTTTGAACAGACTAAGTTATTCTTTAATGTTACAGGGACTCAGGTAAAGTCTATGCTCTCTATGAGCGACATAAAAAATAGCCTTCAGTTTGAAGGGACTATGATAGAGTTCTTAGATGAGATACCTTCTACTAGGGGCATTAAAGTAGCAATGCGTAATGTAAACAAAGGGGAGAAGATTCAGATAGTAGCTGCCCAAATGAGAAAGAAGTACGAGGATAAAGCCTGGACTACTCCTGCGCCTTTAGCAGATGGTAGTAGAGCAGTTGCATTACCAGAGGATGTCTTTAAATCATTTGAAGAGTTCTTGACTTTTGCCTTACTACATGAAAAAGCACATGAGACTTTAGACAAGGGTATTGATGAAACTATAGGAGCTTATGAAACTAGAGTAACAAAAGAAGCTCTTAGCAGGCTTCAAGGCATAAGAGTAGCAGAAAGGGTAAGAGAATCAGCGAACGCCCCTAAGATGACCTTAAAAAAGGCAGAGCAGCTTAAAGAGATTCTTACACAATTTGCAGAAATAAATGGCATAAGAGTAGAAGGGCTATCAGAGGTAGTAAACGTACTTAAAAAGCAAGGAAGAATTAAAAGCGATGCTGCGGGTGTAGCAGGTGTAGCAGACGCTATGAATAAGATAGTAGGTATTGATTCTTCTTTAACACTTCCTGAGCAAGTAGAAATACTAGGAGAAGAAATAGGACACATTGCTATTGCAATGCTGGGACTAAACCACGAGTTAGTTGCGCCTTTACTAGAGGTAATAGAAGCCACAGAAGAATACAAGCAAGACTACGCTACCTACTTTGAAGCATATAAAAGAGAACTAGGACTAGATGACTCAGAGGCTGATGCTCATTCTAAGATAGAGATACTAGGTAAGGTCCTTACTAACGAATTACTCAAAGATCCTGCAGATGCTCCAAGTAGCACTAGATCTTTAATAATGAGGATATGGGATAAGATTACTGCACTTTTTGGAACTCCTAATTCTTTCTACTTACAAAGTAGAGTAAGAGAAACAATGGGGGCACTAGCCACTAAGATAAGATCAGGGGAACGATTAGAAGAGGTTAGCGATCCATATAATAATCCTTCAAGTGTATTTTTTAATTTAGAGAAAGCTAGCCTTGAGGCTTTTAAAGAAAAACTAGGAGACGATATTATTGCAGACCTTAACAATCAAGTTAGAGTAATAAATGAAAGTATAGGAAGAGGCGCTAAGACTGATTTACAAGGAAAAAGATTAGAGCAAAAAAGAGATGAAATAATAAAAGACCTTGCTGATAAACAGACTGCAAAAGGACTGTTAAATTACATGCAATATTTAGATGGGGTGATACAGGAGTTTAGTAAAGACTCTGAGTCTATGAAGTCAAATGGAAGTAGTTTAGATATTGATAAAATTAACACAGGAGTTAAGTTTCTTAGCGCTCACGAAGACATGATTGCTGAAATAGGACTTAACCTACAGAGAATAGTAGACAGTGAAGAAACTAATTTATCAGAAGAAGAACTCGCTGAATTAAATAGTCTTATAACTAATGCAACTAGGTCTATAGGGAATTTATCTAATATATATAAAGACTTAGATTTACATGCATATGATCAAATACTTAGTAGTGAACTAGAGTATTATGAACCAGGGGATATAGTAAAAATTTTAAAAGCAGAAGCTGGAACAGATTTACTTAGCTACACTAACAAGATAAGGAGTCTTAGAAAAACCGATAATAAATTATTATTAGCGGCTTATAAAATACTTAAAAGAATTGATAATGAAAAGAACAGTGTAGGAGAAGAGGTAGAGGCTAAACTTCAAAGACTTTACGAAGAATCAGAAAGAGCAGGTTTTGATTTTGACAGCATGTTTGAAAAAGATTCTAAAGGAAATCTTACAGGTAATGTTGTATCTAAGTATAATCAAGGAAAACTTCAACAAGCCCGCGAAGAGGTATTAGAGTCTTTAGTAAAAACATTCGCTTCTGATGGAATTACTGATTACAACGATCTTAGACTTAAAATTGAACTAATTAAAGAAAAAGAAGAATCTGAACAATCCACTGAAGAAAAGGCTATGCTTGATAAGTATATCAAAGTTTGGAGCAACTTTAGTAAAAAGTATTATGATACTAGTGGATATAAAACTATAAGAAACTTAGGTAAAGCAGACCTAGAAATTTTAGAAAGAACCTATGTAGGTACTACAATTACTAATTCTAATAGTAAAGATTTTAAAGTAGGAGACAAAGTAAATTTTTATACTGAAAAAAATTACCCTTCTAGAAAATTTGGGAAAGTTGTAGAAGTAGGAGAAAAAGAAAATGATAAGACTAAGTATAAAATTGAGATAATAGATAACACAGAAGAGGGACTAAGTGATATTCTACTAAACAAAACCTACGATAGTATAAAAGATAACGCTTACTATAAGGAGTACATAAATACTATGGCTACTTATAAAGAGAATCTTCCTTTCAGACAAAGAACAGGAGATAAAAAGTTTATGATGCCCCAAGTAGGAGCTTCAAAAGCAGAGTTAGTAAGGGATGGTAGGTACAATAGCTTGAAGGAAAAAGTAAAACAAGGTGTTTTAAGATACGGAGATGATGATACCTATGGCGCAGAGGTTACTAATTACAGAGGTATAAAAAATAAGTTTATACCTGTATACTACACTAATAAAATAGATCCTAAAATACTAAGTAAAGACTTGACTGCAAGTATGATAAAGTTTGCAAAAATGTCTACGGGGTACAAGGAAGCAGTAAACTCTCGTTCAGAGTTAGAAGCATTACAAAGAGCAGTCGCTAGGCAAGAATTTAAAACTAAGAAAGGAACTAAAGCAGACATAACTGGAGAGGCTACTAAAACTTATGAGCTGTTAGAAAACTTCTTAAATATTTATTTATTTGGGGAGTCTGAAGAATCAATGACTGCAAAGATTTTAGGGAAAGAAGTACAAGTTGATAAAATCTTAAAGGGTTTATACAATTTTGTTCAAAAAAGTAATCTTGCATTTAGTCTACCGATTGCACTATCTGGTTTTATAAAAGGTAACATAGATCAGGTAATAGAGCGCATAGGAGGTAGGCTAATAGCAAAAGACTCTATAGGATATTCTCAAGCAGAAGCAGTAAAGAATTTACCAGGCATTATGAATGATGTAGGGAAGAGGCTTAAAACAAATAAGCTTTCCCTTATAATGAAGTATGTGGGAACTGGGTTTGATAATGAGGCTGAATTATTAAGGTTTAAAGCAAAAGGAGCAAGGATAACCTTAGATGATTTGGCGTATGCTCCTTACTCAGTATTAGACGGCACTCGCCAAGCTACCTTAACAATAGCAATAGCTGATAACTTAAGATATATTGATGGCAAGCTTTACTTGAAAGAAGAATACCTAGCGCAAAAAGGGGCTACTGAAGAAATATGGAAAGCTAATAGAAGCAACTCTTTATATAATAAGATAAAAATCAAAGACGGAGTTGTATCAGGAGTAGATAAAAAAGATCTATTTAGATTTAGAGATATAGTAGCAGAGCTTTCTCCTAGATTAAAGGGGGAACAAGGTAGTTTAGATAAAAATAACTTTAATCGTAATGCTTTATCTCGTTTTGCAGGTATGCACAGAGGATGGTTAATTAATGGGATAGAACATAGATTCCACAGAAGGCATACATCTCCTTTAACTGGATTAACAGAAGAAGGTACTTACAGGACTGTTGGAAGCCTGCTTACAGATAAAGAATTATACTCAGCAATACGCGCTGCCGCACAAGGAAATCCTGCTTTGTTAAAGACATTTTGGAAAGATCTAAAGCCCTATCAAAAGATTAATATTTTAAGGGTATCAGCAGACCTTGGTGCATTAAGTGTATTAAGTATACTAGGAGCTGCAGTAAATGCAATAGCCTCAGAAGATGATGATGATATGTGGTGGTTACAGTACAGTGCCTATCAAACCTCAAGGGTATTGCTAGAGCAAAGAGCTTTCTGGTCTCCTTTTACATTAATGGAAGTACTTAAATCTCCTGCTGCAGGTATCAATGTTGTAGAATCATTTGCAGATTTACAATGGATGCTTAATTGGGATGACTTAGAAAGAGGCCAATACAAGGGAATGACTAGATTCGAGAAACAATTAATACGCTCAGTATATGCTAAAAACTTATATGAGCTAGGGTCTCCCCAAATAAAGAATAGTTACTTAGAATCTATGGTACTAGAAAAAGGTCTTAATCCTATTTATGGAACCACTTACTTTATCTTTTCAGAAGAAGATAAGTAAATACGTCGGACAATAAATCTATGGTTAAAAAGGGGGGTCAAAGCCCCTCTTTCTTTTCTTTTAAGTCACTGTCTTTTTCCTTTAATAGAATTTCAAGCGACTCTAAAGTTTTAAAAACTCTAGGTTTTTCCTTAGTTCTCTTAGATAACTTTTTAGACAAAACTACTTTTTAGTTTTAGGTTTAGTGTGGGTATATCCTTTTGCTTTCATTCGAGTATGATCTGCAGGTTTATTTGCCTTATAGCCCTTACCTGTTTTAGGGTCATACATCATATGTACTTTAAACTTTTTCATAATTATTATTTATATTTTTTTTATAAAAATTAAATATTTCATCTGTGGTAGCAGGTAACTCTCCGTAGAAACTTCTCCACATACCTATAGCTAGTCTGTACTCTTCGTATTCTTCTGGCGACATTAATTTAATAATTAGAATTTTCTACTGTAAGGCATATATCTATAAAAGGGAGATATAAAACGTATTGAGTATATGACTTTTCAATGTAAGTTCTTACTCCGATTAATACTCCAGGATAAATTCCTATTTCTAATAAAAAGTTAGGCATAATTATCAAATATACAGTTAATTTATTTCACCCTAGCGGCTATTAACTTATCTTCTTTATAGTAAACAGAATGGCGAATAAGACAATCTACATGCACTGGAGTACCCGTAGCTACATTGCCCTCTGAAGTACCCGCTACCATGACTAATGCAGCATCTTCTTCTAACCTAGTATTACAAAGAGGACAGTCCTCCATCCTACTAGAAAACTTAAAGATAGCCATCTTATTATCCATAATACCTGCTGGCTTACTAAAGCCTTTTCTTTCTACAGTAATGTCTATAATCCCAATATCAGTTGTATTTAGGTTAGGATACTTTACTATTAAGTCTGAAATCACAGTATCAGGACTAACAAATACAGGAGTTTCCGATATAACTACTTGAGATTCTTTTTCGTTTCCAATTATATTAATGTACTCCTTAGTCCGAGTATTGATTAACGTAGTAAATTTTTCCATCTTTTAATTATTTTCTAGTATGTCTTCAATCTCTTCTTTTATATCTGTAGCCAAGTTTATAAATTTATCTACAACAATATCTATAGAAGGATCTTGATTTAGTTCCGTCTTATCAAAATGCCTAAACATTTGATTTAAAGCTCTTTCTGAGTTATTTAATATATACTTGTTTGTATAGCTAGTGTCTTCTTTATAGCAATGAGTTAGTTCACGAATTGCTGTCATTAGTCCTATAATTACAATAAGCTCTGATTGTTGCTTTGATAACTCAGTCTTCATAATAAAACACCATATAAAGTAATGCACAAAATGCAACTAGTAATACAAAGATTACTAAACTCATTCCTCCTACTGCTATTAACTCACTCATCTAATATATCAATTAATCGTTTTGAAATTTTTCTTTTAAGACACTCCAAGTATACCAGCATATCTGCTAACTCTTCTTGGGCATGTTCAATCCACTCTTCTGCAGTTAAGTCAGCGTCATCGACGTAAACACCATACTTAGATAAACCTTTATCTTGTTGGGCATCTATAATACTTTTTACTTTCTCTTTTACTTTCATATCTTGGAAACATACTTTAAAGCATCTTTAGGAATATTATTTGTATTAGAGTAATACTTATATGTTTTCCAACAATCCTTCTTTTTATATTTATCAATTAGCATATTATAAACATAATCATGTTCGTAAGTATACTTTTCATCGTTTAAAGTAACTATATAAAGTAACCTTTTTCCGTAGTCTCTTTCAGACATTCTAAAGTACTTTATATGCTTAATATCTTTTTCATATTTTACTACTTTAACACTTAGTCTAACCTTATAAAATTTAATAGATATTCCTTTTATTAGCTCTTTAATTGATGTAATTATATTTTTCATAATTTATTTAATTTCTTAATCTTTAACAATTTTATTTATCTTGAGTCTCCACTTCCTTTTAGAACATTTCTATTTTTACGATCCTCTAGTTTGTCTAGGTTCTTTTGAGCAATGTCTTCAAGGTTCACACCTAAGTCTCTACACAATGCTGCCATGTACCATAGAACATCTCCTACTTCATCAGCTATTTTAGAAACCTGATCATCTGTAAATAGTCCATCGTTGTCTCTTAATACCTTTTTTACTTTTCCTAAAACTTCACCTGCTTCATTACCTAGTCCTAGTGCAGGATAAATAATCTGGTGAGCTTTATGATACACGGCAGTTTTTACTGCTTTCTTTTGATATTCGTTAAAATCCATTTTAAAATATGTTTATATTTAATTTACTTTCCCAGTACTCGCTAACTCCTTCTAAGAATGTTTCCCATTCTTGATTAGTAAAATCTTTAGTAGTTTGAGTATTTGTGTTTTGTTTATTAAGTAGATGTATTTCTTGTTTGGTAAAATATTCTCCCGACATCTGCAATACAATATTTGCTAACATGTCACATGAGGCAAAATAGAATCCTCTATAGTTAACATCATCTACTACTTCTTTACCTAGGTTAATGTCTTTTCTACTCTCATATTTTTCTCTAGAGCCATGGTCATATTCTGTATGACATTGCCAACAAAGTAACTGAATATTTTCTTTGTCTAGCCTTAATTCTGGATAAGCTCCTTTACCTTTTATATGAGAAAAGAAAAATGTTTTAGCCTCTTCCCCTAAGGGAACTTTACAATTAGTGCATATATGGGGACGTTCTCCCCATATAGCTCTAAATAATTCTGCTTCTCCCGTAGGAGTTCTCTTTTTTGTTTTCATAGTTAAGAGCACCCAGATGCCCCGCAGTCCTTGCAATTATAGCAACCCTCTTCAAATACTACATTAGAAGACCCACATTCATTGCAGGTAACTCCTTTATTTAGTAAGGCAGGATCAGCATATTTTTTAAGGATTCTGGCTGTTGCTTTTCCAAAAGAAGTAATATCTCCAAAAGACTTATTAAGCTGCTCTACTATAAAAGTAATATCAGCCCCATGTCTTAATGCAGTAGATACCATTCTAGTTAAAGCATCTTCCTCAGCGGTCATCTTAGATGTTATATTTTCTAAAATTAATTCTTCTCCTTGTACTAAATCATAATGCCCTCTGCTGACTTTACATAGCTCACCTTTTTCTTTATTAGTAAAGTGTTCTATGGCAAAGACTTCATAAGGAATACTATCATAAAGTCCTACAATTACATTCCACTTCTTGCCCTTACTAACAGTAGTATAAATATCTACAGGCAGGCACTTAGGACGTTTAGGAGCATCACTATACTTAAATGATTCAGGAGAAGAATCGCTAGATACTAGCACTCCACTCCTAGATCCATCTCTGTAAACAGTAATTCCTTTTAATCCCTTATGCCATGACTCCAAGTAGATCTCAGATACCTCTTCTTCTTTTACATCATTAGGTAAATTAATAGTAGAAGAAATACTATGAGTAATGTACTTCTGTATAAGACCTTGAATCTCTACTCTTTGAATCCAATCAATGTCATTAGCTGTAGATTTATACCAAGGAGACTTTTCAAATAACTCTTTAAGTTCAGCCTCAGAGTAGTCCTCAATTGGTTTAGCCGTTGATTCGTCTACATTAATTGTAATCCACTCTTTAAACTTAGGATGTAAAACTGGAAATTCTTGCCAAGTATCTCCATTTTGATCTGTAAAATCTACTCGTGAATCTTCATCGTTAGGATTAACTTTCTTACGTCGCATATAATACGCCATAAATAAAGGCTCAAGTCCTGAAGTAGTTTGAGTCATTAAAGACACTGTACCTGTAGGGGCAACAGTAGACCAAGATACATTTCTTCTACCATTCTCTAACATCCTTACCCACTCTACAGGGAACTCAGTACAAATAGTATGATAAAAACTATTAGGATCTTCTGAAGCTTCTACCTCAAGAGAAGGGTTCCAACCTTCAAAAGGACCATTTTCTTTAGCTAAATCTATAGATGCATTTAATTCTGCTCTAAGTTTAGTACGCATAACCTTTTCAATTACCTTCATTGCTTCTGGAGAATCATACTTTAACCCTAAGGCAGCAATCATATCTCCTAATGCAGTAAAGCCAGTACCTGTTCTTCGAGAATTTTGTGCAGTCTCTAAAACTTTTTTCCAAAGATTAAACTCAGTATATTTAACTTCCTCTGGCTCTGGGTCTTCTTCTATTTTATCTAAGATTTTTACAATCTTATTTACCTCTAAGTCTACTACAGTATCTGCTAATAGCTGCATTCTATATGCTATGTCATATAACAAATCATAATTAATCTCAGAGTATATAGTAAAAGGCTCTTCGACTACAGAAAATAAGTTCATACAGATTAACCTACAAGCATCATATGGCTGCATAGCTATCTCACTACAAGGATTAGTAGTAACTTGTCTATACTGATGATATACTCCATCAGGAGAATAGTTAACCATATTATCCCAAAACATTAGTCCAGGTTCTGCTACACCATGTGCAGACTTGATTATTTCATCCCAATATTCTCTTGCTTTAATTCTTCTGATATGTACAGTATCCTCATCTGTATTGATTTCAAGTAATTTATCGTAATCAACTACATAGTTAGGAACTTCAGCGTCACAAGGAAATCGTAAAATATAATCTTTATCCTCTTCGACTGCTTTCATAAACTCATCATTAAGTTTAATAGAGATGTTTGCACCTGTTACTTGGGTTAGGTCTCTTTTAATCTTAATAAAGTCTAATACATCAGGGTGATTAATATCCATAGATATCATCAATGCTCCTCTACGGCCATTCTGTGCAACTTCTCTTGTTGTGTTAGAGAATCTATGCATAAAACTAACAGCCCCTGTAGAAGATCCTGCTGCATTTTTCACAGGAGTAGTATCAGGTCTCAATGTAGAAATATCAATTCCTACTCCACCTCTACGTTTCATTAGCTGTACTAATTCTTGATCTTTTTGTAGTATACCTGCATAAGAGTCATAAGGAGTTCCTACTACAAAACAGTTACTTAAACTACCAGTAGAATACGGATGTCCTAGTTGGCTCATTATAGAGCCTTGAGGTACTACATATTTAAAATCTTTAAATAACTCATACACAGATTCTTCATCTGAAAAGTATTTACTTTTTATAGAACACTCTTTTATTTCTGAGTAAAACTCTTTAGAAAGTCTTCTGTGCATTTTATCAGGAGTATCTTCTTCATACTCCCCACTTGGGTTTTTAACTGCGTATTTATTTAAAAATACAGAGGCCGCAAGTTCCTCTCCGCCATAGTATTCTTTGGCAGCTTTTAGTGCTTCTTGATAATTCATATTGATATTTAAAAAAAGGGAAACAAAGATAAAAAAGAGGGGGACGTAACTCCCCCTTTCTTTTATTTATTACAAAGCACAATCCTGTCCTCAAGAATAGATACTTGATCTTGATCCTCTTCAGCAGGTAAGTCCTTAAGTTTACTGTTAAGTTCCTCTAATTGAATCTCAGAGTAGTCATCTTCAAAGTATTTAGTTTCAATCTCTGAAATTTTACCCTCCTTAAATTCACAAATAGCATAAGGAAGATACTCACAGCATCTTAGCTTTTGCCATTCATAATCAAAAGGAACTGCTACTACATTCATAGGGTTTACTAGGCAAGCTAGTATAACACTTTCACTACCTCCAAACTTAGAAACATATCCAGGAGCGCCCACATGTAGCCCGCTAGAACAACTAACAGTTTCGTCATTGTCACACTTATCTCTATCTAGTTGACTAGGAGTACCTAATTTAATAGAAGACTTTCTAGTATGCCAATCAGTAAAATCATTCTCGTCTTTGTTGAATAACTCATTTACTTTAGGAAATAACTCTTCTGCATTACCTAGATAATTAGGAGTAAGATCTACTTCTTCCTCCTTATAATAGCAACCATCTTCTTCAATAAGATTGTCTCTATCCTCTTCACTGAGTAAAGCATACTCGTAAGGAGACACCTCAACCCTATTTGTAGTTACATACAGCTCTTTTAAGTGCTCTGAAACGTCATCTACAGTAGAACTGTCCAAAGTAAAGTAAGAATCCACTACAGGGTCTATACTGCCGTCTTCTAGTATAGTAATGTTTTGATAAATCAATACATCTTTAGGATCTTCATTGTTAGCTTTCTTAGAAATGTAAGCATGGCAGATTGTCTCCGCAAATACTTTTTCTTTCTGGCCTGCCCACGCTACGCTTTTATAACCAATAAAGTAACCCATATCAGTAATAGGCATATTAAAAGTTTCCATAAAACGAAACAAAGACTCTCTAACATGCTCATCAGGATTAAGACAAAGCCACTTAAAGAAGTTTACCAAGTTATGTACAGGTAACCCCTCTTCTAGTTGATCTTTAATTCTAATCATTAGAGCAGTAGGTAACGGGTAGTTAACACCTTTAATAAAGTAATCTCCATTTTTATTCTTCTCAAGTAAATCTATTACTTGTTGTTTATATTTAGGAGAAAACCTATGGGTTAACTCTGCTACAGATTCATCTGTAGGGTCTGCCTTAACAGACATAATGTACTTAAACTCTTCTCGTGCATCTTCTATGCTGTCATATACATGAGAAAAGTGTTCGCCATTAATAAATAAAGAAATAGAGTCATCTGCTCTATGTGCTATAATAGTGTTATTCATTGTTTTTTATTATTAAAAGATTTATATAACATTTTGTTAGTTGGATATAATAAGGAATACACCTCTTCTAGTTCCGCTTCTGCGCTTTTTAAGACCTGGATAATATCATAAGCTTGGTTCTTATGGATAAAGATACATTCATACTCTTCTATGTTTATATCGTCAAGCTCTATTCCCATAAAGTACTTTGCTCCAATGCAGTGGCTTTTACTCTTGTAAAATTCATCTAGTATATCTACTTTTTTACTTAAATTACTTACACTATTGCTAAAGTGAAATTTATAAAAACTAAATGCATTACTACATCTTCTTAGAGTATCAATTCTATCTATAACACATATATTAATAAACTTTTTTTGCAAGTAATTATTAATATCTTCTATATAAATAAATCTAGGATTATTATCAAAGTAATGTAAATTATCTATAGAACAAACGTATGCATAGTGCTTTTCTTCTAGTCTAGTCAATATACGATTAGCGCTATCTAAAGCAGATCTATTATCTTGAGTGCCATATATTATCATTCCCTTTTTACTTCTAAGGTCTTCTAAACTTAGTTTAGTTCTAAAAGCACCCCCGCTTACAGAAATAAGATTAATTTTAGTATTATCTACAGCTTTTTTTGTATTAGTGTTAATCTCCTTATACTTAGTTAACCAATTCTCTGGAACTTCTATATTACTTGAAACAGTTAACTTTTTATTTAAAAAAGCATATACCTCTTTAACTACTTTAGACTGTTTGTCCGTATCTGACTCATCTTTAAAATTAAATTCTGCGCAATTTATTGTATACTCTGTTTTATCATAAGTACTATCATTTTTTGAGAGACCATTATTAGCTAAGTATAAAAGTTTATTTCTATTAAACTTTTCGTCTAATAATATCATTTTATTATCCTCTAAGCTATCAATAAAATTAAGTATAGATTTACTTGCTAAACGATATAAAGTATTTACTGATTTTTTTACAGAAGTAGGTTTCCCATAACTAACTGTACGCTGAGTAAAGTTAAGATAGTAGCCTATACTATGTAAATCTGATGCTAGAAAAGAACGGTCATCAGTGCTAAGAGACTTTATAATTACTTTAGGACTCTTAAAAACAGGTACACGATATGAACTGTATCTAGAAGTTGATCCCCTGTCAGAAAGAGAAAAATAAGTATCGTCTTCTAACTTAATATAGTTACCTTCAGACACATCTTGAGTATTTTCCTCAAAGAAACTTTCTAGATTATTATAAGTCTTATCATTAACTGCAACTAAATCATTAATTTCCTCAATAGCATCTTGTATTCTAGTTCTTATAGCTGATTTAGTCTTATCAGTATATTCTAGTTGCTCTCTACTTAAAGTAACATCTAACTCTCCTATATCAAATTTTAATGCTATAGGTAACCCTTGGATATTACTAGAATGTAAATGACTAAGCTTACCTTTAAGATCCTGTATATCAGACATAGAATCATCTATTACAGAATCCATAATAGGATAGCGCACCCTACCTAAAGAAAGCTCTAATTTAGTATTACCAGGTTTTACAATAAAATTATTAAAATAGTATAGCTTATAGTTATTATCTATAGAACAACCATAATAATTTATATTATCAAAATACTTTAGTTGACTTTGCAGTTCTTGATTTAAAGTAACTAAGTCGTCTTTCTTAAAATTTATTACTACTGATGTACCTATGTCTGTACTGTCTTCAGTAAATATTAAATTAATCTGAGGAGCATTCTCACCCCTACTTACTAAGTATTTATATTTCTTGTTTCCATGATGTGTAATCAGATAAAAACTCTTAGCATAACTCAAAGGAGTCTTAGCTCCAATACCCCAACCTCCTATTTGCTCATTAGTACCTCGTTTAGTTGATGCAAAATATTGAGTATAGGTATCTTTAATTAAGGCAGGAGATAAACCCTTGCCATAATCCTTAACAGTAAGTTCTAAAGAATCTGTTATTAACGTCTCTAGGTGTATCTCTACAGGCTTAACAGAGTTATTTTCTTGATTAGCATCTGCTGCATTAGAAACAATCTCCCTAACAATAGACCCTATCTTATTAGAATATAATGAGTCTGTGAAAGACTTAAACATTAAAGACATTGCGTCTTCATTAAATTTAAAGTCTAAAGATTCAAACGCGTCAGAAGATTCTACCTCTGCGTCTGTTATTTTTTGTATTTCCATTTACCAGTTTATTATAAAGTCTACTCCATTATTTTTTAAGAGTATATCGTTGGCTTTATCAAAACAATCATTAGATTGCCAAGACCTTCCTTGATATGCTCCTGCTACAGGGTGTTCAGCTTCTAGTATATAATGCAAATTTTCATCTATACAGCTTTTATATGATTGAGCATGAGCTCCCCATAGCATAAAAATTAATCCTGAAGTAGAATTTGATATTGATGTTATTGTTTTCTTCGTAAAATTCTTCCAGAGATCCACATGAGATCCTGGTTTTCCTTTTTCTACAGTCAATGCTGTATTTAATAGTAGTACTCCTTGAGACGTCCAGCTAGATAAATCTTTATCTGTAAAGTAACCTTTATTAGGAGTCTCATTTAGTATTCGTTTTAAAGAAGGACTTACTCCTTGTTTATCCATAGAATTAGCAAAAGCTAACCCACAGGCAGATTTACCATCATGATAAGGATCTTGACCTATTATTACAACTTTTAAGTTAGAATAATCAACTTCTTTAAATGCCCTAAACACATCTTTTTGATTAGGGCATAAATCTTTTGTTTTATAATAACTACCAATCGTAGAGATTAGGTCATTTGTACTTTTATCATTCAATAAATTCTGTAGAACTCTTGCCCATTTCGGGGACATTAATTTCGTCCAAAAATTCATGGGGACGAACTTGTCTTGGCCATAATTCTGCATATTCAATTATTTTTGATTTTAACTTTTTAATATTAAAAGGATTAATAGATTCTTTTTCGGGATCATATATACTCCATAGTTCTGCATCATCACTTAGAGTTACTTTAAGATCACGCTCTAGCTTTTCTCTTCTAGGAGACTCTTTCAAAAATATACTCTGAAGAAAAGGAACCATAAGGTCTATATCTCCAGGTACATAATCATAGCACAATGACTTACTCCTGTTAGGGTATTTGCTATACTGACCCTCTAGAAATAAATTATAGGCTTCTAGTTGATCTTCAGGAATAGAAAACACACTAACACACATATAACCCTTCAACAAATCATAAGTAAATCGAAAATTATCGTATGCCTCTAGGGTATCCTGAAAAGCAGCCTGATCTTTATCCATAAAGTTAGAGTAGACAACACAGATAGAGTTGATAGGAGTATCTATTCCTTCATGATGCAGATATGCATTAACAAATCTAGTTCCTATATATTTCCCTTTAGAATACTTTGATATTGAAAATAAATTCTTAGGTATCCCTAGTAAAGGAAATACAAATAAACTTGTATATGTAAACTTCATCATATTATATCATAATTACTCCCTCAGATTCTACAGTTTCTCTAGGATATTCATAACCATTACTTTCATAAAATTCATAAAGCTCTATCAATTTAACCCATCCTGGTTGATAGTTACCATAATGATCTTTATAACCATTTTTACCTTTATCTAAAGTATCATTAGACATTTTAAATATTAAAGGATGAGGCGTCCAAGGATCTACAGCTACAAACACAGGGTTAAGTTGCGTATATCCTTCATAAAAAGAATGGGCAAGCATAGACTCTACTAAGAAATAATAGAATGCGCCTTGTATATCATACCTAAAAGACCAAAAAGAGGAGTTAAAAGAATAGTTATAACTACTCGTAGTTTTAAGATCTACAATTTGTACAGTCTTATTAGCATTATCTATAATCAAATAATCTAATTCCCCCTTACATTTTATACGCCCCTCATACTCAGCATCTAATACCGCAGAGGTTTGTACAGTCTTTTCAGAGTTACTAGATAGTAATTCTTTGACATAGTAATCAGATATAAGTTTATCTACCATAGCAGTAGCTTTACCCATAATATCCTCGCTAACAACAATATGTTTTGTAGGATCTAGGTTACCATTAGCCCCAAAGAAATCTTCTGCCTTAGCGTCCATTTCAGAAAATGCAGGCTTTTTAATTCCAATAACATCATAAATAGATGCTCTCTCAGAAGAGTCTGGCATTCTATCATAGTCTAAGGCAAACTGCCATATAGCCCCAATAAACTTACCTAGATTAGTAGTTTTAGGAGGAAAGGTAACAGCTTTATACTTTTCTGCTTTACCATTATATAAGTCTTCTGTAAGAGTACCTAGTATAAAATGATCACTACTTGGATCTGATTCAGTAAAAAAGGGCCCTTTAATTAATTTCTTCAGAAGACTTTGATTGACTCCTGGCATTTCTCGATAATTCTTCATGTTTTTTTCTTAAATTTTGTATAACAGTTATTGCAGTAGATTCTTCTATCCCTGCATCTATAAGTTCTATATACCGTTTAGTCCATCCCATATGCTTTAATTTTTAAGTTAATGTTTCTATCGTCCATAGAATCACATTCTTCATATTTATAGGAGTTCCCTATTACATATTTAATGTTATCATCTGGCACAATATTGTTAGATATAATTGTATCAAAAATGGCCTTTGTCCAAGGCCACGCTAAATTATCTATGTCCCAATTGGGTACATAATCATCCTTAGGGGGATTCCAAGATATCCCTTTAGTTTTAGTCCTTCTCACAGTCCCGTAATTAATAGGGGCTTTAAATATCATCTCTGTTTCTATTCTAGTAAATATGATGTCTTTAGGCATGTAATGATCTATATAATCATGCATAACTCTAAAGACTTTATTTCTAATAATGTAATGTGTTCCTGAATAAAAAGTATTACCTGATATTTTTACCCACTTATTCTTAGATATCTGGGCGTGAGTAGGAAACTTAGGCAGGTTAATTTCTAATGTCGGGTGCATGCCGTGTTTGTTTTTATTAAACTTTCTAATAAATTCTTGGCTAAGTGTTGCCCATGATTTCTTACTAAATCTGAGTAGTCTTTACTCTCATATTCAGAAGGTATTTCTATTTGAATACAGTTAAATGCATTTGCAAGATTAGCACCGTACTTTCTGCCATTGTTTTCGTTACTATTAAAGTCATTGTCATATAATATATATATGTCTTTAAACCTAGACTTTAATTCTTCTATAACTTGCTTCTTGGGTAATACGCTTTCTGATTGTAGTGCTACTGCTGGATAGTCTGTAGTACTTACTATACTCATTACATCTTTTCTAGATGAAGTGATTATAAGTAAATCTCCAGTACTAGGCATTTGCGTCCATCCCTCCCACACAGAATAATCATTATTATTCATAAACTTATACTCCTTACTAAAAGGTTGGTATATTTTATAGGTCGGGGTATCATCTTTAAATTCCAAGTAGGCATAACAGTTAGTTTTAGGATTAATAATATTATTATTAATAAATATTAAATCCACTACCTTAACCAGGTACTTACTAAGAACCTGAGGTGTTATACCAAATTGGCTCCAAAAATCTTTATCTTTTAAAGAAGGACGTTTGCTTTTAATCTGTAAGTTAACTTTCTCTTTGTTACTTAATTTCTGAATACTTACTTTACTTATAGGCTTAATACTAGGCGATATGCTACTAGTAGTTATCCCAAAGTCAATAGCTATTCTTTCTAAAGCTCCATTGTAAGAAAGCCCATACATAATCTGTACCAGCGTAAAACAATCTCCTGACATACCATTGCCAAAGTCTTTAAATAAATACTTACCAGACTTAGAAGCATAAAAGACCGAAAAGGAGGGAATATTATCCCTCCTTAACGGACTATTTATAGGTTTTAATGAAAGAACTTCTTTGCCTATATAAAAACTATATATATCTAATTCAGATATAAATTTTAGTATAGACTCTTTAGTTAATCTTTCATCATATATGATGGAGTTTAAATCCAATCGTCCTCTTTCAAGGTACTGCCTGTAGCTTCAACAGTTCCATTACTTGAGGCAGCATCAGCCTGAGGTCTCTGCATAGTATCATATGGAGTTTCCTGCAAAGTGTCTGAGTTACTATTAGAAGAAACCATTGGGACAAAAGAGCGAATCTTTATATACCCACTAACTTGCTTACTTCCTACAGTACCATAATTTGCAAACACAGAAAAGGTCTTACCCTTTGCCTTGTTTGTAATTAGCTCCATACACTTATCTAGCATCTCTTCGTTAGAATTAAAGATAGGAATCTTTACATCTGGCCCTGCAATAGTTTTAACAAGATGCTTAAGAATCTTACCTTGCTTTTTTAGATTAGCCTCATAATACATATTCGAGGGATCATCTACATAATAAAAAGACAAATCAGTGGATGCTCCACTTTCATCAGTAGCAATTAACTTCCAATTTGGTAGTCTTCTAGTCTCATTTGGATCTTTTGCTAAAGTGGTTATTGTACAATTACTGCAAACACCCGCATTACCTCCATTAAAAATACTAACAGAACTACTCCCATTATCAAATTCATTGCTGTTTAAATCAATACTCATATTTATAATATTAAAAAATTAAATGTGTTAGTTACCAAGGAGCTAACTCCTCATTTGAATCTATCTCTATCTCAGTAGAATCTATTGGCTCTTCGCTAGCCCAAGAAGGCAAAGAGGTTTCTTCTTCTACAATTGCCTCCTCAATTACTGGAGACTTCTCTTGGTTTGGAGTAATAAGTCGAACTGCCCAAGAATATGGACTCATAGTTGTAATTATTTCTACATCTAGAACCACATCTTCAGATACAGTCTCACCAAGATTTAGATACTCCTGTGTTATGTAGTTGTAAATCTTCTTATCTGCAATAGTTCTTAGCTGACGCCCTATTCTATTACTAAGTTTCTTACCTACAGTAGGCACAAAATAGATATCATTGATACCATTTTCCCCCATATCCACAGCTATATTTAGCTCTACATTATTCTCAGAAAGTTGTAAGTCAGCGCACAATGCAGCTGTAAATCCTATCTTACTTCTCTTTCCTTCTTCAGTTGCTTTTAGTACAACTGCACTTCTTCCTTCATATTCATCAGAAGTCATTTCCCTTTTATTGGTAGGGATACCGATAATTAAATTACCCATAGTAAAAATTAAAAATTAAAAATTAAATGTGAAAATATTCCCTAACTGCAGTTATTACAGTTTGTAAATTATTGGGAATAAGTGTGTCCTTAAGAATCTCCATAGACCTGGCATTGTAATGACTGTATTTCCTTGTTATAAATTTATAACTATCAGGATTGATATTGCCAGCTTCGTCTTTTTGGATATAAGTACATAACATAATGTCAAAATAACTCTCAGGCTTAAATTTCTCTGAAAGCATCTTACCACCTGGAACAAATATTTGGAACACCTCTTCTGTATCATTGTATTCTGCATGAAACTCTAATACAATAATAAGGTCATCTCTTAGGCTATCTGATGCCAAGAAAAAAGCATTCAAACTAGAAGCAGCTAAGTCCCAGAATCTAGCAAATGCACCACCTCCAGAATTAGCTTTCATAAAAGAATCACTAGCTAGTATCTTACTAATATAATGCGTAAAATCAGGAATAATAACAGTCTTAATGTGAGGCATATAATTACTTATCACCTTTAAATTAGACTCTACACTCCTAATATCAGGCATTATTGCCCAGTTGCCAGAAATATGTTCTTTGTTTTGTACAAGTTCCTTCATTTCTGCCATAGAAGGCAGCTTTTGTAAGGGCTTACCTTTATTATCTTTTAAGTAAGTAGCCTTAGCAGATGATGCCAAAATAACTACCTCCTCAGGATTCTCCAAAAAACTTCTGGAATATGATTTACCAGTATTTGGAGCACCCATAATACCAATTTTAATTGCCATTTGAGTATTTTAAAATTTTGTTATACAGTTCAGGATTATTTATAAAATCTTGTGAGGGAGGTAACTCACGAAATAATCCATTTGCCCCCATAAAAAATAAACTTAATGCTAGATTATCTTGACCATCTCTATTCTTTAAGATACTTAGTGATCTATAATGTCTATTTAGTCTTTTGATATCGTAACCATTATGTTTTTCTATCCCATATCTAAAAGGGTTAAATAAAGCAATAGAAGTATTAGCATCCTCTTGAGTAGCACCAGTGTCTTTGAAGTCACTTAGTTGCGGTTCTAAAGAATCTAATCTTTTTCTATCCATACCTTCTATACCTCTATTAAATTGAGATACTACTACTGGGCTTATGTTGAATAGATTTCTAAATTGCACCAGCATCTTACTCAACCTATCTATAGCCTCCTTCTTATTAGAATCTTTTGAGTTCTTATCTATTAAAGATATGTGATCAATGATAACTAAGACAATCTCATTAGGCTTATGAGGAATGTACTCTTGTATCATTTTATTAGAGTTGCGCACAATTGTGCCATTCTTCTCTACATAATCCTTAACAGTCATCCACACATAATCAGGAGAAGCTGCAGAGTAAAAGATAACATGATCAGATAGCATCTTCTCAAAGTAATCTCTAGTAGCAAATACTTTCTTAGCAATATCTTTATCTAGCAAAGATCTATTGCCCCTAGAAAATAAACTCTCAGAGTCAACTAATATACTATAGTCTTCAAATAACTTCCTACACACCATCTTGGCTATTTTCTGTAGGGGAGTAATCTCTATACTATAATATAGAATCTTGATACTAAAATCAGTTTCTTTTTCCTGTGTAATATACTTAATAGGGTTATACATATAAGCAGAATCTACTAGTGCAGTTTTACCTGTACCAGTAGCTCCACCTATTAAGTCATATCTTCCTGGTTGGATATTAGAAATATAGTTAGAAAGCTTTTTAAAGCCCATAGGAAGCCCTTTATTCTTCCCTTGCATACCTAAGTTTATTTGGGCCTCTAATTGGTCCCACAAAGGCGTATTTAAATGCTCTGGATATTCCATGCTCCGTCTGTTATTTGGTTATTATCTAGCATTTCTATCTCTTCGCAATAAGTAGCCAACTTAGAGTTCTCTACAGAAGAGCCCATAAAAGATTCGTTTTTGTAAATGAAGTAATCTGCCTGCTGTAGATAGGCATAATCTCTACTAGTAGTAATATACCTTTCTGTTGCATTTAAAATTATCTCTTTACTATAACCAAACTCTTTTATAAACTTATCCATCTTCTTGATACACGCACTCTTAGTGCCCATAGCTCCTGTCTTTTTGCCTCTAAATAATTCTCTATAAGAATCTATCCATGTAGAAGAAGATTCTACTTCTCCTAGAATAGTCTTTAGTTTAGATTTATTTAGAACCAACTTAGAAAGCTCTATAGAGTCATCGTCAGTATTTAAGATATATTTCATTTTGATTAGTCCTCTAATGTATTGAGGGTAAGTGTTTTGGAAATGTTTTTCTATCTCTTCATACTGGGAATTGTGTAAAAGATGGAGGATAAGTTGCCCAATAGGATGTAAATCCTTTTTAAGATCTATTAAAATTTTCATAAATTGTTAGAATGTTTCCCCTAATAACTTAAGTCTGCTTTTCCTTGAGGGGTACACAAATTTAAGAAATTTTGGGCGGATTTTTAGTATTATTCATAAGAAATTCTACCTGTTTTTGAAGTTTAGGGATTATAGGAATACTCCAAGTATTTTCTTTATTGTTATCAATAAAGTTAACCTCAGCAACTCCATACTCAGTAGGAGTATATTCGATATCTCGTCCTCCTCCATTAAAGGCATAAGTAGCATTGCATCTGACTAATGCATCGAAGTAAATATTTAAATTACCTCTAGATAAATGACAATGATAAATACAATAATAAATACCAGTGTCCCAATCATAACTACTTCTCCAGTTTATGCCCTTCATTTCTAGACTACACTCAGATACATGATACCCTATTTCTTCAATTCCCATTTTTCTATTAATCCAGTTGTGAATTAATTGCCTTATAGTTAATCTTTTGTACTTAACTTTCATAATCACCACTTTCCTGGTTACCATAAAAAGAAATTGCATCCGCTAAACTATCTTGGTACATGGGCGTCAATAACTTTAATGAACTTCTTTGGGATCTGGGAGAACGCATTTTCCGCGTATCTCTCGTCGACCGTTTTTTTCGCGATAAAGACATACATAGTTGGATTTTTGGATCTAAAACTTCTACCTAACATTTGGATAGTGCTTTTCTCTTGGTTATCTAACTGCACAATATAGCCCACCTCTATATTCCTAAGATTCATAGATTCTCTAAGCATATTGACAGCGAATAAATGATCTATCTCTAAGTCATTAAACTTAGTTATGACCTCTACTCTATTAGATTTACTAGAGTGAATTGCATTCTCTCCTCCTATTAAATTACATTGTTCTATAGACCCTGTAAAACATACAAACCTTTTATCGTAATCAAGATATTGTCTAACGTACCCTGTTTTTGCAGCAGCTAATAATCTCTTACGCTGCGCTCCTAGTATTTTAGCAGTATCTACATTATCATTGAGCATACAATAATCAATCTTGCTTGACATCTTATCGTATGAGGCTCTTGCCTTACGAGATAGGTTTACTTTAATTTGATAAATAGTTGGCTCTGGTAAGATGCCATCTTCTATTGCCTTAGACATAGGAATAGAATACACTTTAAAATTCCCTAAAGAATATAAAAGTGATTTCTTAGTCCAAGGCATGGTTGCAGTCAAAGCCAATATTCTATTAATCTTTAAGGCTTTTAGCTTCTTAACCCTTGTAGGAGTTAATGCGTGTGCCTCATCTAAAATTAGATTAAGTGACTCATCCTGCGGAAGTTTATGAAGTGAATCATAAGATATAAGAGTGACATCTGTGAAATCTACTTTCCACTTATCTGCCTCATCTTTCCAGGTAATCATGTGATTTAGTTCTTTACAAACCACTACCCACTTTGCATCTTTATGATACTCCATAATATCTAATGCTGCTTTTGATTTACCTAATCCAGTAAACCACTCTAAGAATAAAAAAGGATTATCCTTACTTGCATTTAAAGCAATCTTTTGTTTCTGTGCTTTAGCTTGCATGGTACATCCATTTATTGCCATACAATTGAATACCTAGTTTATTTTCTAGATATTGTTGATTGTATACATTTTTAGGGCATTCCAGATAGTAAATTCTAGCAGCTTCTACTCTGTTAGGAAAACTCTTCATAAGATGCCATATCTGACTTTCTCTGAATTTATGAAGAACATCTTCGTGACTCATAGCTAAAGGATCTTTATCCTCATAAAACCAATCAAAATCTTTTAGCTTATCATAGAGCGCTCTTTTGAGCTTAGTTTGATCATATTTCATTTTAATTATTATTTAATGAATCCATTGATTACTAATCATAGGAGTCGCGTGTAGTTTTACTGTCTTACAATACACAGCGCCTGCATCTTCCATACATTTTTTAAGAATATCTGCAAACTCTTCTGCCATATCCTTAGGACACTCTAGAAGAATCTCGTCATGTATTAAATTAACAATCTTAACTGTGAATAATAACCCTCTGTCTTTGATTACCTTGTAAAGCATAGCGGTAGCTAGTTTAGTTTGCTCACCAGCACAACCTTGAATAGGAAAGTTCATACTTTCTCGTTCTATAGATCCTTTTGTCTTGAAAAACTTAGAGACTTTTGATTTGAGATCCTCAAAGTGAGGCCCATTATTATTTTTCTGTTCTCTGTAATAATCCCAAAACTCTTTTCTATCTACTTCATTAGTTAGCTGTATAAACTCATCAAATTCATTTATAAATACTTTCCTACCACTAACTTTACTTACTAAAATATAACCTTTAGAAAGAGACTCTGCTTTACGGTTATCGAAATAGTTCTTTAATGCAGGAAATGCATCAAAAAATGCTTTCTCTACAGAAGATCCTACATCCTTAGAAACTCCAAGGTTTTTGGCAATAGTATCTCCAGTGCCACCATAAGCAAGAGCAAAGTTTGCAGCCTTAGCATTCTGTCTAAGAGTCTTAAACTTCTTCTTGATATCTTCCGTAGGAGTATCTCCTATCTCTTGAGGATATAAAGCTTTAGCAACAAAAGAATGAAGATCAGAAGCTCCAGAGTTATAAAACTCTATAAGCTTAGGCTCCATAGAAAAGTTAGCAAGTATGACAGACTCCTGTGAAGAGTAATCACTATCAATAAACACATTACCTTCTTCAGGCGTAAAACATTCCCTTTCATATAGTTCCTTAGTCCTTTCAGAATCTTCAGGGACTGCTGGAATATTTTGAATATTAGGAGAACTACTTATTCTACCTGTCTTAAGTATTTGTTTAAAAGAAGTATGTACTCTACCAGTAACCTCACTAACATTATTAATGAAGTTTCTGCCATAAGTAGAAACAACCTTAGAGGATTTAGTATAATCTAAGTATATCTTTACTAAGTCAGATTTATCTTTCTGGGTTCTAATAACAGAATCTTCTATAGAATCTTTTAGTTTCCCAGTGACTTTATCCTTTACCTCTAGATTTAATCCTAGATTCTTAAAGATAGGGATCAATTGTTTTTGACTATTCCAATTAATCTTAGTCCTTAATTCATCAGAAAATAAATCTAATTGATTCTCAATATACTCAGGATACTCATCTTTCCTAGATAAAATCCATTCATCTAGTTTAGATATATAACTATGCATAACAGCATCATCCTCTTTACACTTCTTCTCCCAATCCTCTAGGTTAATTTTAATGCCACACATTTCTGTATAGGCTAGCGCTACTACAAATAAATTCTCCAAAGAGATAGCTTTACCTAATTCTTTTTCTAAAGCTCTTTCTCTTTGCTTGGCTTTTATACCAGGTAATACCCTTACGTCATCAGCAGCATACTTAATTACTTCATAAGTAAGGCCATGTTTATGGATATCTCCTCGTATAGATTTATCTAAGCTCTCATTAAGATATCTCATAGCTAGGGCATCTAAACCTTTACGGTGATCTTTAATGCCATTGTATAAGACTTGTTCTGCTAAGAACGTATCATATACTCTGTCAATAAATATCCCCTTAGCCATAAGAAATCTTAAATCAAACTTTGCATTCTGAAATAAAAACACCTTATCTTTATTATGCTCTATTACTTGTTTTAAGAAGTAATGATTATGAGTATCAGATAAGTCTAAGACCACTTGATGTACCTCATTACCTAACTGAGCACTTAACATCTCACAACTATAAGGATCAAACCCTGTAGTCTCAGTGTCAACTGCTATCTCATCAAGAGAATTAATAAAATCCCATGCGGTTTGTTTATCAGATAGTACGATGTCAGAATTGGATTCTATTTCAATCTCTCTTTGATTAGTTAGGAAGTAAATCATAATAAGTGAAATTTAATTTCATGCAATATAAAAGCAACATGTGCAATAAAACTATACTTAGTCTTTCTTGCTGCTAATAAGTAATAATAGTTAGAATCTTTAATAATGGAAAGGAAGTATTTTATACGATTTTTCATATTCTTTTAATTCTTCAGGTGTTAAATCTTTAATTACGTCATTATAACTAAGCTCCAGGTAATGCTTCTCGCTAAGTATTTCATAGTGAGAGTATTTCTTTTGTTTGTTAGTTATCTTAGGAAGAATCTTAGCATGTAGTAAACGATTGTTTATCTGCATACTAGTTATAGATGAAATCTGTCTATGAGACACATCATATCTTTGAGCTATCTTATGGAAAGGTTCTCCTTTTAGAAATTTAAGGTATACCTTAGTTCTTAAAGTCAGAGGCACTTTACCAAGAAGCTTGATAATAATAGGATACGCCTGAGCTATCTGTATTCTGTAGGACTTCTGTAAGCACTTCTACAGTATGTTTAATATCATCAAAGTACCATTGATCATAGTTTGTAGATCCAAAGAAAAGTCCCTTACTAGTAGGCAATAACTCTTTACATAGTTCTTCGTTTACTACCATATCTCCTAGCTCATAATTAGGAGTAAACTTTGCCTCTTGTAACACTTTACCATTTTCAATAATTCCTTTTTGTAGAATTATTTTTTCTTGTAAAGTCTTACAGATATCTAGAAGCTCTTGTAATTGCTCTTTTGATACAATAGATTCTTGACATTCGTCAACTCCATTTTGAACATTGTCGACAAACCACTTATGAATAGAGTTAGCCTTTCTCCAATAACCAACTTGCTCTTCAATATTAGTTATCCTTTTAGTATCAATATGGGAAGCTTCAGGCCCCTCTACAGTAATAGAGTGTTTAGCCTCATCCTCCATATGATCCCAGTTTTGTACATAAGTACGTTTGTATAAATACATGTCTAGTCCCATTTGTTTTTATTTTAATTGATTTAATGAATTTAAAACTTTATTGACATCTTCTTCAGATGCATACTTACTTACCTCTTTAACAAAGTCATCAATGTCTTCTTTAGAGACATCTTGCAGATATTCAATTTGATTTTCAATCCAGTAATCTCTATCTAGATACTTGTATTCGTACTCTGAGTATGTAAACTCTTGTCTAGATGTCTCGCCATTAGAATCAAACTCTGTAATACCCGCAAAGTCACACCCTGATTCGCTATACTCAATAGTACCTTTGAGGTTATATACTTTGCATAGCTCTTCAGTAAACTTTTCCATAGGTGACCATGCACTACTCCCACTAATCTGCAAATTATCATCATCATTGTAGTCCACCAGAAATTCAAACCATCTACTACCATAGAAGTAGTGATCACGTTGGTCTTCATCAAAGTTGTAGTTGAAGTCATCTCTGACCTTTAGAATATAGTCACACCATCCGTTTAAATAATTAAACTTATCGTATGTACCTGTAAGTCTATCTTTTAATTCTTTTATAGACTCTTCATTTCCTTCTAAGAAAATTTCATTGTAACAATGATTTGCCATAATGTAATTGATGGTAAGCCATCACCTATTTGATTTGTTTATACCACCAAAACCCCATAGCATTTACGGTGTGAGGTGATGTGATTTGAAAGCACATGGGCGTAGTGTTTATAAGTCTTCCCACTTTTCACCCTCAGCATCAATAATATCCTGCAAGCAAGTATTCCTTCCGATATATCCCCCCGAATTATCTGAGAATCTATTTAACTCTTGGGTTATAATCTCTAACGAATAGCCATAGTAATCTGATAGGCTTTCATTCTCTCCGTTAGCCTCTTCGATTAGTTCAATAGCCTCTTGCATTTTTTCTAACGCTCCGTACAGTTTATCAAATGTTGTCACAGTTTCTAGTTATTAGTTATTGATTAATAATTGGTTTGAGAGGAGTAATCGTGTAGTTTTATAGGCTTCATAATAGCGCCACCTCTACCCATCCTTTCTCAGAATGTTCTACTTGTGCGTTTAAACCTTGATTTTTTAATCTCTGTTCAAGTTTACAAGCTGCTTTCCAAAGACCTTCTTCAGGCACTTCATCATGCTCATCATCATAACAGACATCTCCTCTGCATTCATAAAAGTTATGTTCTTTATTATACTTAAAAGTATAACCATCTATTGTTTCTTTTTTATTCATCTTTGTTTTGGTTAAAATTAGGTACAACATCATGGTAGAAATCATATCCATATTCTTCTACAACCTCACCATATTTATCTAACCTGTCATATACTATACCTTCATCTGTAAAGGTTATTAATATCTCTTCCCCATTAGGTAATGGAAGTATTCTTCTTTCTTTACTCATCTTTGTTTTGGTTTAATTTTCTGTACAGAAGGGCTACAGAACTTAATCTTTATACTTCTTACCTATAGCCCATATACATAGTATAACTATAGCGCATATTGCAAAAGAGATTATCTCAGCCATAGTAGTATCTGATAGGTTAGTCATCAGTACCCCTTTCCTCATAGTCCTCGTAGACATTATCATATTCTATAGATATATCAGCAGAGGCATTCTCAATTTGATTAGCCTCTATATAATCATCGAAGAGTTCTATAACGCCTTCTTCAGTTTCGGAATAACCTACATACTTACCTGCTACTCGCAGATTGTATGTCATTCTAGCATAATTACTCATATTTAAAATATATATCTTATTGTTTCTAGATTAAAGTACTTAGAGTACTGTTGTTTAAAGTGGGTAATACCTCTAGATTTTAATCCTAACTCATATCTCATCACACCTTGTTGATTTTTAACTTGATTAGACATACTCATTATATCTCTAGCTTCTTCGCTAGCTTTGAGCATTTGATATTTATGGTTAGTAAGAAATATTACTTCACACTTATTTTCACCTGCAACATCTTTGACCTCTTTAAATAAGCTATCATACTTGGTAATAAAACCTTTATGAATAACTACAGGAGAATAATTTATATGCACTTCCCATCCTAAAGACTTTAGTCTATTGATGTCTTGTATCCTATCAGATATCTTTTGCATGTTAGGCTCTAAGATATTAGAATAAGATTGAGGCATAAGACTAACTCTTACTCTAGGCTTCTTGTTAAAGTGATTAACATCTAGCTTGAGTAAGGAAGGGTACTTAGTAGCCATAGTTGTATTGAGTCTAGGATGATCATCATATCTTTTGAGATAATCAATCAGAGGCTCTGGCATGTGCTTCTGCATTAATACTAAATCAGAATTACATGCAATATCTACCATAGTATACTTGGGATCCTGTTGATCAGGTACTTTGTTATAAGTCTTTTCCCACTCTACTACAGAATTAAAGATATCATCTACATTCTCATTTACAAATACTCTATCTCCATTGTAACGAGACATATAACAATAAGTGCTAACGCATCCTCCAAAGCATCCATAGATTAGATTAGGAGCAATACAGTTCGCACTATTGTTATTAGGTTTAGTAATTAAGGTTTTTGTTTTCTGATACTTGATAGGCATAACTACAAACTATCTCCTCCAACAGTATCATACCACTCTTGATCTATGAGTTGATGCTTGTAAAAAAGATAGTTAGCAATTTCCTCATAGGTCATAGGTCTAACAGACTCACCATCAGGATCCATTATATGATAGTTAGTTTGCATTATAAATTCTTCAGTAAAATTAGACATGATGTATAGTATTAAAGGTTGAAAAAAAGGGAAGAAGCTAGTGAAGCCTCTTCCCAATAAAATTAAGCTACCATATCTTCGGCAACTATAGTCGATGCTTGAGCAACAGAAACTTTATCTGCTACAAGTAAAGCATGATTAGGTGTACCAAATACAACACGAGTGTTAGAAAAGATAGGCTTGCCACCAGAAAGCTGAAGTTCACCAGTACTAGGGTTTACTTTAGCAGTAGACTCTACGTTACTAGCTTGGTAAGCAGTTGGAGTAGTAGTCTCATTGATTTCTACTCTAAGTACTTGTCCAGCAATTGATGGATTAAGGTCACCTACAAATACTTCAGTAGACTTATCACCAGCTGCAGCCTCATCAATTTGAGAAGCATACTGTGGGAAGTAAGTCTTAGCATCACTAGGTTCAGCAGTTAACCAAGCTCGTCTAGCTTTAGAACTAGTATTAAACTTATCATCAGATGCGTTTAATAGAGCTAATGGGTTTACTGATCTAGTAGCAACTTTTTCTCCAAGTGTGATTTGGATTTTAGAAGTTGAAGTGCCCTTAAATGAAATAAGGATTGAATCGCCTAAGTTCATGTTAGCGATTACGTTGTCGATACTTTCTTTGTTCATGGTATAAAAAATTAAAAGTGTAAATAAAAGAATTAATAAAAAGTAAATAAATGAAATAGATTCTTTACATAAAGTAGATTGGACAGCTTAAGGCTATATATAATAGCACGTTGGTCTCATAACTTGAGTAAGTTGGCTGCAATAAAGTTTGGTATAAGAATCTGAGAAAAAATTAATGAAAGAAGGACAGGAGCACACCATGTTAAATTGTAACAATTTAGGGAAACCCCGTGAAACTCGCTGCCCTTCTCCATTAATTATGCGATAAGGAATTAGTAAAGTGGAAAATGAATATGATATAAAACACTTTACTGACTACTAGAGTATAGCTTGCACAAGAAAAAACTTGAAGCGACCTCTAGCAGATTTACCGCAATAACAAAACTAACACTATCATCTGACTTGCACAGATAGTATCTCGTATATCCTTCTAGAATAATGTTAGTGTAAAAGTACAGTGGTCTGACTCAAGGCTTCTACCAGACTGTACGCTAAGTAATTCTTATTAAGTTAATTCTTAATTGA
>Ga0208162_1000206_pt1 | contig 33913 bp, 31 predicted proteins | sample CB_VirMetaG_4_FD_184539 | JGI IMG/M metagenome (GOLD analysis project Ga0208162, IMG submission 184539) | Freshwater to marine saline gradient viral communities from Chesapeake Bay - CB_1508_1M Viral MetaG (SPAdes) (version 4) | ecosystem: Environmental > Aquatic > Marine > Coastal | place: USA... | reverse complement strand
CATCTTGTAGTCCTACAACATCTGTTTGTGCCATATGTAACAGTTTGAATGGGTCACCTAAAGCACCAACCGCACCTCCAACCATCTGAAACCCTGCAGCCATTTCAATCGCCTTTTCAGGTGCAAGTAAATCTTCAGCCAGTTTAAATGTTTGACTAACATCTATTCTTAATGCCTGAGCCTTAGCCAACATATTACTAAATCCTTGTATTCCGTCTTTAAAGTTATACGCACTTAGTTTTTTTATGTTTTCACTAATTTTACCCATAAATTGTGAAACATTAATACCATAAGAACGGGCTTGTTGTCCCATATTATGAATATTTTTTATGGCTTCGTCAGTACCAACACCAAGGTCTTTAAATCCCATAACCATGGTTGAAATTTCTTTACCTGAAATTCCAGCACTTCTACCCAATAGTTGCATATTGGTTATTTGTTCAGAACTTAACAATGTATTAACCTGCATGACTTCGTTGATTTCTTGCATTAATTTTAGATTGTCATCTACATTAATACCAAACAATGATGTCTCATAAGTCGCTTTAGCAACTGCCTTTTCAATACCTTCAGATATAGCCTTTGTTTGACCCATTGACTCTCGTGTTAGAGTCATTGTCATATCTTCTAAGGCAATTTTTGTTTTTAATATATTTGTGGGGTCTAAAGCCGTTCTATACGTCTTTCCTAAACTCTTTATGCTATATTCAGCATAATTAAATGAATCTGCTAATCCTTCTACCGTTTGTGTAGAGTTATCTACATTCTTTGCAAATTCGTCTGTTGGGTCCTTTATGTTTTCTCCGTTAGCCATATAGTCTTGATATTCTTATAAATATTTACCTTTTACTTTTAGCTTTATCTATGGCTTCTGATTTTCTTTTAAATTCGTCACTTAATTTATTTATAAAGTATTTTCTTTCGTATGTAGGCATATTCATAACATCCATATACGACATATTTACGTGTCGACATAGATAGTAGATTTCATCAAGCAGAGCTATTCTATATTCAGAAGAAAGGACGAAAAAACTCCGCCCCAAAAGTGATTCTAATATCCACTTTTTCTCCTGACGGGGCGTTAACTGTACGATTTAAATTTAATCGTGGTTCACATTCTCTTAATGTGTTTCTTATGTGTTTGGAGTCAGCAATAGGTAAAGACATAACAAATTTACTAATTTCTTCTCTATTATTGTTCCCTTCTATGGATACAATATATTTTTCAAGTCTTTTGGTTACGACAGGTGCGACAACACCATCAGGGTAAGATTCAGTTAATCTTGTTAGTTCATTTATATCACCTATATTAAGTAATTTACATACTATATTTTTTCCAGTTTTTGGTAAAGTTAGTTCAAAAAGACCGTCTGAATTAGGTTCAATTTTTGGTTCTATAATATCTAATTCATCTAACAATACAGTTTTAGTAAATTCCTTAGATGTTTTAGGGTCCTTTAATCTAAAATTATATTCAGGGCCAAATGAGGTGTTTCTTAAAAATATTAATATTGCCTCTAAATCACTTTCTAACAGGTCGTCCACATTGAAGTCGGGTTCATATATTTTATTTTTAACTAAAGTTTTGATTATTGTGTCATTATTTGGTGATGATACTAATACATTTTCGTCTTGAGCGGTAAGGTACCCAACCTTTAGTGATTTTTTTTTGTTTTTATAAAATTTACCCTTAGATGGTAAAATTAACACATCGTGAGGTAAATTAAAATCTTGTTGTCCGTATTGTCTTGTATTATCTTCCATAATTTTTAGTTAAAAAAAAACCATAGGGAATGAACCCTATGGTTAAATATATAACTTATTGATTTTTTTTCAATAGTATTAGTAAACCAAAATACATCTATCAGGACGTAATGTCGCGGTGATTGTAGCCAACGCATCATCACTATATCCCAAACTATCAAAATTTACATCAGTTAAGAATGTACCCTGCAATATCCATTTTTCAACAGCAACACCTGTTGGGTCCAACATCTCAAGGTCAAGGTCTTTTTTGTAACCCGCGGCATAACCCATACGACCTGTAACTGATTCTGCAGTTAATCTAACCCATTCCATAAGGGCTTGTGACGCCGAAGGACCAATAGGGTCTCTAAACGTAACGTTAATCGTGTTCCATGTGAATCTACCAGCAACATAAGTTGATGTGTTTAAGAATGGAATTTCTGTTGGGTTGATACTGACTTGAGGTCTTGATGTAGACTCAACGTACCATGAGTTAATACCTAATGAAGAAGGAAAACTTAGTATAAATCGGTTTTTCCTTTTGGGCTCATAAGGGACGGGCATTTTCATTAATAAATCAGCCATAGTATTTTGGTTTTAAATTTTTCGTGTTTATTTAATTATAAATATCATGTTAAAACTTTTTTCTCTTTACTTTTACTTTTTTCATTGTAAAATCCTTAACTAGAATCCAGACTTAAGAAATTTAAACTTCTTTTTTCTCTCCTCCTTTTGTTAAATAAGTTTTAACTGGATTTTCATCTTCAAATTCTTTTTCTAAAAATGATTTTATAGATTCAATATTACCTGGGTCATCATCAGAAAAACCAATTTGTGGAACAAAATTGTTAGTAACATCATTAGTAAATGAAACTCTTTGACCTAGTTTCTGGCTCTGATATTTAACATAGTTAATAAATTCTCTTAATGCTTTTATTTTACCTTCTTCAGGGTTAGAAGCGGACCCCTCACCATAAGTCACAGGATGGTACTTACACATGTCCAAATACTCTTTAATCAATAATTGGTCATCTCTCATTACTTCTCCCGATAAGTCACGGTATTCTTTTAGGTTTTGAATTAAAGTTTCCGCACTGATACCATTATGGTTAGTTACAATAAAATTATAAATAGAATCTTTTAATACGGTCGGAGTATGACCCCTTGCGGTTATTATTGCAAATATAGACCCCCCATTAATACACTCAACAAAATCGTCCCATGAAGGACCTGGTTGAGCTAATAAGGAGTCCACAATAAATTTCTTATCCCCTTGAACACCAAAATTTCTGTAGGGGTCTTCCGCATAACCGACAATCATTTCTCCGTTATAATCAAAAGGTTCCTTACCTATTTTTTGACGGTACTCAGCAAAGTCCTCTGTAGACATACCGACTTCACCACCTTGTTCTGATTGTAGCATAATTTGGGTTGGCATTATAACGATATTATCATCCCAATCAAAAGCATAATACTTTAAATCAGGTTGACCTTCTTCTATACCCTCCCTTAGGTTATTAAGATTTCTTCTTATAATTTTTTTAAGACTCATATTATTTGTTCAATTTTTCAATCAATCTTTCTAACTGAGACTCAGTAACGATAATATTCTGAGGTTTTTCAGAATAAGTTTTTACACCATTGTCTTTAACTTCTAGTGCTTCTCTAAGAACTTTCTTTTTAAATTCCATATTTTTATTTTTTTATTAAACGTTTAATTAAATGTAATAAATGGGGGACACCGAAGTATCCCCCATTATATAATTATCAGATATCCTCAAAAGATGCTCCTGTTGGAGTAATCAAGAATTCAATATCTATGAATTCAAGTGCTCTTGTTGGTTTTAGATAAATCTTACCAACTAATTGGTTGGCGTCTAAATCCTCAGGAGTGTTTTGAACAACAACTCTAAAGTCAATTAAACCTCTATCTCTTCTAATTGAATCTAAGATTGGGTTAACTGAATCTAAGAACTCTTGTCTTACTTGGTCATCATTTTGTTCAAACAACAATCTTACTGCTACTGCTGAAATTAACTTACGTGCTTGTAACAACAATCTTCTGACGTTTAGACGGTCGAGTGCTGATTCTCTAACCTGTAAAGTTTTATTACCCCAAATTACTGTACCAACATCAGAGAATGTCGCGATAGGGTTAATTCTACCTTTATATAGTATATCTCTATCGTCTTGCGTTAGTTTCTTACGTGCCTTTATACTATTAACTAGACCTCTTGTGTAACCAGCTGAAGCAAACCATGGGAATGCGATATTATCTGTTAACGCTAAATTTCTAACTACCTCACCTGTTGGTGGTAAGTAAATTTGAGTGTTGTTAACAGAATCTCTTGTTAATATCCATGGGTAGTAAGTTGCAGTATAGTTTGAGTCTATTCCTGTTTCTTCTAAATTATCGATTACTTCTTCAGGATAAATAAAGTCAGTAGTAAAGTTTGCTGTTGTTGGTACAAACATATTATAGTCAGGTGTTGTACAAATGTAAACCGAATCCGCTCTATCTGTCTCGACCAAATCTATAGCCGATTCAACAAGATTAGAATTATTTACATAATCAATACCTGGTGTTGTAAATATGTTTATGTTTACTGATTCGGGATTTGCAAATGTATACTGACCCCACAAATATGCGTAATAGTCAGTATTTGCCCAATTTTGTTTATCAGGACCAACAAACGGCTTAAACGCCCCCCATCCTGTTGCTGACGGATAAGTTGTACTCGGAGCCGCTCCTTTTAAGAAACCTGTATTACCTAGAGTATATCTATCAGCGTTAGTTCTATACTCCCTGTAAATGTCCCATCCATCAAAACCTCCAGAAGGTGCTAAAGTGAATTTACGTGCATTTAACTTGTAATATGGGTCTGTTTCACTAGATGGTTCTGAATTAAATGAAGTAACACCCACTTCAAAAGCACTTTCACCTGAAGTTGTATATGAATCAGGTATTGTGACAATAGTTGCTCCAGAATCCATGTGGAAACCTTTTGTTAGGTAAGCCCAAGAACTTGATTCAGTTGCAGTATCTAAGTTTGTTGGATTTTGTTTACCTTTGTATGATAAGAAGTCAACATCTATACCTACAGTATTTGAAACACCTAAGTAAGTTTTTCTTACGTTATCTCCTCCACTTCTTGTTAAATTATCTCCGTTGGCACTACCAAACGGAGGATTAAATAATACATCACCAGCCCCATCGTACTTTGTTTTATATAATAAGTATGGAGATTTAAATGTTGAGTACTGTCTTGTTTGATAACCTCTAAATCCGCAAGGTAGAGCATCTATAGGTGCGTCCTCATTCATTTCTATCATAATGTATCTAGACTTTAACTCAAATTCTCCGTTAGATGTACCTATCTTTTTACCGATATAACTATTTTGAGATATATCTAATGTACAATTTGTAAACTTTTCCAACACTGATGGATTTGCATCAGTATCATTAAAGTTTCTTACAATTACGTCAAAACTTTGGTTATTGAATGAGATATTTACTATAGAAATCTTTACCTCTCTGTTTGCCGAGTTACCGTCAGATATTGTAATAAATCTAAATAAGTCATAAACTTTATTACCTCTTAATTCTGAAACAACGTAAGGAGTTGAAGGTGTTTGATATTGGTCTAAATACCAACCAATACCAGTATTATCACTGTCGTCTCTAGCACCATTTAGTTCAACTAAGTCGGTCTTAATACCTCTAATCTTACCTTCTCTATAACCAGTGTTTAGTAAGTTGTAATAATTTTCTTCAACAAATAAAGGTACCTCAGTTCTTGGTTTTGCAAAATTACTTTGTCCAAGAACCTTAGTTATATAGTTAGTTTCGCCTAAGTCAAATGAAGTTTTAAATGTAAATGTTTCACTGTCCTTAGTTATACCCGAAATCTCAAAAGTTGCAAATGGATTTTTAGTTGACGCTGAGTAAACACCGCTAGTGTTTAATGTCACATCACTTAAGTTTGATACTTGATATACAGGACCGTCATCACTTCCGTATGTGACAATACCTCTTGAACGTAATGTTGAGACAATCATATTGTGGTAATCCTGTATTGCGGTTCCTGAGAATTGTGTTATATAAACAGTTGCTGAGCCGTTGTATACACCACTACCAACATCCAATAATGCCGTTGTTATCGCACCAAATCCATAACCCGTATAATCATTTCCTGAAGGACTTGGGAATAACGCGTAATACCATGCGTCATTTTCTGACGCTTCATAATCGGCGTCTGAATCAGTTAATCCACTTACACCTAAAACATTAGTATTTCCTGTATAATTAACAGAAGCACCTGTTAAACCATTAAAGCTTGTATCAGACAAAGTACCAAAAATATAAGCGGTTTTACCATCATCTAACATATCTAATATATCAGTATATAAAAGATTTTCTAAATCTGATTTTAAAGTAGATTCACCACCACTAAAAGTTGTGTAAGGGTCTGTAAAATAATTTTTGATACCTGCAGGTAATGCGGAATAGTTAGTAATTTCTACTGTAGATGCGGCACTTTGGGTTCCACTGTATGATATATCTACTGCGGATACGGTCGAAGAAACCCCAACCGTTGATTTATCGACATTACCAACAGTAGCAATAGACCATGAAGGACCGGCGTCATAACCTGATAAACCTAAAACTCTTGTTACAAATAATTGGTTTGACTGTTGTAAATAAGCCTTTGCTATATATGCCGCCTCATACTTAGGTATTTGAGTATTTACATATTTATTTGGACTTGTGCCACCAAAGTATGCGGTAAATTCATCAAAATTTGAGATGAATATTGGTTCAAATGCAGGACCTGATAAGGTTTCTCCCACAATCCCCAACGTTGTTACACCGACACTTTGAGCCACAAAACTTAAATCTCTTTCCGATGTGTATACACCCGGAGAAACGAAAACTTTGTTAGATGTTGCCATTTTTTTTAATTTCTTTTAATTTATTTTATCATAAATATTAGAAAAAAACCGAAAGTACAAATGTAATGGCGTTATATTTATTTGTTAGGTGCTATTTTTTCTGCCTTTTTTCTACCTTTTAAAAATAACGTATAATAATATGAAAATTAAGAATTTAAAGATATCTGAGTATCACCATAACTTATTAAAAAATTATTGTAAAAATAAGGGATTGAAAATGTATAGGTTTGTTGAAAAAATAATTGAAGAAAACTGTAAAGAAGATATAGATATATATGGAGAATAGGTTATAACAGTCTTGCTCTCGTTTTAATTTTAGAAGATTTGCTGTCATCTTCTTTTACTACACTAATACTAATTCTATCATTAGTATTAATTTGTATTAAAGATAAATTGTCACCGATATAATCATTATTCATGTAAACTGAAAATGAATCTATATTATCTGTATCTAAAACAGATAAGTCTACTGTATATCTATACACTTCATTTAATTCAGTTAGTCCCTCCCTAAAAATAATATCAAAGTCAAAATTATCAGGGTTTTCTGGTTGTTTTTCGACCCTCCTAGATTTTTTACTAGTGTCTACTTCATATAACGTAAGAGCTCTAGTTATTGCAGGCAAAACCTCAAATTCTTTTTCATCGATTAAAAATCCCATCATTAAAAACTCATAATTTTGGATGTAGTACTTTCTCTTTTCTATATCCAAAACTGATTCGTCTGATACATTATTTAGTATAATAGGAACATAATGACCTTTAACAAAAGTGTATGATTGTCTTGATGAGAACTTTTGTAAAACAAGTTTATTAAACTCATTTAAATGTCTCATTTTTGTACAAAATATTTTTACGTTATATGTAATGTCCACAGGGACTGGTTGTGGTATTTTGTATATATCCATCCCCTTTCTTTGTCCGTCCCACGTTGGAACTTTTGCATAGTAGAATTGTTTTCTATTAGGTATTGTATATTGTAGTGAAGGATTAGAACCGTATTTTACGTCAGGTTGTCTTACAGTTGCAATAAAAGGAGGCTTAATATTTTTATCTAAATCTTGAAATCTCCAAGTTTCTGTAAATTGAGACCAATTTTGTGTTGTTGTTATAATATCTATTGGGTTAACTTTTTTACCGTCAGCTACCATTTCTAAATCATCACGAACAAAATCTAACATACCCCTATCTAAATCTGCATGTAAAACACTCTTAGGTAGATAAGTTCCGTCTTCCTGAATATATTCAAGAAGTTCTTCTCTCCTGTCTAATAAAATTTTATCGGGAGTTAACTTCAGGTCCTTCTTTATTTTTTTAGGAAATGCCATTACTCAACAATCTCGTTAATATGGAAAATTTTATTTTTTGTATTAATCATATCAATCTCATTTGCCTTATATACCGGCTCTTCAGTGTCTTTTCTAACAAATGAATCATATTTGTATGGATTATATGTAATTACTTTATCATTAGTTTCAGGCGGCATATTTTCACACGGATACTGACAGTAGTCGACTAAATCACCGATAACAAAGGCGTGTACATTTTTTCTCATTTCTTGTCTCACTTTTTCCTTACCCCCCTCTCTTACTCTAAATTCGACGTTCTTTAGTTTAACATAATCGGCATATAAAACAACTCTACCATTGTAGGTTACAGAAAAAGTATGTTTGTGTAAATTATAATATACCATAACACGAAGACCTAATAGTTCTTCGCCAATATCTTCTTTAATTAAACCCATTTGGGATTTCATCTTACTGATTTCTTTTATAAGTTTTCTATTCATAATCCTCTGAATTCATTATCGTTTACTGGTGACGCAACAATACTTCTATAAAAAGACTTGTATCCACCATAAGTATGTTTGTTATCACTAACAACACGTCCATCATTAACAACTGTGTAATATCTAACACGAGACTCAGTTTCGTAGTAACCAATATAATCACCATAATCGATGTCAATACCAAGTTCATCCAAAGAGTCTTGATAAACACCTACCTTTAAATTACCAGGTTCCATTTGTGTCATACGACTCTGACCATAGTCTTGGTTTTCAGGTTGCTCTATTTGAACATATCCACGAAACTCAACAGGAGGGTGGAACTTAATCCCATCTTCAACTGTTTCACCGTATACGTCATCCGTCTTAGTTTTTTGTCTATCGACCTTATATAAAACTAAAGTAAAATTCATATCACCTTCAAGCCACTCACGACCCATAGCAATATCTAATTCAAAATCTTCACCACTGAAGAATTTATTTAGTCTCGTAATTGGTACCTTTCTTTGTGTCATTATTGATAAATATTCAGAAATTTATTATATTTAGTAGTATTTAAGTACCAATTGGAAAATAAAAGTTTAAATAACTTGCCTGAAGTTAGGGCTCTTCGTGTTCTCGAAGAATATGAAGGGTATAATAATTATATCCTTCGGTTAAAAGGTAAAATGAAAAAGTTTAATCATTTTAAACTTACTCGTGCTCAAGCAGACTATATTTTAAAGTTTAAAGACACTACCCCAAAAATTGCAAGAAAGTGGGTTGAATTGGATAGTTACTTTGGACAAAAACTTATGGACGATAAACTTCTCACTAAAAAACCCGAAAAAATTTATATTGAAAAACTTTTGGTAGAAAAAGAAAAGTCATACCATATATGGGGAAAACTATTTGAGTCACAAGAATTATCGGACATATGGTTGCCAAAAGTCGCACTACAAAAAAATACTCAACGAGAAGTTAAAATAGACTATTCAAAATATTCTCATAGGCCTCCGTTAGAACACCAAAAAGAGGCAATAGAAAAACTTGTAGGAAATGACAAATATATTTTGGCAGATGATATGGGTTTGGGTAAAACCACATCTACTGTTATTGCATCATTAGAAAGTGGTGCAGAAAAAACTTTGATTATTTGTCCTGCATCATTAAAAATTAATTGGCAAAGAGAAATTTCAAATTACACCGATAAAGAGGTTTCGATTATTGAAGGAAAGAATTGGGAGCCCTCAGATTATACAATAATTAACTACGATATACTTAAAAACTTCCATGACCCAAAACACCCTGAAAAATCAGACATTTTAAATTATGGTTTTGATTTGGTGGTTATGGACGAAGCACATTATATACAAAACGTAAAAGCGGCAAGAACAAAAATAGGTAATGACATTGCAAAAAAAGTCGGTAAGGTTTGGTTATTGACAGGAACACCAATGACTTCACGACCGATGAATTACTACAACCTTTTGGATTTGGTTGACTCACCCGTCGCAGATAATTGGATGGCATATGCGATTAGATATTGTGCGGGATATCAGTTTAGTGTCGGAGCGAAAAAGGTTTGGAATGTCACAGGAGCATCCAACCTTGAAGAACTCCGAGACCGAACAAAACCGCAGGTTTTGAGAAGGTTAAAAGAAGATATTTTAGATTTACCTGAAAAGATTTTAACACCCGTATATCTGAGAACAAAATCAAAAGAATATAAAAAGTTGATGGGTGAGTACTATGATTGGTATAATTCATCAGAAGAGTCGTCATCACTCACAATTCAGTTTTCAAAGCTAATGAAAGTTCGTCAAGTAATTGCCGAAGAAAAGATTAAGGACACGATTGAGATTGCACAAAACATTATAGACCAAGGAAAAAAAGTAATTATATTCACAAATTTTACAGATACCCTTAATAAAATAAATGACCATTTTGGTAAAGAATCGGTAAAACTTGACGGTAAGATGTCAAAACCACAAAGACAACATTCTGTTGATGAATTTCAAAACAACGATAAAATTAAAGTTTTTGTTGGAAATCTAAAAGCGGCGGGTGTAGGTATTACATTAACAGCGGCAGAAGCCGTTATAATGAATGATTTATCTTTTGTACCTTCAGACCACTCACAAGCGGAAGACCGAGCGTATAGATATGGACAAAAATTTTCCGTTTCAGTATATTATCCAATCTTTGAAAATACTATAGAGGGCATCATCTACGACATACTATCAAAGAAAAAGAATATCTTTGAGACCGTTATGGGAGATAACGAAGGAAAAGGTGATGTTATGGAGGAAATACTTAACCTAATTAGTAATAACAGATAATTATTGTTTTATTGATATTTATTAATAAAATGTCGTATGTCAGTAATTAACGAACCACAAAGAAGCAAGTTATATACAAGAATAAAACATTTGTTAGGGGCACCAATTAGAAGTGTAGAGATAACAGATGAAATGTTAGATTCTTTATTAGAACTTTCTATTCAAGATTACGCCCAATATGTAAATGATTGGTTAATAGAATCACAATGGACATCTTTATACGGTCTTAATTTAGACGAGCAGTCACTTACAAGAGCATTTGTAACAAGAAGTTTAGATTGGGAAACACAGTATACATACGCATATTCTAAGATTGTTGGACTACAAGCAGGTGGAGACTCAGTGTTAAAAAAGGACTATATTGATTTAGTACCAGGACAACAAATTTATGAAATTCCAAAAGGAAGGGAATTAAATGAACTTCTTTGGTTTAGTCGTTCAGAATTAGACGCAGCATTCTTTGACCCATTTATGGGTGGATTTGGTGGGTTTGGTGGTATTGGTTTAGGAGGGGCGGCAGGATTCTCCCAAATGGGAACGATGGGTAATTATTTTATTACACCCGCTTTTGATATTCTTCTTAGAATGCAAGATATTAATATTAAAAGAAGAATAATTTCAGGAGAATTAACTTATAGAGTTACTGCGCTACCCGATGGTAAAAAAGCACTTCATCTTATGAATGTACCTGGAGGTAAATTTGATTTTGGTAATATTCAGTATAATCAATACAAAGTTTGGTATTGGTATTATGAAACAGATGATAGAGATTCTTGTTTGGCCGAAAACCCTGACATAGTAAAACTACCTTCAGATATACCTATAGATGAAATGAAATGGGATGAGATAAACTCACCAGGACAGACATGGGTTAGAAGATGGTTTACCGCTTATGTTAAAGAATCTTTAGGTAGAGTAAGAGGAAAATATCAAGGTAATTTAAAAACACCAGACTCTGAAATACAATTAGAATATGATTCATTACTCACAGAATCAAAAGACGAAAAGTCAAAACTAGTCGAAGAGTTAACACAAAGATTAGAAAGACTTAGACCTGAAAAAATGATGGAAAGACAAGCAACTGAGGCTGAAAATCTTAATAAATCCCTACAATATAGGGCGTTCCCAAGACAATTTTATACTATTTAATATGGCAATTTTTAAATCAGTACCTACTACAAAATTTATAAATGGTAAAGAGGTAAAAACTTCTGAATGTGCAATAATAGAAACCGAAAATTATACTACAAACGGAGAAGACGCATTAATAGTTAGGGGAGTAGATTATTGTACAATCACTCTTAACTCGTCAACAACAGACCATACAACAATAAAAGCAATGACAGATGTTCTAATCACATCAAACGAAGACATTGATGAAGAATTTAATGAAATAGAACTACAAAAAGGTGCTTCTATAGAATTAAGATATATGAAAGGTTATTGGTATATTATGTCGTCTGATGGACTAAAGAATTCATAATAGTTTTATTCTTTTTTACGTAGTCTTCATTAACTAAGTCCATAGTATTGTCCACGTACATATAGTATGGGTCAATCCCCACAGAATTCCAAAACACTTGTTCAGTATCTGATAAGGTTAAAACCTCATCTAAAGTATCTTGGTCACCGTCCTTTCTCGGAAAACCCCTAACCAACATAGTTTGAGTCTTAGTAAAGAAAGGTCTATTTGCAGGGTCTTCAATCAAAATTTCATCACGTATATCAGGAGAGAATACGACCAACAGAGGTTCAATACGTTTGTTAAATGCGGTTATATACCGTGGGACATTATATTCGCCAAGCTTATCGGGGTTGTTTTCTATTTCCTTTTCATCTACGTGATAACAATTAATTATAACCTCATCTTTTCTCTTTTGCACGTCACCGTGTGACTTACGGGTACCATTATTCACATAATATATGGTATCACCCAAACCCACATTAAGATTGTTTGCGAGAGCAAGTTCCATATGTGCTTGACGAGACATAAATGAACCCGACTTTGTTCTTTTTGTAATATGAACTTTATATTCGTCAATAGTTTGTTTTACACGAGCCTTGTTTGCAATCTTTGCAATAGGTATCTCTTTGTTATATAGTTTACCCACGTACTCATAGTAAGAGTCCAAAAACTCTTGTCCTTTACCATCCAACAACATACGAAGTCCTGAGTCCAAAAATTCAGCAACATATGTCTGAAGTTTCTTGGATTTAATGGTATTACCTGTAAGTTTTACTTTCCCCTTATCTGTAAGTAGAGCGTAGTTTTTACGAGCCACATTAATCGTTGCTGGCCATTGTCCGTCAGTATCCAACCCCATTTCACCCCTCATAAACAAGTCGTTATATTCCGCCACGTCAGCCTCTGAACCACGATATTCTTTTCCTTCTTCTACAAGACCGTTAAGTCCTTTTCCAACATATGTATGTTCATCACGACCTTCGGGAACCGAGAAGTTAACACCATCCGTATCCATAACGAGGGGTTGATACCCACGTTTCATAAACCACATAATCATCTGTCTCAGGTATTGTCTGCCTGTACACGTAATTTGTTCCCCCATATCCATATCACCCCACGGAAATACTTGTGGAGCGGATAACGAACCGAAGAAGGCGTTAATGAAAATCTTAATCGGAAGTTGTTTGCGGTTATATTGTGAAGATAGTTTTGGGTCTGACACATAATAATCTGCGGCCAACTTCTTATACTTAATACGGGTATCACGGAAATACTTGAGCATACTCTTCATCGCACCTGTCACGTCACACTTAGGGAAGACATCATGTACGAGTTGAATTGAGGGGTATAGAGACGAGTAGTCAAGTTTAAGTACATTGGTGGAGTATCCAACCGCCAAAAGTCGTGAGAGTCCCCCTGTAAATGAACGTTTGTCCCCTTTCTTTGGTATAGCTAGTCCGTGTTTATATGACCACGACATCATAATCATCTTCCATAGTGTTGCAGTTCCCATAGTAGAAAGTCGTTCGTATGTGGTGGGAACGAGTTTTGCGAGAAGGAAGTTGGCTTGATTGAATTCTTCATCCACCACCATGGTTTCCCAAATATCGTCATAGAGGTACCTCTCAATAATATATTCCCCGTTTACCTTTTCATAATGACCGGGAAACCTTTCCATCAGGTTTTCTGTACCTGGCGTCCCCACTTCTTTATATTTACCTGTTTTTGGGTTGAAGTAATAGTCCTTATTGTCAAAATAGATTTTACCAATCTTATCCCCCTTAACATAAACACGATTGTCTTTTTCTGCCCCAATAAACTCGGTTATGTACTTAAGACCCCAACTCTTGATGTCAGAGTTAATGGCTTGGGCTCGTCTTACTGCATGGGCAATATCTACCACGTTGTATCCCCACATCATTGTTTGGGTATAATCCTCCATCTCGTTGGCGAGTTTGAGTATACCCTTCTTTTGTTTAAGAGGACTTTCGGGGTTTAATGTTTTTGCAATCTCATCTATATTCAAACCGAGAATGGTTGCTCGTGTGAGGATAAACGGAAAATCAAAAAACGCCGAGTTATAACCACCAACAAGGGTTGGTTTGAGATAGTTGATGGTGTTAAAAAACTCCACAATCATATCTTTCTCTTCTTGTTCGTTTTGTGCTGCGATAACCTTTTCAAAACCACGATTGTCTTTCATACCGATAAGGAAGATTTTATCCTTTGTGGCATCAAGACCCGTGGTCTCAATATCGAATACGAACCTATGAACCTCATCGTATTCTTCAAAACCTTTAAATAGTCGTTTTTGTTTTTGACATAAGTATTGTTCCACGGGAGGTAGAATCGCAATACTATCAGAGTTTTCTCTATTCCATGGGTCTAACCCACCTCCTTTAAAAAAGTTGATGAGGTTTGAATAAGTTTTTGTGGTCTTAACCAAATACTTAAGTCCGTTCTCCATTCTTTCATCACCACGAGTGTCCAACTTTTCTATGATGATACCATGAGTGGACATCGCCTCTTTTTGCGCAAACTTGGAGCCGTTATAAAACTTCTTTCCCTTCAAATCCCCCACCCATGCAAACGGAATAAAAGATTCAGATTTAATCTGCTTACCGTTTGTGGGGTGTTGGATAACCTTATAAATTTTGTTGGAGCGGTAATCGTATTCTAACGCTACGATATATTTTTCTTCGTCCTCCCCTAAGAGGAACTTTTCAATTTCTTCTTGTGATACCATAATATTTTAACTTTTTCGTCTGAGATATTATCCTCACATCGTTGTGATGTGATTACTCTTGACATTGGTTAAAATATAAAATAGATTTTCGTCTTTGTCAAACAATATTGATATACAACTTTTCTCTTATCGGGACAATAAGCTCCCCTTCTTCGGTTAAAATAGAAAACTCACCCACATACCTACCTTTTTGATTTGTATCTTTTTCATCCCATTTATAGTAGATGTAATATTCTTTAGGTGCGTCTGGGTTCTTTTGTATTTTATCGGTTATATGTGAATTATTCATAAATATTTTTTGAATACCGTCTGATTCCCTTTTCATTGAGAATCTAATTGTTGAGTTATCAAGAATTGAATTTAAATTCTTATACGACTCACTTCTACCGTCATTTACTATATCCAATAGTAATATTGGATTAACACTATCTTTTTTAATATAAAATTCCATATTAATAAACTTTAGTTAAGGTTAAAAAGTCAGTCATTAAGTATGTATCCGAAGCCTCCGTATCAAACTCGATAGTGACATTTAACACATTATCTACTGTTGTATCAAAACTGGTCGTATTATGTGTTTCAAAACTATAACCATTAACTGTGAAATTACTGTTTTTAATAGTTCTAAGGCTACCCTTAGTTAATACTGACGCAGTACCCGCACCTCCGATTGAAGAAACAACAAAATCGAGGTCTAAGTCCATCAAAACTTCTTCACCCGCAGTACTATAATTTATAAAACCAGTGTCAACTAACACCGAACTGTCAGAATAGACTTTTATCCTAAAATCATTATTTGCGTTAGATAGGTGACCTCTAATTGTTGTTTTAAAAGTATCACCTGCAGTAAAACCATTTGCAGGTACAGATAAAGTACCTATACCTGGTCCGATTATGGTTTGTTCAGTGGTACCGCTAATATTTCCCGTTTCACCTGTTTGTGAATATAGACCATACATTACTCTAAAATCGTCATTTGGTCTTAGGAAATCACTTCTTAACATTTTATATGTTGTGTCTTGCGCCGCGTTATCTACAACAATGTACATACCTATTGGGCTACCCGTATATTGTTCTAACTGTGATATCTTTAAATTTGCCATTATTTCTTTATTTTATAAATATTAATTAGTGTTCATATTCAATACCGTCAACATCTTCCGAGGTCATTATACTACCATCTTCAAAAAGAATAAAAAATGTTTCGGGAGATGATGGTGTATTAGATAATGTAGGTGTTGGTGTATTAGTTGGTGTAGATGTTAAAGTTTCCGTTGGTGTATTAGATAATGTAGGTGTTGTTGTATTAGATAATGTAGGTGTTGGTGTATTAGTTGGTGTAGATGTTAAAGTTTCCGTTGGTGTATTAGTTGGTGTAGATGTTAAAGTTTCCGTTGGTGTATTAGTTGGTGTAGATGTTAAAGTTTCCGTTGGTGTATTAGATAATGTAGGTGTTGTTGTATTAGTTGGTGTATTAGATAATGTAGGTGTTGTTGTATTAGTTGGTGTATTAGTTGGTGTATTAGATAATGTAGGTGTTGTTGTATTAGTTGGTGTATTAGATAATGTAGGTGTTGTTGTATTAGTTGGTGTATTAGATAATGTAGGTGTTGGTGTTTGTGTGGGTTTAGAAGTTTCAGTTGGAAAGATTATTTCTTCGTTTTTATTTGTTCTACAACATAAATCAGGGTTTGAAAATGAGTCTATTACAAAAACCTTTAATTTATTATTTATTGGTAGTATCGTTTTTCCCTTGTCGTCCTCGATAATAAATTCACCTACATAGGAACCTGTTTTTTTTGTTTGCTTTTTATTTAGTTGTGTCTCTAAATAATACTGTTTAGGTCCGTCACCAGTGGATGGACTTTCTTTTACAATAACCGGAATACCAATATATCTGTAACTGTTAGTGCCCTCATCAATTAAGTTAAGTGTTATTGTAGAAGAAGAAAAACTGTCATAATTATTACGAAAAGAGTTATTACTATCCGTAAAAACTTCCACGGATATTTTAGGTAACGTACTATTTTTTCTTATATAAAAATTCATAGTTTAACATGTGTAAGATTGTAGAATACCGTTGTTACCAACGTACAATACGTTACCAACACCTAATACGATGTATCTACCGGTATTAGATGGAATTGTACAGTTTATATCATCATACAAAACATTTCCGGCAGATAAAGGATAATTAGAGTAATATTTATTATAACCTGTAGATATACCATTACAAGCGCTCGTATTATCAAAAGTCCAATATAATTTAAACTCAACACACGTAACATCTGTTGGAGTTGGAGTATTTGTTGTTGTGGTTGTCGGTGTATTTGTCGCAGTCGTTGTCGGTGTATTTGTCACAGTAGTTGTTGGTGTTGGATTTGGAGACGTATCACCAGATAGACTACAATAACACCCTGTATCACCTGAAACATAATATTGATAACAAGTACCTGTTATAGAATAATCATCTAAATTAACAATAACAGGAAAATCAGAATATATTATATTTTCAGAAACTATTTGCCACTGTGTTGGGTTGCAATTACTAACATATACGTCATATGTCGATATAGTTATATCTTGACTATTTAAACCTATTTCTATGTATGACATTTTATTTTATAAATATTAGTTTATTGAGTTGCAGTTAATGTAGGTGTTGCTGTTGGTGTATTGGTTGTTGTATGTGTAGGTGTTACTCCTTCTGATGTTAATGTTTGAGTTGCAGTTAATGTAGGTGTTGCTGTTGGTGTATTGGTTGTTGTATGTGTAGGTGTTGCTGTTGGTGTATTGGTTGTTGTATGTGTAGGTGTTACTCCTTCTGATGTTAATGTTTGAGTTGCAGTTAATGTAGGTGTTACTGATTGGGTTGGTGTTGGTGTTGGTGTTACACAATCATCGGCGACATATCCTGAACTACCCCCTCCATTATTTTGGAAAATATTTCTTAGTGTTGTAAAACTAGGTTTAGTCAGTACTGGTGCAAAGTAATTATTAAACAATGTATATCCTGAAATGTTATTAGTTTGAATTCCTGATGGAGTTCTCATACTATCATTCCATTCTGGAGATAATGACCCACCATCCCAAAACTCGGACATTTCCCACATACCGAAGTTTAATAAGTACATATACTCTTTATATGCCACTTGAGCTTGACCTGTATCCCCACTCCAATTAGGGGCGTAGCCAGTTGGGTCATACATACCATTCTCGATGGCTTGTTTCATGGATAAGTGTAAGTCTGTTGTTTGCCAATCTGGATTTTCTTCTGCCATCCAATTCACCGCGGTCGATGAGCCGGGAACCGCACCCATTATCCCAAATAGATGTACGGTATGTAAAATATGTTCAAATACCTCATTTATTACCGTATCACCACTTGTGGAACCGCTTTGGTACCATACCATGTCATTAACTGCATGAGTATCTAAGAATTCTTGATATCCTGTGTATCCTGATATACCCTCATCTGTTAACCAATTAGGGTCATAGTCATCCCCACTACCGTACCCGACTCTTTGTGCCGTTGGTAACCCTGCGTGTATAGTACCCTCATCACCTCTTAAAGTTGCTACTAAATTATTTTGATATGATAAGGTAATTCCTGTGGCTAATGGGTCCATTATTAATTGGAATGAGCGAGCGACTTTTTTAGAAAATTCATCAGGTACCGCTGCCTGTCCTCCAACAGCGCCCGCAATAACCTCTAATACTCCACTAACGTTAATACTTCTATCGAATACCGCTCCGTTAGATGTGTCGGCAGTTAATGGACCGGCAACATAACAACTAAGTAATGAGTTGATTGATGGAGTAGGTGTTGCTGTTGGTGTATTGGTTGTTGTATGTGTAGGTGTTACTCCTCCTGATGTTAATGTTTGAGTTGCGGTTAATGTAGGTGTTGCCGTTGGTGTATTGGTTGTTGTATGTGTAGGTGTTACTCCTTCTGATGTTAATGTTTGAGTTGCGGTTAATGTAGGTGTTGCCGTTGGTGTATTGGTTGTTGTATGTGTAGGTGTTGCCGTTGGTGTTGAAGTACTACTTGACCTTGGAGTTCTAGTATTAGTTAACGTTGGAGTGGGTCCTGGTAATTCACCTGTTGTTGGTGTTGGAGTTGGAGTTGGGCAGGTAATACCACTACAATAGTTAGGTATTAAGTTAGTGTAATCTAAAGTAAACTGACCACTATCATGAACTGAATCTAAATAATAGTCGACACCGTTATACTGAAAACCGTAATTAATAGACGGAGAGCCTCCAACAATACCAACTGTTGAGTATTCTCCTGTAACGGCACAACATGTACCAAGTCTAAAATAATTTATATCCGCACTTAATGTAGGTGTATTAGTGGGTGTAGATGTTACTGTTGGTGTATTTGTTGTAGTATTTGTTGGTGTTTGGGTAGATGTCGGTGTAGATGTTAGGGTGGTAGTTGGTGTAGGTGTAGGTGTTGGACATAAACATCCGTCTATTGTTACATTAACACCTGACGCACCCTGTCCCACAATACTATCAATTACATAACATATATTATTATATGTAAATGTATCACCAACACACGCATGTGTACCCACAGTCGTATTCCATGTTATTTGTGTTCCTCCAGTACAAGGAGTCGCCAAACCATACATATCCTGTGTTGTACAAGATTCATATTCTTCACAAGACATACAATGTTGACAATTGAGATATTTTGAGTCAAATCCAATGGACTGTGATGCCGAAACCGCAGACGCCATCACCTCATAACAAATACCATTAAAACTAAATACTGAACCAATACCTGATACCGATGCGGGTACGTTATACGTATAACTCTGTTGGTCACAACAAGTTCTTAAAAATCTAGGTACTCCTGATTTTATTGTTTCTGTTGGTGTGCTGGTGTTAGTTACAGTTTGTGTTGCTGTTAGTGTTGGAGTATTAGTGGGAGTGGATGTTACTGTCTGTGTTGGAGTTAAAGTTGGAGTATTAGTGGGTGTGGACGTTACTGTTTGTGTTTGAGTTAAAGTTGGTGTATTAGTAGGTGTAGATGTTACTGTTGGGGTATTAGTGGGTGTAGATGTTACTGTTTGTGTATTTGTTGGTGTATTAGTTTGGGTATTAGTTAATGTTAGTGTTGGTGTGTTGGTAGAAGTACTTGTTGGTGTTGATGTTGTTGTTTGAGTATTAGTAGGTGTATTAGTTAATGTCAGGGTCGGTGTGTTTGTTGGTCCTTGAGTTCTGGTTGCTGTAGCAGTTAATGTCTGAGTATTAGTTGGGGTCGAAGTCAACGTCTGTGTATTTGTTGGGGTATTAGTAGGTGTATTAGTTAATGTTGAAGTTGCAGTATTGGTAGGCGTAGACGTTATTGTTTGTGTATTTGTTTGTGTATTAGTAGGTGTGGGTGTTAAACCTAAAGAATTTGTTGGTTGTGGTGTGCTTGTTAAAGTTGGTGTTGCACTTTGTGTTGAGGTATTAGTTGGAGTATTTGTTGGAGTATTTGTTGTTGTTTGAGTTAACGTGGGTGTTGATGTTGGTGTTGCACTTTGTGTTGAAGTATTTGTTGGAGTATTTGTTGTTGTTTGAGTTAACGTGGGTGTTGATGTCGACGTGGATGTTGGTGTTGCACTTTGTGTTGTTGTATGTGTTGGGGTGCTCGTGGTTGTTTGAGTTAGTGTTGTAGTAGGAGTTGATGTTGGGGTCAACGGAGTACTAGTAACCTGAGAAGTTAGTGTTGGGGTTGATGTTGATGTTGCAGTTTGCGTTGGTGTGTGAGTCGAAGTTAGTGTAGTTGTTGATGTTGGAGTATTCGGTGGTGTCCCTGTTAAAGTAGATGTTAATGTCGGTGTACTAGTATTTGTCGTTGTACTTGTTGGCGTATTAGTAGGTGTAGGGGTTAAACCTAAAGAATTTGTTGGTTGTGGTGTATTTGTTAATGTAGGTGTTGCCGTTGAAGTTGGGGTCGCTGTTTGCGTAGGTGTGTGTGTGGGTGTTAACGTTGGTGTTTGTGTTGGGAATATTACATTTGAATAACAATCTAATCCTGCTGAACAATAGGTTGTCGTTGGAGTTAAAGTCGGGGTTACCGTTAATGTTGGTGTTGGTGTATTAGTAGTACAAGTAGGGCATTTTTTATCTGAGCATGTTTTTATTTCGGCTCCATAAAAATACCCTGCTGAACCGTCACCACCAACTGAGTATGCAGTATAACATTTACCTTGGTATATAACTCCCCCTCCTATATCTACCCATCCACCAGTATCTAATGCGGTTGTCGGTATAAGACCACTAATGTCACCATCCTTAGGGCAACACCCTCTAAACGTGTAGGTAATGTAGGTTACTGCCGGTTTGTCTATATAGTCAACTTTTGAATATATATTTATTCTTGACACTATTTCACCTGAGGAAGTAATATTACTATAAACGGTTTCATAAGGTACTATATCTTCATAATCCTCATTAATTGTGACTCTAGTAGAACCTGTGGTTTCACCAGCGTTTATAGTTACTCCAGTGGTTACTGATATCTCGGTACCATCCGTTTTATAAATCGTATTTGTAAACTCAACTAAAGTAGTTGTTGATACTATTGTCGACGCAGTAACCACAAAGTTAGCTATTGTAGAACCACTCTCATATGTTACTCCAAAATCTAATTCTATTCCTGAGCCCGAAGATGGTGTTATAGTATTGGTGGGTGTTAGTGTGGGTGTTTGAGTAGTTGTAGGTGTAGGTGTTAGTATTTGTACTATAGCTTCAGTACCGCAAACCGCATTACTTACTAATATATATGTGTCGTGACTATCATCATCGTAAAAGGAATATCCAGTCTCTAATTCATAACGGGTCACACCCGAAACGACAAGATTTGAAGGAGAAACAGAGTCATGGTATATATCAACATATGATATATCGTATCCAATATTAGTACCCGTTAATGTTATTTCTCTTTGAGCCATCTAATTTTTATATATAAATAGTAGATTTTTTTAAATAGTGTCGTGTTTTTATTCAATTCAACTAACCGAATAATCAACATCTAACCCACAACTCAACGGGTCAACGTCTAACGCACAGCTTAAAGGATTAGGGTCTATTTCCACATCTGTTCCACAGAAACATTCTGAACATGTAGGACACCAAAAATCATATAAATTAAATTTATTTTTTAATAATCTAAAATTATGTTGTATTTCTGCACTCGACAGAGATTCAGAATACATTCTAAACTGCGATATCCCCCCCATAAATGTCCCTGCAAAATTTGGTTCTATAACCATTTTAGAGTTTATTGATGCAATACCTGGGTCGGGATTACCTTCTAATGTTTCATTTGACATTAATTCAGGGTCTTGTATATAAGGTCCGGTTAAACCTGAGCATCCACTAAAGATAAGACTCTCTCTTAACCCGATTGAACCCCCACCAAAAGATATATTATAAGGTACACCAATTTGTTTTTCTTTCTCGGTATTAAGTTCGTGAGGTATAATTTCTTCGAAATCCTCAATAACCATGAACAAATATCCATTTATATAAATTTTCAACAAACCCTTTCTTTTGTCTTTGTTGTCAATCCATTTTTGATTAAACTTTATAAACTGATTTTGTATTTCTTTTTCTGAACCTGGATGTGTTTGTGGAGGCATAATCATGTTATATGACGCACCATTAATTTCTGAATTGTATGCTAAATACCTAATATCACCAAGACCTCCCCAGTTTAATAAATCACAATTTTCTAAAGTCTCATACCTTTCAAAAACAGCGCTTACCATTACCCACCTTTCCGTTGTCCCTGAAGCACATAAATCATAATCACAATTGTCATATATACCTCTAACTGAACATACTTCTTGTATGGTATAACCCGAACAAAAAGTGGTGTCTCCCGTAGTATCACAAGAGGTTTCAGTTAAACAGTCACCAGTCAGTGTTATATATTTAACACATACTTTAGGGTTTGACGGGTCACCTGAAAATCTAAAAGATAGTGCGTTTGAGTACATATCATTTGATGGTAAGTCTAATTTTACCTCGACCTCTTCGGTATAACTACCACAAGAACCAGTCCTATGTACCTGTGTAGTTGCAGTTTTTGGATAAACTTCAATACAATTTGAGGATGTCACTCCACTATCACTACACGCACAAGTTTTAATACAATCAGTTAATCCGGAAGTCACTCTATCGTAGTCACAAGACTCAAGGTCTGAATTTTGAAATCCAACCGCAATATTACATTCCTTACAACCAAAACCTTCACTTTTATCTACCTTACCACTAACGGGATGAAAAAATTTATTTTCCGCCCTGGCACCAAAAAAGAAAAAAGTGTTACTATTTTCAGGATATAAATCATTTAAATATATCTCATCTGTCTGAATACTGTATTTATCTCTTTGTCTTGGTCTTAACAACATCTCCATAGACCACCCCTTCGAAACTCTTTCAGGGAAAACTTCGTAGTCGTAACCGTGTAATTTATAAAATCCCTGATAGAATCCACCGTATAATTCATTATAGTATCCACCTGTAAAATCGTAATCTGACACAATATTATACACTGTTTTTGTATTACCACTTAACCTATGGTTTGGATTGTTTGCAAATGAACCTATCGGATGCATTTTAAACCTTCTATCGTAGTAATGTGGGTCAAATGTTTTACTCTCATTAATACCCATAGTAAATGTTAATGTTTGTCCAGTCATCGAATCATATAATCCCACGTCAATACCTGTTAATCCAACATCACATAAGGTTGTTGCGGTTAAACAAGTAAAATCTTCATTATCTGGATTATAATAATTTTTCGACACAAGTGTGTTACCTGAGTAATAGTTATTCCATGTTAAATTTAACTTTTGGTTAGATATGATTGAATTTAAATCTATGTTAATAGGTAACTTATTGCCGTTATTTTCAGCGATTAGATTGTCTGAAAAAACAACTTCGGAGTTATAATTTTTTTTATCGGAAGATAAAGTTATGTCATAACTTTTTATTCCCGATAATGACGCTTTTAAATTATCGAAGTAATAATTATTAATATTCTGACCAAGCATACTCCTTTTTTAAGATAAATACTTCTTTTGTTGTATTTATAGAAAAAAACTATACTATAATGTCACATCTTTATGATACAAGAAAAGATGCCGAAAAGCAATCTAAGGAGTTAGGATGTAAGGGCTCCCATATCCATAGAAAGGATGGTAAAAAGAAATATATGCCCTGTTCTACGCACAAACATTATGAAAAAGTTGTTAGTTCTGAAACAGATAATAAGGAGGAAATAGATGAATTAATTGATTTTGACGGAACTATGAATAACTCTAAAATACCTATTATCGACCCTAGAACAACGTCACCGGGTTTAAGTACAATGGATAAAAGAGTGGCTGCCGGACACCAAACACAAGACCCACTGATGAGGGGTTATAGAGTATATTATGGTGAATCAGTTGTTAGAGAAGAAGATATGGCAGACGCATTTGGTTTTGAGGAAACTAAACACATGGACGCGAACGATACAATAGATTATTTTGTAGATGAGCTTGAGTTTAATCAAAGAGATGCCGAAGACAGAGCCTCTGAAATGGGTAAAGACCCTGATTTGGATGGTACGTCTGAATTTAAAAAACTTAAAAATTTTGTAGGTAAATTAAGATTAACGGAAAAAGAAAAAGTTTTCACGAAAGAAGATGTTCAAAAAATGGCGGAAGAAATAATTCTTAAAAAGTCTGATGATAAAGAGATAACCAAAAAAGAATTAGATAATGACAGCATCTCCCCGATTATAAAAAGAAATGTTAAGGCTTTAAAAAATATGGCAAGTGCTGATGGTATTTCTATACCTCAGTTAATTAAAATGTTAAAAAATGAATAAAGACTTATATCATAGAAAGGTAAAATTACCTGAATCATTAAAAAACCATTTACAGAAATCATTTGAAATGGTTGAAGGTGATAGTAATACCGAAGGTTATAATCGTAATAAAGAATTACGCGAAAATGGTGTTATGGGTTACCCTGTATTAAAAAGAGTTAAAAATTGGTTTGACTCATATGAAGGTGACGGTAAAGACGCACCATATATACTAAATGGTGGTGATAGAATGCACAAATGGTGTAATCATGTGTTGGACCATTGGAGGGGTACTTTAGAACAGGGTAAATCGATTAAGTCAGATACAGGTATGATGAATCAACATATTGATACTCATGAAAAAGATGGTATTGTGGTAAATCCTCATGATAAACATGAAAAAGGTATTAATAAGTTTGATACGTCAATTACCGAAGAAATAAAAAAAATAAATCAACTATTTAAAAAAGTAAAATAATGGCAACACAAAATGATAAGTTAGATTTTTACCAACCGAATAATCAGTTATCTGCAATCGCAGACGCTGAGAGGGGTAAATTGTTTCCTAAAAATGATTTTTCACCTAAAACTGAAAAATATTCCGCAGTTCACCCTGACGCAGTTGCTGATGGTGATGAAATCGGTAGAGGTACTGGTACATTTTTAGATGTATATAATGAAGGTGCGGGTACATCAACTGACATCTTTGAAAGGAAAGACGATATAAAAATTAATAAGTATAATTCTAGTAAGCCTTACACAGTAGAATAATGAAATTATTAACGACATTTAAATCTTTATTAAACGAAGTTGCTTCATTGGGGGATATTCAAGACTCGATAAAGAAAAAAATTGTCATGACTATATATTATGATGGAGATATTCCAGGTGGTAAAGGTTATCGTAGAATTGAACCTGTTTGTGTTGGATATAGTAAGTCGGGTAATTTAGTATTAAGAGCGTGGGATATAGACGGAGCATCACACACTAATACTACAGGAGAAAAACCGTTACCAGGATGGAGGATGTTCAGGGTCGATAAAATATTTACTTATCAACCAACTACTAATAACTTTACTGAAATGAGACCTGGTTATAATCCAAACGGAGACAAAAGTATGACTAGAGTACTTTTAAACGCAGAATTTAACACAGAAACAGATGAGTGATTTAATGCAAAAATTGGCAATTTCTAAAAAAATTATGGATAAACATAATGAGGTCCCTAGAGGACAATCTTCAGAAAGTTTACCAATTATAGAAAATGTTAACGCAAATTATAATATACCACAAGATATGGTACAACAACCAAGTGTACAAGAAACCATTTCCACTAAGCCAATAAATCAAGAGGCGGTATTAAACTCAAAACTTCCTGACGAGATAAAAAAATTAATGATAGAAAACCCTATTGTACAACCTAGCCTAAATGGACCGACACTATCGAATGAAATCGTTGAAGGAGCGGCTAGGCTTATGAAAAGTGACCAAAAAACTCAAAAAACAATAAAAGAATCTAACAACACAGTTAATAACGATTTAAAACAGATGATAAGAGATGTTGTTAGAGACACCGTAAGAGATGTAGTAAAAGAAGAATTACAAAACGCGGGATTATTATCTGAAAATACACAAAACACGAACGAGGTACTCTCATTAAGAGTTGGTAAACATATATTTGAGGGTAAAGTTTTAAAAATTAAAAAAATAAAACAATAACTTTTCTTATTAGAAATTTTTTCATATACTTTTTCTAAACAGAATAAGTATGTCAAAAATTAATGTTTTAGTATTACCATCAGACCGAACAGGAGTTGGTAAGTTTAGGTCTGTAGACCCACATATCTACCTACAAAATAATTACTCAGATGAATTCCATGTGGATATTGACTATGAACCGAAAGTCAATGACGATAATTATTGGAAAAAATATCAGATTGTACATTTTCATAGGGCAATAGGGAGAGACTATGATTTTTCAGTAAATTTAGTTAAGAAATTAAAGTCTATGGGTATTATTACCATAGCCGACTTAGACGATTACTGGTTACCGACTAAGGAACATCCTGCACATCAGTTAGTCATTAGTAACAAATTACATGAAAAAATATTAAATAATATAAAAGAGGCGGATTATGTAACAACTACGACTAAACTATTTGCAGAAGAAATTAGTAAATATAATAAAAATGTCGTTGTACTACCAAATGCAATAGATAAAGACGAACCACAATTTAAAGAAAAAACATTACCCTCAGATAAACTTAGGTTTGGGTGGTTGGGTGGTTCATCCCATTTACACGACTTAATGTTATTAAATGGTGTAACATCTAAACTAATAGACTTAAAGGATGAATATCAGTTATTTTTGTGTGGTTTCGATACAAGAGGTAATGTGACTGAAATAAATAAAGAAACTGGCGAACAAAAACAAAGACCTATTAAACCAGAAGAGACTGTATGGGTGTCCTATGAAAAGATTTTTACTAATAACTACAAGTTAGTTACACAAGAACAAAAAAACTTTTTAGATAAGTTCGAACAAAGAGACTATGATAAAAAAGACGCGTTTTATCACAGAGTATGGACACAACCAATCAACTCATACGCTAAAAATTATGCAAAGTTTGACGTATCTCTCTCACCTATTAAAGACCACATTTTTAATAGGATGAAATCACAACTAAAGGTCATCGAGGCGGGTTTTTATAAAAAAGCAATAATTGCTTCTGACATTGGTCCCTATACCATCGATTTGAATCACGCATTAGATAAAGGTAGTTTTACTAATGGTAACGCATTATTAGTTAACAAAAGTAGAAATAATGGGGATTGGGCCAAATATATGAAAAAACTTATAAAGAATCCTTCTTTTGTTGAAGACTTAGGAGAGAGGTTATACGAAACAGTTAATGGTACTTATGATTTAGGTACTGTAACTAAAAATCGTTCAGAATTTTACAAATCTTTAATAAAATGATAGATGTACCATTAAATAAATTATTATTTTTTGATTTAGAAACAGTTGGTGTTGAAAAGGATTACACTACATTAAATCAAAAAAACCCTGAAATGGGTAGGTTGTTTGAAAGTTATCGCAACTGGTTTGAGAAACGTTACCCTGAAGATGAGGGCAAGTCGTTGGATGAGATATTTACCAATCATGCCGCTTTAGTTTCAGACTTTGCTAAAATTATCGTAGCGTCATTCTCATTCGTAACACCAAAAGGTGAGATACACACAACAACATTTGCTGATGATGATGAGAAGAAACTTTTAGAGGGTGTTAAAGAACTACTAAATAAAGTATTAAAATTAGACTTTTATCTATGTGGACATAACATCAAAGGATTTGATATGCCAATGTTGTCTAAAAGATTTGTAGTAAACGGAATAAAACCACCTAAAATCTTACCTTCATTAGGTACTAAACCATGGGATTTAAAAGCAGTCGACACAAAAGAGTTTTGGCAGTTTGGTTCTTTTAATTCACCAGCATCATTAGACCTAATGTGTGTTGCTTTAGATGTCCAAAGTCCTAAGACTGGAGAGGTTTCAGGTAATTTAGTACATGATACGTATTGGAATTCTAATGGATTACAACCCATTGCTGACTATTGTGAAAGGGACGTAAAAGTATTGGTGGATGTTATGAATAAAATTTATAAATTAAAATGATATGATAGGTAAAATTAATCAATTTAAAGATAGTTTAAAAACGTTAAAGGAGTTAGAAACAAAACTAACAGGAATTAATTTTTCAGACCCTGAAAAAATGTTAGAAAGTATTGGTGTTAATATTGACGAACTTGAAAGTAGTTTTGAGTCGTCACTAATAAAACCTATTAAATTAAATTATGTAAATAATTCTAATAATAGTGAACCAGAGTATGCTTATGGTACTGACTCAGGTTTTGACCTTAGGGCTAATGAATCTATATCTTTAGACCCCTTAGAGAGAGCATTAATACCGACAGGTATATTCCTAGATGTACCTGAAAATACTGAGATACAAGTTAGACCAAAAAGTGGTTTGGCAATAAAAAGAGGGTTAACTGTATTAAACACACCAGGTACCGTTGATTATGGATACACGGGTGAAATAAAAGTCATTGTTATAAACTTGAGTAACCAAACTCAAAAAATAGAAGTGGGTGATAAAATTGCTCAGGCTGTTATATGTCCTGTAACACAAGGTAGACACGTAATTTTTAATAAAGTAGACAGTCTAAAGGAAAAGGATAGAAACGCAAATGGGTTTGGTTCAACAGGAAACTAATGATTACAATAGGGTTTAGTACGAAAGAAATAGACAACTCTTTTATTGACCATATAAAAAAAACTTGTGGTCCTAAAAACATAGAGATTATACCTTTTGTAAATAAAGGTACTCACTCTCTTTCTGAGGCATATAATTTTATTTTAGATAAGTCATCTAATGATATTGTTGTCCTATGCCATGATGATATTTACTTCGATAAAAAAGGATGGGGTAGTAAAATAATTAAACATTTTAATAGAAATGAAGAGTATGGTATTATAGGTGTCGCGGGGAGTGTTTCATTACCAAAGTCAGGAATGTGGTGGGAAGATAAAACAAAAATGAAAGGTATTGTCAACCACGAACATAACGGTAAAAAATGGGAGTCAAAATACTCAAATAGTTTAGGTAATAAACTTGATGAAACGGTTATTGTTGACGGGGTTTTTATTTCTCTATCAAAAAATAGAATAAAACACAATTTTGATGAATCCGTTAAAGGGTTTCATTTATATGATGTTTCATTTTCTTTCAGGAACTTTTTATCTGATGTTAAAATTGGTGTTATGTATGATGTTAGATTAACACATAAGTCTATCGGTCAAACCAATCAAGAGTGGGATAATAACAGAAGAGAATTCGCGGAAAAGTATAAGGATTTATTACCTAAAAAAGTGATAAGAAAACAAGGGGATTTAGTTAATATACTTTGTTTAAATAAAGATATGAATAAAGAAACCTTAAAATTAATAAGTAATTTTAATAGTACTATTATTAATGAAAAAGACGTCACCAACAGTAAAAAATTACCTTGTATTATTGTTGGAGACGGGGTCTTAGAATTATCTACTCCACAAGGAAACAGAAAGTCAGTTAAGGATAGATATTATATGTCCTGTAATATTAGTTATGATTTAATCATATCAGACTCAGAAATACTCTCCAATAAAATAAAATATATATACGGGAATACACCACATATATCAATAGAAAATAACAACTCAAAACACCGTTCAATAAATAAAGTAAAAATCTTAAACACTGAAAATATATTTGATTTTATTAATGGAGATGTTAAAAATGATGTTGTAAAAATAGTAACAGGGTATTCAGATAAAGGTGGGTCAACTACCGCATTAAGTAATTTAGTAAACTTTTTTAACGATAATGGTATTGACTGTACCATGTATGGTCCACATGATTATCATCTTAAATTATGTAAATCAGATTTATTAGATAATTTAAAATTTAATAAATCTGATAAAGTTATCACTCACGCAATAAATTTAGGTACCAGACCTGAGGTTGAAAAAGTTGTTTTATCTTCTCATGAAAAGTGGTGGTTTAGACCCTCTCAAATACCAACTCATTGGGATAGTGTGGTGTTTTTACATGACGACCATAGAAAATACCATTCTGATTACGAAGGTGAATATGAGATAATACCAAACCTTAAAGAGAAGTTATACCCAATAGAAAAAACAGATAGGGATATGATTGCGGGTATCATTGGAGCTATTGAAGACCGTAAGCAAACCCATGTTTCTATTAATAGGGCTCTTGAGGATAATTGTGAAAAAGTTTTATTATACGGAAGAATTAATGATATTAATTATTTTAATTCTTTTGTTAAACCTCTTTTATCTGATAAAGTTGTTTTGATGGACTATACAGATAATAAACAAGATATGTATAATTCTATAGGTAGAGTATATCACTCTTCTAAGGGTGAGGTTGCTTGTTTAGTAAAAGACGAATGTTATTTAACTAATACAAAGTTTTATGGTAACTCAGAAACAAACCATAAAGTTTCTGAGTTAACTAACAACGAGATACTTGAAAAATGGATAAACATATTAAATTTATAAAAAATGTACTCAATAGTATTAACTGTACATAATAAAGATTTCTTACTTGAGAATAGTTTAAATAGAATTAAGAATCACACAAAAGGTAAGTATGAATTAATTGTTGTACTTGATGGGTGTAGTGACAAAAGTGAAGAAATTACAAATAATTTTGTGAAACAAAATAAAAAATTAAGTATTAAGGTAGATTACGCCGATGACGTTTTTGAAACTAAGGCAAACAATATTGGATTAAAACAAGCGGAAAACGACTATGTGATTATTATCCAAGATGATATGTTAATAAATGAAGACGCATGGAATGTTAGATTAACAAACCCGTTTAGGAAGTTTGATGATGTTTTTGCGGTGTCTGCAAATTGTGCACATAACTGGGAATTTAACCCGAATAGTGTTCATTTAGGAATGAAAGAAAATTTAGACGACTGTTGGTGTGACATAATTAATCATGTGGACCATGCGGGTCGTCCTTGGAATTTAAATAGAGACACATTTGCGGTTAGAGAATGTGTAAATAGGGGTCCGTTAGCCATAGACCATGATGATTTATATGATTTAGATTATCTAGACGAGGCATTTGCACCATTAGATATGGACGACCACGATTTGTGTTTTAGAATGCATAAAAAATTGGGTAAAGTAGTTGGGTGCCATTGGATTGATTTTATAAGTGATTTTTCTTGGGGTGGAACTCACAATGAAAACGGAGGAGGACATAAACCTTGGTTCTATGAATCTAACCATAAAAACACTAAAATAGTATGGGAACGTCATTCTGACTATATATTAAATAATAGAATTGTAGAAAATAGAGTAATATGAAGATAGCAATTTTTACTATATCACTAGGAAAGTACGACATATTCTTCGACGAGTTTTATAATTCAGTGAATAATCTTTTTTTACCTAATCATGAAAAACAGTTTTTCGTTTTTACTGATAAATCTTTAGAAGAAAAAGATAACCTTACCCAAGTAAAACAAGACAAACTTGGATGGCCATACGACACTATGATGAGATTTCATTTTATGTCTAAAATAAAAGATGAATTATTAAAGTATGACTATATATACTTCTTTAACATTAATATGAAAGTATTAAAAGAAATTAAAGATGAAGTGATACCACATGAAGAAAATGATTTTTTAGTTGGTGCCGACCACCCGATTCATTCAGGATGGCTAGGTGATAGATTACCATATGAAAGAAATCAAAATAGTGAATTTTATATTCCTTTTGGGTATGACGGTAGGTACTATCAGGGATGTTTTAATGGTGGCAAAAGCGATGTTTTTATCAAAATGTGTGAAGTTCTAAAAGATAAGATTGATAAGGATTTAGACAAAGACATCATACCTAAATGGCATGATGAATCTGCCTTAAACTGGTTTTTTAAAGATAAGAAACCTCTATTCCTTTCAAAAGACTATATATATCCTGAATCATTTCCAAACTATAATGAGAAAAAAATGATACAGGTAGACAAATGGAAATTTATGAATAAAGAAGAACTTAGGTCTTAAGGGATGAAATTTGAGGTTGTAACTGCATTATATGACATAAATCGTGAGAATATAGGCGATGGTAGAAGTATTAATCAATACTTATCATGGTTTAAAAAAACTCTTAAGTTAAACTGCCCTATGACCATATTCGTAGAAGATAAATTTTTAGATTTTGTAGTTAAAGAAAGGGTAAGTAATGAAACTAATATAATTGTCGAGGACTTGTCTAAGTGCCCCTTTTTTAAATGGTCTGATTATTCAAAAAAAACAATTAACAGTAGTCTGTACAAAGAGAAAATGTCCGACACGAGTAGAGTTGAGTGTGTTAATCACTTGTATAATATTATTCAGTACTCTAAGTTTGGTTGGATAAAAAGGGCTAAAGAATTTAATAAGTTTAATTCCGATTACTATTTTTGGATGGACGCCGGATTAAGTAGATTTTTTTATGATGTTAACTTAGATAATCCGTGGCCGAACAAAGAAAAAGTATTAAAGGATAAAATATTACTTCAGGGACAAAAAAATATTCATTCGTACCTACCAAGTAAAACCATAGATGAATATATATGGGACAACAATAGTGTAATCGCTGGAGGTTTATTTGGGACGCCTAAAGAACTAGTTGACTTTCTTTTTGATAAAGTTAATTTTTATTTTGAAAGTACAATGGTTAAAAATAAATGTATAAATAATGAGCAGTTTATGTTTGCTATATTGTTTAAGGAATTTCCTGAAATTTTTGACGTAAAATTATTCGACGAAAACAGACCATTACCGCTTTTTAAAAATTTATCATATTAATGAGAACAGTTAGTATATACGGAGGTCACGATTCTAATGTCACTTTCTATGATTCTGAAAAAAATGATTATAGAATAATAGAAATAGAAAGAATCACAAAAAATAGATACATGGATATGAGACAATTAGAAAGATACCGAGTGGTAGAAATTCTAAAAGAATGTCAGAATATTGCAGAAAAGTATTGGGGTTTTGATAATAATTATGATAAGGTCATAACAATGGTTGACGGTCACGTAGACCATGGAATTTTAAAAGAAATTTTTAATGGTAAAGAGTTTATCCGCAGTGGAAATCATCATGAGTCACATGCTCTAGTTGCCTATTATCAATCTAATTTTGACAACTGTATTGTATTTTCTTACGATGGAGGAGGTAATGATGGATTTTTTAATGTTTATAAAATAGAAAATAATAATCTTTCACTTTTAGAAAAGATTGATTGTGATTTTGGTGGTGGGTATTTACTCCTATCAAGTTGTTTAAATGAGGTAACTACAAATAGTAGAAGTATATTATCCTTAGCCGGTAAGATGATGGGTATTTGTGCTTACGGTGAAGTTAAGGGCCACTTTATTAATCCTATGTCTGAATTT
>Ga0208162_1000205_pt1 | contig 33948 bp, 19 predicted proteins | sample CB_VirMetaG_4_FD_184539 | JGI IMG/M metagenome (GOLD analysis project Ga0208162, IMG submission 184539) | Freshwater to marine saline gradient viral communities from Chesapeake Bay - CB_1508_1M Viral MetaG (SPAdes) (version 4) | ecosystem: Environmental > Aquatic > Marine > Coastal | place: USA... | reverse complement strand
CAAGCTCTGAACAAAGAATCTATAACAATTAAATATTAATAACCATGGCACATAGACTATTACCATTTAGACAATATGACGAAAATGATGTCGTTAACTTGTTCTCTGTAGACGTTAGCAGCATCAAAACTTTCATATCACAAGTTCCCGCTACTGACGGGATTAACGCAGACGGAGTACTTGTAAAAGTAAAAGCTGGAAAACATGACGGAGACGTTAATGATTATACCACTGAGAGCACCGACATGTTCGCAAGTTACAGTTCTCCAGTTGGACGCAATCCTTATCCAACCAACCCGCTTAAAGTTGAAGCAACTTCTGCAGTTGGTGATACTCCTCTTGGGTTCACTCTTTATCAAACACTTAATGTTGATGAGAACGGAGAGAAGCTTCTCTTTAATCCCGTAAAGAAGGACGAACTTCAAGCAGTACTTTCTGGCCAAACAGTTCCTGTTCTTACCAAGGGTATCATCACCTTGAGTACAAAGGCATTTGCAGGTGGAGACAGTGACATTCCTGCACCTGGTGAAGGTCTTTATGTTGCTGCAGGTGGTAAGGTTTCCAAGACCGCTACTAATGCCACTAAGATTGGTAAAGTATTAACAACTGGAGCTAGAGAAGCACAAACAAATGCAGATCCTCTTGAAGGACGCTACGCTGTTTGTAAGATCGAACTCTAATTTAATTTAAACAATAAAGGTTAAAAGACAATGAATATTACACTTAAAAGAACCGAAGAGCAACTAGAACTAGTGAAAGCTATGGCCTCTCGTGACAGAGATGTAGCTTACGAAGCTCAACAAGCACTGGCAGCCTTTATTGGCCCAGTTTTGGCTGAAGTTATCGACACAGTTCCAACAATTAGTAACCTGTTTAGCCCATTTAGCTTTGCAGCTGACGACAACCCCAGCATTCCATTGGATCTATACTATGATGTTACCGACGACGAGTACATCAAGGTATACACCACCAATGCTCCTGGCGGATTGCCCTCCAGTCATGTGACTCCCACACATAGCGAAATGAAAATCTCCACTTACCGTTTGGAAAGTGCTGTTGATTTTGATAAACGCTATGCTGCTCGTTCACGAGTTGATGTGGTAAGTAAAACCATGACTCGCTTGGCTCAAGAAATCTTGATTCAACAAGAGAATGCATCTGCTGGTTTGTTGTTCGGTACTATCGCAGACAATGCCAGCAAGCTTTACGTCCAATCAAACAAAGCCGATACTCTTACCCTTGACGACTTTAATAGAATGTTGACCAAGGCAAAACGTAACAATCCAGCATGGAATGGCGGAACTCCTGAGCGTTCACGTGGTCTTACCGACTTGGTCGTTTCTCCAGAAGTTATCCAAAATCTTCGTGAGATTGCTTACAACCCAGTGAATACTAAAGGTCCTAACAGCGTGACCCCTGGTGCTGGCGCAGGAACTGTTGCAGCTACCGATTCTATGCGTGAAGCTCTTTTCTCTCAAGCTGGAATGCCCGAGTTCTACGGAGTATCCCTCATGGAAATCTATGAGCTTGGCGAAGGTCAAAAGTATCAAAAAGTCGCTAACACTCTTATTGGTGGACATGATCGTAAAGACATTGTTATCGGTCTTGACAGAACTCGTGAAGCTATGCTTCGTGCAGTTGCAGTTGATGCTGAATCTGGAACTTCCCTCACCGTATCTGCTGACGATCAATATGTCACCAGACAAAAGAAGATCGGATACTATGCCGAGCTTGAAGAAGGTCGCACCGTTATTAATGACGGAGCTATTCTCTCTATGGGAGTTTAATTCAAAAAACATCTTCTTTTCAAAAAAATCCACCTTTCGGTGGATTTTTTTGTATCTAGAGACTATTATAAGTGTACATACATATTATATTAACCTAAAAATTTGCCATGCCAAGAAAAAAATCAACATCATCAAAAAATAAAAAAGGTAACTTAGATATGGAATATATTGATGGAGCAATCCACGATGAAAGCCATGAAAAATCAAAAAGTATAGAAGAAATTTTAGTAAAAAAGAAAAATCCTTTTGGAACAAATTCAATTGATACTCTGGAAGAAATGCTTGAAGGAATGAACCTTAGGCAAGTTCAAGAACTTGCTGTAAAAGCTAGTGTTTTTCCGTCTGGAAATAAAACCAGTCTTAAAAACAAAATTCGAAAAGAATTTAAAACTAAATACGGAACTAAAGAAGGTGGGGCAAGGTATACATCAACCACAGAATCTCCTGTAGCAGAAGAAGCTATAGCTGAAAAAGTTCGAAATATATTAAATTCTAGATGAGTTACGATTTCGATTCCTCTGTTAATGAAATAGGGAATCTGGCTTCTGGCATATACAAGTACGACTTTGATCAAGATTCTTCTTTGGCCAGCCCAGATTATATTTCTGGTTGGCTTCAGCACAATATGGGAGAGCTAAATGTTTTAATTCACACTTCTTACAGCGGAGAGTATCCTAAAATGGGTGATGAAGAACAAGCTATATATCGACAAATATTTTTAAAAGATTATTATAAGAAGCTTGGTAGAAAAATATTGATAGGGGCTATGGATAGCTCGAATTCAAGCACTACAGATTCAACTTCTTCAGGTAGCTCAACTGTTATAACATCTGATTGGACAGAGTTAAGAGACGGTGATAGTGTTATAAGAAGACAGGCAATGCTGGCTAATCCTGCAACTAAGGTTACAGCTTCAAAACAATATGCTCAATTTTCTGCTGATGCAGATTTTAATATAAAAGAGTTATTGTATAAATATAATTCAACAAACGGTGGTCCAAGGCAAGTTTACGGAGTAGATTAATCTATTCCGCTTAGTTTCATTAGATCTTGCATATTTAAGGTTCCTCCTTTTTTCTTTGCAGCCTCTGTGAGACTCGTAGACCCCTTTACTTCGCCAGTATCTACTCCAAGGTGCTTATAGTCATCTTTATTAGCTCCAAAGACGGTTGTAGCCCCATCCATGGACAAATGCCTATCTAAGTGTTCTTTATTTTTTGAAGTGTTTGAATATTGCATGAGTGCTTCTGGGTCTTTCTTGATTTCTTCTGGGATGTTTTCATTATTATCAAATATGTTTTTAAATATCCTAGAATACAAAACAACAGAAACTTGATAATTAGTTAACTCACACATTGATTTTCCAAATAGATCAAAGGGCTTTTCAGCTAAAAACATATAAGGAAAAAAGAAATCCTGAAGAACCATATGCTGTATAGTGTCTTCTCCTATCAACGACTTAAAATCATTATTAATTAATATTAACTTAGATAAATCTGAGTATGTCAATTCGTCATATTCTTCTTGAGAATATAAAGCATTTAAACAATCTTTATCTTTATAAAAAGTTAATCTAATATAGAAATCATTAATTTGCTGTTTAGCATATTTTTCTGCAGTGGCTCCCATCAAATCATTCTTTAAAGCTAATTTTTCATTCAACTTTCGAGATTCTTCATCAATCATTTCTTGATGTTTTTTTTGAGCACTTTTTAGTAAAATCGAGGAGCTAGATTTTCTTAAGTTATCCACAAAAGATTGTTGAGAACCGATGAAATCTTCATCCTCTTTTGTCCAAGATCCATCCTCGATACACCTCTTGTAGGCAGTTTCTTCGCTAGGTATTCCTCTTTTTAAAGCTTTATTCTTTATTCGATCTTCTTCTTCTTCAATATCTATATAAACACTTGGGTGTAAATGCTTTATATAAACATAATCATTTTCGTATGGAAATTTAGAGCACCCAAAAGATATGTCTCGAAAAGCTTTTTTATATTTACCGTTTTCCATTCATGAAGATCATACAGTACCCGCGTCAAAATCTTCACTCAAACTATCAAAATCTTCCTTCGTTGCATTTGCACTGTAGTACCAAAAACTAAGTACGGTTGCGATTTTATCTTTAGCTAAATCAAAAAGCTCGTTACCATTTTCATCCATTTCATAATATTGATCTATTTTACCTTCGCTATCTTCAGCATTAAAAAATGGTTTAATTTCGTCAGACTCATTTTCTTGATAATGAGATAAATGAACCATATACCATAGAAGAACTTTATTTTGAGCTTTACTATCTGCAGTATGGTTGAATAAAGAAGAATAGCTAGTTTCCATATCAACAATTTCTCTTCTAACTTCAGCCATTTCACCCAAAAGCTCCCCCATTCTTTTCTCTTCTGCTGGAGTTTTTTTGGGTTTCGAGGATGTTCTGGAATATTTGTTTTGCAACTCTCCAAGTTGGGCATAGCGTTTAGTTAAGGTTGTAGCATCTTCTTCAGAAAGTAATCCTCCAGAATCACTATATTTTTTTGCCAACATAGCTTTTGTAAGGATTCCCCTTTTAATGCATTTACTCATTTCAATGCTGTACTCAATGTCAGCTTCTTCAAGTTGCCTTCTATTCGGATCTTTTAATATAATTTTAATAGGAACCTCTTTCTTTACGGTTTCAGTAACCGTATACTCTTCCATCTTACCAGTTTCTTTGTTTTTACGCTTCTTGGTTACATCTTCTTGTACCTCGCGTTCTACATCAATTGAAAAGCTATATATTTCTTTCATACATTATTATATTTGTTTAAAATTAAAAATTACAGTAAATTTTTCTAAATCTTCATTTTGATTTCTTAAAGAGTCATTCCCGAAATCTAAAATTTTTTTTCTTAGATATTTCATTTTATCTTCATCTAGATAATTAGCTTGTTCAATTAATGAATGATATTCACTGGGAAGATTTTTTTTAAGCTTAGAGAAATGTATTTGATGATCTGATTGAAGGTCTTCAATTAGGCACAAAAAAGATTTAAAAAGACTTTTTGTGTGCCTTTCATACCTTTCCTGTAAAATTTCCTTGCTATCCATGCTCTTTAAGCAATATATAATATGATTGTTATATTAAAATTTCTAAATTAAGTGTATATATTTTATATAAAATATGGCAAAACTACCTATAGATGTAACAAAAGCAATAAATAATCAACTAGATAAAAATATCGGAATTAAGGTTAAAGAAATGGTTGAGAGAGAATTTGAGGCTATTAAACAAAGGATGATAGATGAATTTGAGAATCATCCAGTAACAATAGAAATTGATGCTGGAGAGAATGCTAGTAATAGTAGTGGAACTTTAGGTGGATATGGAAATTTGTTTAGCTTTATAGGGTTTCAGGATGGTGATGATCCGCTTAAAGAAGTTAGAGCAAAACTAAATCAAACTAATATTACTAGATTAAAATATAAAAATGGGGTTTGGAATTTCTTAACAAATGAACCTACGAAAGAAGAGTTGTTTGCATTAACTCCAATTCCTTGGGCATCAGGTCGAAGTTGGATGGACGGCATAGAGACAGGTTTATCTGGACTAGGTTTTTATTTATACAGAGAAGGCAAGGATTTCGGAGCTTCAAGATCTGGCCCAGCAATACAGCTAAAAGGCGGAAAAACATCAGAGAAAGCTATGGGCGGAGGCTCAACTGGTGGAGCTATTTCAATGCAAAGATCTAGATATACTAGAACTTCTTACATGTCTTCAATACTCGGAAACTTTACAAAATCAATAGAAAGGTTGAGGGCCAAGAATTTAAAATGAAAGTAAATTTCGGACATCAGGCTACAACCAGCTTTACATTGTGGTTCGAGCACCACATGCTAAAGTACGGAGAGGCTTATCAAAATATTACAGGAAGATTGTATTATGTAGAAGATGAAAGATTACCTGATGGATTCTATAGATATAGCAGTCCTTACAAACAATGGGTAACTGAAGATGGTGTTGGTGGAGCCAAGGTTCCAACTTATGTATCTGGAGATGGTGCAGTTTTAGATAAAAAAGACGAAGATCTGGGTTATTTTTTTGATTTTCAAAATGGTGGAATAGTAATGACTGGAAATGCCGCCAACCAAAATATTAAAATCAGCGGAAGCTTTTCCATAAAAGAATTTAATGTATACAATACAAATGAAACCGAAGAAAGTTTAATTGTAGAATCCAAATTCACAAACAATAGTAGATTTTTTGTTCCAGAAAGCGGGATAGAGCCATATGACATGGTTACCCCAGCAGTATTTATAAACAATGAATATATTGAAAACGAACCTTTTGCATTTGGGGGAGAAGATAAAACGAAAATGAACTTTAAATCTGTAGTTTTCGCAGAAAATTTATATCAACTAGATGGAATGTTATCGTTGTTTGCTGATACTATGAATAGATCAATAGCATTTGTTGATTTCCCAGATCATCCAATTAATGAGTATGGAGATTTAAAGAATGATAAATATTCCTATATTGATACCATAACACCTAATAAAAACAATGTTTTTAATGTAGAAAGAGTTGTAACTTCAAAAATTAGCGAGAATATAAGGCAAGCTATATCACCTTCGCTCTATGTAGGATTTATAGATTTTGAGGTATCTAAGCCAAGGTTTCCTAGGTTAAATTAATTTTATAAAAAAAATAAAAAATTTCACATTAATTATGTTTAGCTGTAATTTATTGTAATTCCACATTAATTTAAACTTTCAAATATCATGTCAAAAAATCATCGCAATCGAGTAATTTATCAAAGTGAAGCTCTATTTGTAAGCCCTAATGCTAGCGGAGCTCACTTTACATGTAGCGCACTTCTCACTGGACTTGGGGCAACTGGAGATGCGTCAGCAACCTCACAAGTCAGAAGTCAACCGAGCCCAACAGCAAGCTTTAATGGAGGAACTTATCCAGGCAACAAAGTTGGTTATATGAGTTTGGTTAATCCAATTGGTTTAAATCAAGACCCCTATATTACTAATGGAGAGGCTCCTTCAGAGTCAGAATTGAAGACTGCTGCGCAAGGCGTTGATAAAGGCAAGAATTATGCAATTAGAGATCTGGCAGTTCTTAGTGGGAAAGCTGTGGAAGCTAGAAATGCCCATGCTGAGGCAGGAACACTTTATAAGAATATTCCTAATCTAAATAGTGTCACGACAGATAATATAAATCGAGTGTTATTTGAACCAACTATTGATGTTACCACGAGAGGAGCGCAACTAAGTGGATGTTTAGCAGTTTACTCCACTAAAGACAAATTTGATGCGGCTCTGAGTGGATATTATGACGATAGGACTGCCACTAAACTTTTAAATAAAAATAATGCACCTCTGGGTGTTTGCATTCAGCCATTTCACGGCAGTTACGAGAACTTAGTTCAACAATTGCATCGTGTACAAAGTGCTAATTATAGTTTTACGATTAACCGTACAGACATTAATACTTTCGGGCAACTTGCTCGTATCGACGCTATCGCTCTTGAGCCACCCACGGTTAATTTAGATTTTTCTTATCTTCCAACAGACGGATTCAACGAGAGAAATCTTGGATTTCAGCTGCAAGGAAGTGATGATGTCGGATTAAATATGTCATCCATAGATTATAATGCTTCGACTCACCATATTCGTCAGGAAGATGCTGGTAAGAATTTCTTTATCTTAACCACTCCCGAGCAAACCGATGCATTTCACGAGCAAAACAATTGGCCCGATGAAACTTCTAGAACAGTTCTTGGTTTGGGTAATGGATACATTACCGACTATAGTTTTGAAGCCTCTGTTGGTTCGTTACCTACAACTTCCACAACTGTTGAGCTTTATAATGCTGTATCTATCGTAGGAAGCAGTGGACAAAGTGTACCATCTGTAAATCTAGAAGAAGGAACTGCACTAAAAGGAATTCATTATACTTTGGCTCATCCGAAAGAATATCGGGGAGACGACGGTGGAGCTTCACCCTCTACAGGAGAATTTGGAGAAACTTCAATCTCAGCTCTTCGACCTGGTGATATTACATTATCATTACCACAAAAGCTAGCATTGATTCCTGATGTTTCTGGTGATGGATCTTTCCATATTCAAAGCTTTAACTTATCAATGCCTCTTTCTAGGAGCCCAATTGATAGACTTGGTTCAAGGTTCTCTTTTGCACGTGTGGTCGATACCCCAGTTGTCGCAACATTGAGTATATCAGCCCTTCTTTCAGAAGTAGGCACTGGAAATCTTGCTAACTTGATTGATGATTGTGATGAGCATGATATTCAAATCAAAGTTAAAGCAAATCAAGCTTGTGATGTAAACAATAAATTCGATAGTTTAATTATTGATTTTCGAGGAGCTAGAATCGAAAGTGAGTCGATCAGTTCTGATATTGGAAGTAACAAAAGTATCGATCTTTCATTCACTGCACAAATTGGTGGTCCAGACGATAAGTTGCATGGAGTATTTATATCTGGTGCTAATCGCAGTATCATTCCTCAACATTATCAAATACCTGGTCGTTGATCGAGTTTTCCAAAGAGAAAAACATCAAACTAAAAACCCCCGAATAGGGGGTTTTTTGTTGTTTTGAGTGTATATATTTATTAAGGAATAAGGAAAATGCCGATTAAAATACCAACAGTTCAGACTGGACTCGAGGAGTCTATTCGTAAAGCCATTAAAAATGTTAACACTCGTGGCGGTCTTAACATTGCAATTAATGACAAAAATTTTACTAGACCATTAGGTAAAATTACTGGTTCAGTTAGTGAATTTAATAAATCACTAGAAGCTTCTAATGCTCGTGTTATTGCATTTGGAGCATCAGTAGGAATTATTCAGGGGGTTCAGAAAGCTTTTGCTTCCCTAGTTCAGACCACAATTGAAGTAGAGAGAAAAATGACTGAAATTAATGTGGTCATGGGCTTGACGAACAAGCAGCTAGATGAATTCAGTAGCAACTTATTTAAAGTAGCAAAAAATACTGCTCAGAGTTTTAATACGGTAGCTACTGCGGCAACTGAACTCGCTCGACAAGGTCTCACAATGGAAGAGACTTTAAAAAGAACAAATGATGCTCTTATATTAACAAGACTAACAGGGCTAGATGCTGCAGCTGCGGTTAACGGTTTGACGGCAGCATTAAATACTTTCAACAAAGCGGGTCTTGATTCAACCAAAATATTAAGTAAAATGGCTGCTGTAGATGTTCAGTTTGCGGTTAGCACTGAAGACTTGATAGATGCGGTGTCTAGAGCAGGTGCTGTAGCTCAAGATGCTGGCGTAAGCTTTGACGAACTATTAGGTGCAGTAACGGCAGCTCAACAAACCACGGCTAGAGGCGGTAAAGTCATTGGTAATAGTTTTAAGACAATCTTTACCAGAGTTCAAAGATCTAGTACGCTAAATAGATTAGAAGAATTAGGCATAGCAGTCAGGGATGTTGAAGGAAACACATTGCCAGCAATTAGAGTTTTGGAAAATTTATCTAGTACATATGAAAGATTGGCTGATACTACAAAAGCTGCAGTAGCCGAACAAGTAGGTGGAGTTTTTCAAATCAACATTCTAAAGGCAGCCATCAAGGATTTGTCGAGTCAAAATAGTATTTTAGCAAGAGCTACAAAAATAGCCAGTACAGCAACAGATGAAGCCTACAAGAAAAATGAAATTTTAAATAGATCTTTATCTGCATTAACAGCTCAAACCGCAACAAGTATACAAGAATTGTCTGAAGTAATAGGTAATTTAGCTTTTTCAGATAGCATAAGAGATTACTTAACTTTCATTAGAGATCAAATATCTGGAATTAGTGATTTCTTGGGTAAAGAAGAAGGTGAAAGTATGGGCTCAGACCTTGCGCAAGGTCTCGTTCGAGGTTTCGGCAAAGTATTATCTGGACCAGGTTTAGTTGTTGCATTTGCTGTTTTAAGTAAACTTTTTCTAAAAACTGTAAAGTTCTTAGGAGGAAGTGTTAAAGAATTGCTTGGTGTAGTTTCCGCAGCTGAAAAACAACGTCAAATTCAAAAGTCTATTGTAGCAGTTCTTGGTGAGAATAGTGCAATTCAAAAAAGAATACTATCACAAGAGGGAAATAGAGCAGCTCAAGAAAGAACTATTTTATCCATACTTCAAGCTCAATCAAGAGAACAGGCGAAAATTGCCGCTGCAGCAGCGGCAGTATCACCAGGATTAGCGAGGGCTGGGTTTGGAGCTAATTTGAGGAAAACGAAAAGTGAGGGGCATGTTCCTAATTATGTATCCAATAAAGAAAAAGAAGCTGAAAAAAAGGGTGCATTAGAAGGGGGTTACAAGCCAGGAGCCGTCAAATCAATGAATATGCCTGGAGAGGGTAGGGTAGTTTACAACACAGCAGAAACTGTAAAAAAATTCGTTGGATCATCCCAGCCAGCTATCATGCCACCACAAAAAAGTGATGCTGGAAAAAAATACAAAAAAGATTTTGCAAAAGCTCACGGATTTGATCCATATATGCACCAAGGTTCAATTCCTAATTATGCACTAAAAATCAATGCAGGAAAAATAGCTTCGGCAAATAAAAATCCAAATGCAGCTAAACTTGCAAGTACGGTCAATGAACAGAGATCTTTTGACGGCAAAATAGGCTTATCAGCACTAGATAATATTCTCACCAGTGGTCTTTTTAAATCTATAGATTATACCACAAAGAAAGGCCAGATGATGACATATCAAAAAGCCAGATGGGGGGTCAATAAATACAAAAAAGGAGCTCCCGCTCCAGGTAATTATGTTAGTTATGGAGAAATGGATAAAGCTACTGGAACTCGAGCTCTCTGGGTGGGATCTGAGGGTGAAGGTGCAGACGCATATAGAAGATTAATTTTATCAAATGTAAGCAGTGTAGTTTCTCAAGGAAAGAAGTATAAAGTTGATCCATCAATTGCAGCACAAGGACATATACCAAATTTTGCTGGATTTCAAGTTAAAAAACAAACTTTTGGAGGAGATCAAGGAGAGTTTGGTCCCCCAAAACAAGTTCAGTTTTCATCTTTTGTTGGAGACAAACAATTTGTTCAGTCTCAAGCTGTTGAAATTGATGATCCAATGAAACCTGGCAAGAAGGCTCTGCAAGTTGTTTTCACTGGAGAAGCAGATAAAACTTTACGCGGAAAGGGTTACGGAAGAAAGCTATATGAATACATGGCGTCTTTTGCAAGAAAAAGAGGTTATAGTGGGCTTTATGGAGATATGTCTACTTCTCTATCTGCAATGAGAGTAATAGATAGTATCGCAAAGCAAGGAAGCTTTAATGTACTAAAAAATAAAAATTCAAAATTTAGTAAAGATACTCTTGAGCCAGAGGGAATGTGGGGAGCGGACGATTGGACATATAAACTTTCAAACAGAGGATATGTCCCGAATTTTGCTTTACCCCAAACTCCATATGGACAAGATTATATAGATCAATTATACAGTAGTAAAAATACTCCTCAGATAATGTCTCTTGGTAGAAGAGAAAAGCTAGAGGGGTCAGTGGAAAGCGGATTAAACGCAAAGACCAAAAGAGGAATTGGTACAGAAGAAGCGATGGCCGCAAACAGTAAATATATTAAAAGTGTAGATAGATTAATTGAGTATGAGGGTAGACCCAGTCAAGCTATAAATGCTTTAAAGTTTTTAGATAATAAGGGGCTTACGGCTGTTAAAAATGCGATTCTGCAAGACCCAGGAATTGCTGCTGATTTTGATTATTACAGCAGTAAAGGATCTTCTGGTAAAATTAATGTAAGGAAAGGCCTTCCTAATGCAGCAGCAAATATAGCTCACGACTTGAGAAGCGCAACTCCAAGAGAATTTTTCGCGTACTTAACTGGAAAAACAGACAGAATACAGGGGACTGTGCCTGGTCAATTTATTCAATTTAGAGATGCAGCTGGAACAAAGGGGGGTGAAAAAACGGGTATTTTAAATACATTCTTCAAAGATATAATCAGCGATAATGAACTTGTAACCTCTGAAATTAAAAAACAATTTACAGCAGTCAAGAAGAGCAAAAACAGGCAATCCATTGTGGGTAGTGAAGTAACCACAGATCTTGAGAAAAAATACTCGAATATTGGAGAGAAGCCCAAAGAAACCATGGCTAGATTGGCATACGAACAGAACAGGAGTTCTAAATCAATACTTCGTTCTATGCATGGTGGTCAATTCGCCCAGCAATGGAAAACTTCTCGAGAGAGGATGGGCTTAACTGGCCCAGGTTACTTTGGAGAATTTAGCGGAAGATTCAGGGGTCAAGACTTAACAAATAGAATAGCTTTTGATCAAAGAATGGCGGATCAAACTTCAACAAATCAAAAATCAATGATTCCATCTGTTGGAAGAAGTTTCCTGAATTATGATGTGAGGCAATTATCAAAAATGGCTAGAACAAACATAATGCCTAAAAATATTTTTGCTGAATTTGAAAGTCTCTTGGATCCCGCACGAGAAGGAGGGGCTATGAGCCCCAAAAACGCTCTTTCTTCAATAGCCAGCGGTCAATCAAAATACATGACAGAAGTATTTGGTAAAAATAAAATTGTAGAAGATGTATTAGAAGAAAGAAAGGCAAGATACAAAAGAATGTTTGGAACAGCATTGGGCAGAAGAAGGGGAGTTCCAAACTTTGCATTCGGGAGAATGAAAACTCTCTCTCAAGCAGTAAAATCTTTCAAGCAAGACAGTGGAATGTTTCATAGTAGGGCGGGAGGCAAAAACTTCTGGAGCACAAAAGAAAATAGTATAAAACTGAGCGAGAGAAATTATGAAGATATAAGACAATTTCTGAATAGCAAAAGCTTCAGGGGATTGAGTGAATCAGCTCAAGCTGAAATAAAAAAAGATTTAAGAGCTCAATCAGAAGCTTTAGGAAAACCAGATGTAACTAGGCCATACATGCAATTCAGTAATCCTGAATATGCAGGAAGAATAATGGCAAATCGAGGAAAGATTCCTAATTTTGCAAAATTATTTTCTGATAAAGCTGAAAGTGTATTACAAGACAAACCCGAATTCTCTGGAGCTGTATCAGAAGCAATAGAGCGAGAGAAATCTATGGGATTCACTCCCAAAGTCGTTTCAGCTCCACAACTTAAGAGTGGGAAAAATCCAGGCCTAGCTGTTGTTAATCAAGAACAAGAAGGCGGCTCTTTAGAGAAAGCAAGAAAATTACATGGAGGAAAATTAAATCCAAACCAAAAAACAGGGGAAGTTCCAAACTTCGCTAAGCAAGTTTCTGGTGGAGAATTATTAGATTTCATACAGACTGCAAAAAATGAAGTCAGGAAAGAGGGTTTAAATCAAATACAAAGATCATTTATGGAGTCAACCAGAGCGATAGATAAATTCACAGCCTCTACCGAAGAAGGCAGGAAATTCCTAGATCAATACAGTAAGTCTTACGCGGGTTCAGCAAGAAGCATTAAAGAATTTAACATCAGAGAATCTATGAGGCTTGGAACTCTTGGAGGCGAAAGTCTAGATAGACAGAATTTTGCAAGACAAGCTATCAGGGCAGATGGAGCTGCTGCGCTAGCAGGGCAAGGTGGTCCAATAGGAGAACTTGTAAAGAATTTACAAAGTAGTCAAGATGGATTTGAAAAAACTTTAGTTCAACAAATGTCTGTGGCACGTGCTAGTGGAGATACAGAAACTTTAAAAGTACTAAAAGATTTAGACAGGCAGTTGGATCAAAAATTTATGGCAGACAGAAACATGCCTGCAGCAACTGCAAAAGCGGTACGGTCTAGCATAAGATCAGAAAACTTGACGAACAAAAGAATAGAGAAATTCTCTAGCCAAGATGGTTTTAATAAAAAATCAATGGAAAGATTTTATGGGCAAGAATTTCTGAAAAAACAAAATGTTAAATTTCAGGATAAGCAAGAAGCTAATGCTATAATGGCTGCTTTAATGAAAAGCAAAGAAGGAAGAGGCTCATTTCAGGGGTTCTTAAGAGATCAGGGAGTGGCTTCTTCCAATAAATATTTAGCTAGAGCTGGATTAATGACTGGAGACTTTGGGAGAATGACTGAAGGCAGTAAAGGTGGAGGAGTCTTTCTTCGAGGTCTTGAAAAGATGACTAAAAAATTTGAATCCAATCAAGGCAAAAGTGCCTCAACAGCATTTGCTAGTTTAATGAAACAAGCTACAAAAATAGGATCAAGTCCAGCGAATGTCGCTGCGCTCCAAGGAGTTGTTCAAGCAACAAGAGAGCAAGCAAAGGCAACATCTCAGCAAACCGCTCAAACCGCAAGAGTTGCGGCAGCTCAATCAAAAATAGCAGGAGGCTCAGTTGTAGGAGGATCGTTTTCTTCTGGTTTAGCTGGCTCGAATGTGCGAGGTGCTGGATTCAGGGCGGCAGCTGCTAATAGTGCAGGCAGAATGTTTGGTGGTATTCGTCAAGGAGCTAAAGGATTCATGAAGTCAGGTATGACAGGATTTGGAGGTAATGTAGGATTAGGGCTTTCTTTTATTCTTCCAATGCTTTCTGGCATGATTCAAAACCCAAGATCCAGAGAAGATAGAGCTGTCATGAAAAACGGACAGTTTCAGGTTCAGGATAGAGGTAGGGATACGGCCTCAAATGTGCTCATGGGAGCTGGTATGGGTGCAATATTTGGGCCCACTGGAGCTTTAGTTGGAGCTGCGGCTGGATTTATACAATCAATGAAAAAGCAAACTTTATCTATCGAAGAGCAAGTTAGATTAAAAGAAAAAGAAATTTCATTGATAGGTCAAAACATATCTGCCTTAAGTGGTTTGCAAAATTTACAAAACGCAAGAGCTGAAGCATTTAGTGGTGGAAATCAAATGGATTTGAATAGATTGGATGCTCAAATCAATCAAACACTTGCATCTATTAACGATAAACAAATTTTAAAACAGACCGTCAATGCGATGGGAGATCAAAATGCCATGAGCAAGGTTGAACAGCAACTAGCAGACAGAATGGCCATAGCTACATCTCAACAAAATTTCGCAATGGGAATTAGAAATAATGATGCTTCTGCATCTGGAGTAGCTCTAGGTTCAATGATGATGCAACGTGTTCAGTCTGGCGAAACCACAATGGATAAAGTGGAAGATGCCCTTACTGGAATTAAAGCTACTGTAGCTCAAATGAAAACCAAGTCTGATTTTATGGACATTGGTGAATTAAATGCTTTAAGAAAAAAAGCTAATAGAGCTCAAGGTTTTACCAGTGGAGGCACAATGATAGGTGGTGGTGTTGGGGCTGCCATTGGCGGAATAGGAGCCAAAGTGGGGATGGGCATGATGGCTACAGGAGTGGGAGCCATTCCAGGAGCAATGATAATGGGATTATCAACAGCAGTTGGTGGAATTATTGGAACAACTCTTGGTAGAGAAATTGAAACAATGATGGCTTCAGATCAACTTAAGGATGCCACGACTATGGGTGTGGACGAATTAAAGGAGCTTCAAAAATTAGCAACCACAGGAGTGATGGACCAAAATGTGGTTGATGCAATGATTGCCGCCTTCAGAGAAGGCGAAATATCTATGCTAGACATAGCCAATGAAGCCACGGAATCTTTAAAAATGTTTAAAGAAATGACTACTAATGCAGAAACCATGGCTAGTCAAATTTTTAATTTAAATAAAACATTTAAGGATGCGATAACAAAACTTACTGTAGATTTAGAGGTAAAGAAAATAGCTCAACAATCAGAACTAAATTATGAAAGATCCGTAGCAGATTATACAGCTCAGTTTATGGGAGGAAGAAAGTCTTCGGATTATATGGCAGATAAAAAAGAAACTTTATTCGAAAAAGAAGCAGGGTTTAGAAGAATCAACTTTCAGCAAGAAAGTGATATATCGTTGATACAAGGAATTAAAGCTAATGAAAAAAACCTTAACTTTAATGCTACAGAAAGAGAACAGATAATAAAAGGAATTCAAGATAAGGGGATGTCTTTTGCAGAAACTATAGTAAATGATTTAGAGATTGGAGGTAGAGAGCTTCAAGAAGAAGAAGTAAAAGTAATAAAAGACCTTATAATACAAAGACAAACTCAAGGAAAAATATTAGAAGCTCAAATACTTGCGGAAAGAAAAAGTTTGCAATTATCATTAAGACAGAACGCAATCACTGAGAAAATAAATCAAGAACTACAAGTTAATAATTTAAAACTAAACAATGCCGCTTTAGATAGAGGTGTTGCAATGACTAGGGCATCGGGAGATAAAGATGTAACTACATCAAGACTTCAATTCAAGTCTAATGAAATATTTAGAGGTTATAAAAACGACGAACAAGAGGCATCCAGACAGCAAAAACTAAGAAAAGACCAGTTTGATGAAGAATTAAAATTTAGACAAGCGGAAGTTATAGAAAATGTCAGGGAGGAGGCATTGAGACTTGCATCAGAAAGAGATTTAATTAATTCTTTAAATAATCTCGGAGAAGTTATAGAAAAAACTCTTGGTAGTGGAAAAGAAACTTCATCGGAAGTGAGCAGAGAAACTGCTCCAAGGGTTCCTGCAGCATCCCCTGTGGGAAGGCAAAATCCTGGAAGCGCGGTTACTTTAAATAGCCCAGAACTCGATGCAAAAAGAACATTATTATCAAAACATATAGTTGAACAAAAAACTGAAGAAAAGGCTCTTAAAAACTCAGAAAACAATGTTAGTTTACAGGTAGAGAGATTAAATAAATTAAGAAAGCATAGGGGCTCATTAGATTATACAAGAGCTAAAAAAGTAACGAGCGATATGGCTGACGAAGAACAAAAAAGATTTGAAAAAATTAATGCTGAATTAAGTGGGCTTTCTGGCCTCGGTCCTGTTGCTAACCCTAGTGTTACAGAAAGAAAACATCTCAAGTTTAACAGAGACGTAAACACAGCCAAGAAGGGCGGGCATAAAATTATGCAATATACAAGCGGGTCGAATAGGGGAACAAAATTTTACGAGATAACTAGAGAATCTAAGCAGACTCAAGAAAATATGAAGGCTGGTCTGGATGAAAGAATTAGACAGCAAGAAGCATTAGTTGCAAAGGCAAAATCAGCCAATGATGCTCAGAAGGCAAAGCTTGCACAAGTAACAAAAGAAAAGGAAAACATCAGGAAAGAAATGCAAATCCTTACAAATCAAAAAAGAACTACTAGTTCTGGCGAAGAGCCTGGAAAAGGACCAAGCATTACACAGCAAGATCAAGCAAAGTCGAAACTTGATCCAAACAAGGATGTAAAGACTACAGAGTTTACAAAACAATCTGGCGATGTTTCCCTAGCTATAGCTAATGCAAGGAGTGTTGATGAAATAATGAATTTTTATTCGGAGGCACTTGAAAAAGCCAAGGGTAATGATGAATTATTTGCAGAGATAGCTGAACAAAGAAAGATTTCTTTAGAGAAATATATACTTGGACAAAATGCTATAACTGAAAATATGCAAAAGAAGTTCCAAGAACTTGAAGCTCAGGCGAGAGTTACAGACTTTACAAAAACATTAAAATTTACTGATCTTTCTCAAGAGAGCGCTAGCAGGCAAGCCAATATGGATCGATATGATGTTCGTGCTGCAGCAGCCTCTTCAGCTCTTCAAATTGCAACAGATGATAGACAGGCAGATATTCAATCTCAGATGTTAGATATGAACCCTTTTGCCACTCGCTTAGAAAGAGCTGAAGCTAAACTTCAGTCAGAGCAAGTGCAATACAAGGGGGATCCTGGAATGATGGATAATTACTCAAAAAATCTTGAGTTAATGAGCCAACTGAAGAGCGATTTGCATGACGAAGAAAGTGCTGAGACTAGAGATGTTGAAGAAATAAAAAGACTACAAACAGAACTGGCAAAACTTAATGAAACAAACCAGAACTTAATTTTGCAAATGGAAAGAACTACTCCAAGAGACAAAGGGTTCGCAAAGGAATTTACACAGCAATTTAGTTTGGGTTTAGAAGTTGGTTTTGCTGGCGTAGAGCAGCAGGCTGAAGGTATTTATGCAAGACTTGGCCAAGACATGCCAATGGTCCTAAAAGATGGACTGGCTGATGCAATGCAAACTGCAATTAGTGGAGCAGAAAGTTTTAGTGATGCCATGAAGGGAGTAGGAATACAGCTTCTTAATATGGTTCAGCAAGCATTTTTACAGAGCGCAGCAAGTAGAATAACGGGAGCTATTGGAAATATAACTGGAGGTCTATTTGGAACAGGGGGAGAAAAGAAGTTTAATGTTGGAGGTGTGGTTACTGGAGGAAGTGGAGTAAGAGATGATGTACCAGCGATGCTGACTGGAGGTGAATATGTAATAAAGAAAAGCTCTGTTGATAAGTATGGTGTAAACTTCATGAATCGTGTTAACAGTGGAATGGTCCAAGGGTTCAATGAAGGTGGAGGTGTTAATTTAAATATTGCAGGGCCAAAAGCTGCCAAAAGAGAGAGTTATCAAGACAAAAATGATTATGGTTCTGTAACTAGATACAAGGAAACTAGACCTGAAATAGGAATAAGTCGATCCCTATCTGCTAAAGCTATCAGTAATGACAGGCAAATACAAGAATTTTTCAGGGAACAAGAAAACCAATTTCAACAGGATCTAGAAACAAGAAGGCAAGAAGAGTATAGAGAAAAAGTTAAAAAATATAAAAAGAAACAAGAACGTAATGTCTGGAAAAGATTAGCCTTAACCGCTCTAGGAGGCTTTGCTATCAGCAAAGGAATGGATTGGTTGAATGGAACTGGATTCATGTCGAAACTAAATGACAAGAACCAAGCGAAAGCTCTAAATAGGCAACTTGATTCAAATCAAAGTTACACTTTTGATAGGGGCAGAACAGGCTATCAAATAGATCCAATTGAGAGAAAAGGAATTAGGTCAGATATAATGGCTTTCAAGAAAGAGGGGTGGACCGCTGCACAACAGTCTAAATATTTAAGACAACAAAACATCCAACATAAAATCACTGGAAGTCAGGACGATTATAGAATAAATTTTAATACAGGAGGAAACGTCCCTTCAATACTTACAGGTGGTGAGTATGTGATGAGCAAAGAAGCTGTGCAGAGTTATGGCACAGGAGCTATGGACAAAATAAATAGTGGAACTTTTTCTCCTACAGCACAAGCCAATTCGAACACGGGAGCATCTACAGTTAGCCACGGTGACGTTAACATTAGTATAAATGTAAATGATTCTGGATCGAAAACAGAAAACTCATCAAATAATCCTTTAGCAACTCCAGAATTTGCATCAAGAGTAAAGAATGCGGTAATGGAGGTTATTGCTAGAGAAAAAAGAATTGGTGGAACATTGAGATAGAATGAAATTAAAGCCAAGCAAATATTATTTAGATTCTACAGATAAAAGATTTACTATATTTGGTGATGTTATATCTGGGTTGCAATCTATTGATGCTTCATATACTATACCTATGGAAAACTCTGCAGCTATAGGAAACAGAGGTGGAATATCTAAAATTCAAAATGGGTTTGGTAAAGGCAATATATCATTTAGTAAAAAAATGTTAACTTGTGATAAAAATATTACTGATTATATAGGATCAAAAGATTATATATACGGAAGTTTAGAATTTTTACCTTTTGATTTAAACCCAGTCTATGACGATTTGATCGATGATTACACTTACGAGCCTGCTGATTTTGGTGACGAACAAAATCCTATAATAAAATTTGATAGCGGAATTATAGAATCTTATACATGCTCCTTTACCGTTGATTCTCTACCAGAAACAAGTGTGAATATGGCGATTTATGGAGATATGGGAAAAACAGCAAAGATTCCAACAGAAAACCCGCCAAAGGAACCAGCTACAACAGTAGATTTCATACCATTCAGCAGCGGAATATCATTAGTTTGCGATGGAAGGGAATCAAATCATGTTTCAAGTTTTACTTTAACAATAATTACAGCACATCAACCTTATTATAAAATAGGATCTCTAAATCCTTGTGATATAATTCCCATAAAACCTGTAAAACAAAATTTTAATGTAGATATTGACATAATAGATTATCAAACTAGATCATTACACGATTATATTAAAACAGGAATTCATGTTAAAAATTTGAGTGTTAAAATGAGGGACAAATGCGATCCTGATAAGTATTGTACATTTGAATTCCCGAACTCTTATTTAGTTTCAGAAAATGTGAGTGTTGATTCTCAAAATAATACTAAAGCAAAGCTTTCTTACGAATGTCTTACTATTGATAAACCGATAATTAATTATTATGGGTTTCCAGATGGGAGTTAAATATGTCCAGGTATATAGAATATCAAGAATGCGAAGTAGAGATAGGCGGCAAAAAAGTATTAGCTCAGAGTGCAGCAATATCAATCAATGCAAATATAGAGGCTAATAGAGCATATGGTGGCGACTTTAGATATGGACAACATTACTCAGCATCTTCTGTAGAAACTGCAACATTAGATTTAGAATACTATATAGTAGATGCTGGAAAAGATCATATTGAACAATTTACTGGACAAAAATATGCTGATGGAAAATTTTGTGGAATTGAGTTTTCTGGAGCTGGGTTAACAAGTTATTCAGTTTCTATGAAACCATTTGAAGTTGTAAAATACAAGGCAACTTTCACAATCTATAGCGGTTATGATCAACGGTCAAATGGTGCGGAAGGAGTAGCGGACCCAAGCATAGGAAGAGATGAGTTTTACGAAAAATTTGCAAATGGAGCATATTCAGAATTAATTAATTTTAATAAAGAAAATATAGGATTAGATTTTCCTAGTTCAATTGATTATTCTGTATCTTGTCAAAGAGTTCCTAAATATATTATAGGAGACAGGTATCCAAGGTCTGTAGCCTTAAGTAAAGTTGAAAGGAAAATGAGCATAGCTGGAGAAAATATTGGGTCAATCATAAGTTTTTCTGGTAAAGACTTTGCGACCGTAAAACTTTCCCCGAAAAATATAGACAAAGCGGCAAGAGGTCAAGATGTAACTTGTAATGGAATAATAACAAGCCAATCTTTAAGTGTAAGCGCTGAAGGAGTGTTAGCTGGAACTATAGGAATATACGAAAGCTTGAGATGAATGTTTTTGATCCAAGACATGTTTGGGGAAATTTTGAAACCCAAAAGAAATTTTTCAGAAGTCAAGATAATTCAAACTATACATCTTATGCAGATTTTATCGCTAATTCAAAGATTGATTCTGAATTAAAAGAATTTAAATACTATAAACCATTTAATTTTGTTCCATCATACGGATCATCAGTTACTGTGCAATTCGAAAATAACGAAATTGAATACGGAAACAAATATGTAAGCTCTAAACCAGCTCTTCTAAATAGAGTAGCAATGTCTTTTGATGTAAATTTTAACGACAGGAGCGATAAAGATGCAAACGAAATTATAAAATTTCTAGAGGAAAATGAAAATGATGTTTTTGTAATGCAAAAACATGAATACAGCGAGCTTAATGATGATGAAAAATTTAAGTCTTTAATTTCATTAGATCCTTATTTCGTTCAAGAATTTAAATGCTTTCAATTTTCTTTAACAGAAAGTTACAGAGATTTAAATTCAATAACAGCTAATTTCTATAATCAAGACTTTTCGATGCTAACCTTAAAATATTTATTGTTTGCTAATTCAATGTCAGAAAAGAGAAAAAATATTTTTCAAGAGTATTTTTATAAAAAACATTTAGATATATTGCCCTCATATAGTGTTAATAGTAATTCAACTTTTCACACAAAAGATTACTCGTTGGGTAACTCTAGGTCAGAGTATAGTAAAGATGGTACATTTAGTAGAACAGACGAAATAAGTATTACTTATGAAAAAATGACAGATCTAGATGCATATAAAATTTTATGCTTAATTATTGGTAGACAAGGGATTGAGACATTTACATTTAACACAATTAAACCAGAGTTAAGAACATCAAAATTTACATGCACATCAATTAAACACGACTATGTATACAAAGATACAAACACTTTGCAGTTGAACTTAAAAGAAGAGAAAATTAAAAAAAATTTTAATATTTAAAAAAAATATAGTAAAATATTGTTATGGCATTTTATAAAGGAGAACATATAAATCAAGAAATTTTTTCAAACAACCAAACTTCAATGATTGATCTATGGGAAATTTCAAGAATTGGAAATAGTGAAGATGTAATCAGGTTTCATGGTGGGGTAATTAATGTAACAGATAGCCTTAAGTTCAATAACAAGGAATACTTTTATCTACCTTTTGAGGTCTCTGACCTTAGCACAAGATCAGACGGAGGCTTATCTAGACCTACAATTAAATTAATTAATTTTCAAGGCATATTATCAAGATATATAAAAGACAAGGACGACTTGGTTAAAGCCGAAATAACTAGAACTAAAACTTTTGTAAGATTTTTAGATAAAGAAAATTTTTTAAACTATGATGCAGACATAGATCACTGGAAATCTATGGGTATAGATCCTGATCCAAATGCTACATTGAGACCAGACAAGTGGATAATTAACCAAAAACTTACAGAAAATAAATTTTTTGTAGAATTTGAATTATCAAATGCTCTTGATTTTGAAAATGTTTCAGTTCCAAGAAGAGTTATATTAAATAATTATTGCTGGTGGAAATATAGAGGTAAAGGATGCGGCTATAATGGAGGGCCAATATCTGATTCTAATAATGTAGGATTTGTTATAGATGGAATCACAAACAAGGGGCTTTGGGAAGCTGGGGTAGATTATAAATTAAAAGATGTTGTAACTATTCAAGTGGACGATCAGGGTATAGAAAGTAGCCCAAGAAATGTAGTATACTATTGTATAGTTGCTCACACATCTAGCTCAAAAAACAAGCCATCAATAAATACTGAGTATTGGGCTAGGGATGCTTGTAATAAAAAAATATCTGGATGTAAATTAAGATTTCCAGATGCGGACTTCTTACCATACGGAGGCTTTCCAGGTAGTAGATTGTTTTAATATGATTCATAAACAAATAGCAGAAATATGCGAAAATCTCCCACAGGAAGAAAGTTGTGGATTTTTGCTATATAAACAAAAAAAATTTTTTGTTAAACAATGTGAAAATAAAGCGGAAGATAAGGCTAGATATTTCAAAATTGATCCATTTGATTATGTAAATGCATTTAAAAAATACAAAATATTAATGTGTTATCATTCTCACGTTTTAGGTGATGAATCCCCTTCCGATTATGATATAAAATATTCAGAAGAAATGCTTATGCCTTTATACATATATAGTACAGTAACAAAAAAATATAAAATACATTATCCACAAAAGCTTAGAATGTATAAGAATCTGAAATTACTAACAGAAAGCAAGGTTAAGTTGTGTATATTATAATAGGTTTAAGGTTGTTATGGTAAATGTTTTTTTACATGGTAAATTGGGTCAGAAATTTGGCAAAGAATGGAAACTTGATATAAGTAGTCCGCTTGAAGCTATTAAAGCTATTGATGCGAACAAAGAAGGATTCCTTGGGTATTTACTAAAAAAGAGTCAAGAGCAAACTAAATATATGGTTTTCGTTGATAAGAAACCATTAAGAAGTCAAGATGAATTAAAAATTCAAGTGAATAAAGAAGCCGAAAATATTCACTTTTTTATGGTCCCACAGGGTGGAATAGGAATGATACTTGGTGGACTTTTGGGAATGTTTGGAGGCTGGGGTGCGGGTGCTTTAGGATCAAGCATAGGTGGATTTTGGGGAGGACTATTAAGCTGGGGTGGAAATTTATTATTCGAAATAGGTGGGGCTGTATTAATGCAAGGATTAATGGATAAACTAGTGAAGGAGCCTGATCCACCAGAAATGGAAGATAGTGCTCCTAAGATGAAAAGCACATCATCATTTACTTTTTCCAGACCCATAAATAATATAACACAAGGAGCTAGAGTCCCAGTTGGTTATGGAAGATTAAGAGTTGGTAGCACTGTAATATCATCATCCGTAATGAATTGCAGATTAAATGCATTTGATTACTTAAATGCAACAATAAAGAAGCCAGATGGATCTCTGGAAGGAGCGGTCATTGTTGATCAGTATACTGAAAGTTAAGTAAATTATGTATAACCTAGTATGTTACGCTTCTAATACTACACCCAGATTGTTCAGAAGAACAATAACTGGAGACGGTTTTGGTGGAAAATTTCTAGCTGTATCTAAAGAAGATAAAGAAAAACTACAATCCACAGCATTTATGAAAATGCTGGATGTTGTATCTGAAGGCCCAATTGAAGGGTTTTGTGATGCAACTGGAGGTTTAGTTCAGGGGGCTGGAATATTAAAGGGGATTTATCTAAACGATACACCCGTACAATTAACAACATCAGACACCTCTCAAGCTGGAATTTATAATTTTAGAAATATATCAGTAGCATGGAAAAGAGGAGAGCTAGATCAAACTCCTTTTTATGTCAACCAGGGAGAAAGTGGAGAAACTGAAGATGACAACTTTTATTGGTTAGAAGATTTTTCTTATGCATCTCAAACTATAGGAAAAAATGTTCCGTTAGGAAATCAAGTTGAACTAGAAGAGAATGACGATGGCCAGGGAAAAAGAATAACTAGTCAAACAACACACTCAGTAATGGATGAAGATGTTGACTGGCTTGGGGTTACATTAAATGTAGATCAATGTTACACCATAGATAAAGCTGGAGAGCAACAGCCCAATAAAGGTAAAGTTATGATATGGGGAGACATAACTGGCATTACACATCGAAGCCTAGATGATGGCGTGATCGAAGAAATTATACCTGATGGGTTAAACGACTACAATGTTCTTGTTGATATTCAAGGCTTATCTTTATCTCAATACAAAGAAGATATTTGGTTGAAATTAATTGACCCGAAAGATCTCTCTGGACCTAGACCAAGACAGATTTACATAAGAAATGTAACAGCTCAGTCATACAATTTTAAAAGTAAATTTTCAGTAACACTTGACTCAGTTACAGAAATAGTAGACAGGAACTTTAATTACCCAGGCTCTGCTATGATTGCATCATTAGTTAATGCAGAGAACTTTGGAAATGCTCCAACTAGGTCTTTTGACATGAAACTAAAAAGGGTAAAGGTTCCCAGTAATTATGTTGAAAAATTGGAGAATGAAAAAGGGCCAACAAATTTAAGGGCATATACAAGTAGTTATGGGTCAAAGGGTAGTTCGCATACAAGCGAAGAAAGACACGAAGGAGTTTGGGATGGGACATTTAAAGAAGAATTAGAATGGACCGATAATCCAGCTTGGATTTTGTACGATATATTGACCAATGATATTTATGGTTTAGGAGAATACATAAGAGATGTTAATTTAGACAAATGGGAATTATTTAAAATTGCCAAATATTGCGACGAACTAGTTCCAACATCAATACCAGTTGACAACTCATTTAAAAAAGAGCGGAGATTTAGTTGCAACCTTTTGCTTCAAAATCCAGCAGATGCATACAAAACTGTAAATGAGATTTGTTCGATTTTTAGAGGTATAGCATATTTCAATAATTTGGAGATTTTTATCTCCATGAATGCTCTTAAAAATTCAATATTTAAATTCAGCAATGATTCTGTATTAGAAGGAAATTTTAGTTATGCAGGAGCTCCAAGGCAGTCAAAATTTACAGCTGTAAAAGTAGCTTACAAGGATAAAGAAGATTCATTTTTAACTAAATACGAATACGTAGAAGATCCCGAAGGCATCACAAGATACGGCTGGAATCTAAAAGAAGTAACGGCTGTCGGCTGTACTTCTCGAGATCAAGCATTAAGGACTGCTAGGTGGATTTTATTAACTTCAGTACTCGAGGAAGAAACTGTAAGTTTTACAACAGACAGTCAAGCAGAACATATAGAACCAGGGCACATTTTTACAATATATGATGAGTTAAGAAATGGATTTAAAGTAGGGGGGAGAGTATTAGAAGTGGTCGATGATAATCCTACCCCTAGTAAAAATTATGTTTTTATAGATCAAAAATTAGATTTAACAAAAAAATACACAAGCATAAGCTTTTTAATCCCTGATGAAGATGTTAATCTAAATGAATCTGAACATTATATTGAATTTATACATAGAAACGGACAGCATCAAGGTGCGTCCGATGGAGGGCAAAGAGATGCTGAAATAATTCCAATAAACTCAGAAACATCTGCAAATACAAATTTAAACAATTATTTTGAAGTAACTACATCTGGAACTAAAATATTAACTCATCAAAACGAAGATTTAATTCAAAGAATTCCAAAAGAAATAAGCTTTATAAGTTCTTCAGCTGGATACAAAACATTCAATGATTATTTTCTTGCTACAAATGTTTTAGCTGGAATGCCTAGAGGAGATGAAAGAAAATCAGTATCAACTAAACTAAAGGAAGGAGCCTTGTATATATTGCATGGAGAAGAAGCTGATGGGTCTACAGAAGCTTTTGATTCTAAAGAATATCAATTGTTAGGTAAAACAGAAAATCAGGATGGAACATATTCTATGATTGCAATGGAATATAATAGGGAAAAATTTAGCCAAACTGACTCTTTATCAACAATATATACAGCCAGGACAGTTCCATACGACCCGACTCCAGCAAATAGACCATCAGCTGGAGGTGGACCTTTACCTCAATTTGATGACGATCCCGACGATAATACTCAAGTACAAAACTTAGGAGCTCCAGAAAAAAATACTATTGAAGTTATAATTGCTGCGACTGGATATGTAAATTCAGAAGGGGTTACTAGATCGAGAGCAAATTACTTCATACATAATTTAGAGGAGAATGAAGATTACTATAATCCAGATGTAACAAATTTTGGAAATTACTTCATGCGAGTGCAAAGAATCACTGAAGAGTACTACAGAAGTCTCGTGGTGACAAAAATGGGTAACAATGATACAAATTTATTACAAAATAATGAATGGAAGGTTCCTGGTCTCAAACAAAAATGTGGATCAAATAAGATTTTATGGGATCTTAGTTTGGGTGCAGATCGAGACAAAGCTAGAGTTGGAGGAAGTAATAATTTAACAGTTAGTCTGCCAAACTATAAAGATTCTAAATTTACTCCATTTCTTGAAGTTGCTCACCCGAGATATGAATCTGAATTTGATGATTTAGCAATAGATGGTTGTGCAATATTTGATGCAGATGCATATGAAGCTAGAGTAACTGGTGCGGTATCTGGAGAATTTGAACTCCCTGATTCAAACGGTTATTACGAATTGAGATGGTCTGAGGCTAACGATTTTGGAAGATCAGAGGAAAAAGTAATGTTTTTCAGGGGAGAGCCTGACTTAATACCTCCCGACCCACCCGACCACTTTAATGTATCTCTAAACCCATTATTTCCGAATAACTTAAGCTTTAGATGGGAAAATGAATCTCCAGATAGAGAGTTAGATTTAATAGGATTTAGATTATATACTGGATGGGTAGGAGGAGAAGTTCCAGAATTTGAAAATACAAATTTAGGAGAAGAAGGGGCTGGGGGTTACAACGAATACAGATTACCTAAAATAGGATCTTCCTTTACAGAAGTTGTAGGTAAATATGCATCCCATACCGTTTATGAAGCAGATACAAGTAGAGGGTCTTTTGCTGATTTAAATGGAAATCCTTTAGGTATAGGAACGAATGCTATGTTCCATATAAGAGCATTTGATGTAGCAGGAAATTTTAGTGATCCAAGAAATAGTAATTTAATTAGTTTATTTGATGTGGCTGTAGCTCCAGACTTATATCTTTCTGGAGAAATAAGAGAAGAAGGTAAAGGAACTGATACATATAGGCAGTCTCCAATACTTCATGCATTTTACTCAGGACAATTTCACAACGACAAAAGTTTTAAAAAATATTTTCTAAAAATTAATGATGAAACCTTTGGAGTGTCCAATCACTCAATAAATATTTTTCAGGAAGATATAAAAACTGCACCAGCACAATATGAAGCTGGTGCATCTGGTCATCTTGAAATAAGAGAAGTAACAGCCAACACAGAATATTTCGGAAAATTATCGGCTTTCACATCAGAAAACAGAGAATCCTTAGTGGCAACTTCTACTGCAAAAATAGGTAAAGATAATTTTGCTCCACTAAAAATTAAAAACTTTGAAATTAGAAAACAGTTTTCTGACTTTGAATTTTCCTGGGATCCTCCTCCAGAGGCGGATTGTAATAGAGTCCTACTTTATACTGGAGTAGGTAAAGATAATTTTGGAGAAGTTACTGTAGATCAAAATAAAATCATCGAAATTGCAAAAAATAAAAATGGATTAATTGCTTCGGTAAATAAAGACGATAGACCAGTATTTCCTATATCTAGATTTGACGATGTAATACAGTACAAAAATGCTGCAACTACATATCCATTTCACATTCTTCCAGTAGATACTTCTGATAATACAGGAGTTTATACAGATGCAGAATTTAAAACGGTGGACATGTCTCCTCCTGTTCTACACACTAGTGGAACAGTAAATGAAGCAGGTCAAGGATTAGTTCATGTTTTTTACTCTGGAGTAGCTCAAGATGATAGTACTTTTCAATACTATCTTACCGAATATAAAGATATTAATTCTTTCGATATTAAGACCTTCCAAGGGAAGGACAAAGCTGCTTATAATGATAGCGATACTTATGGAGGATCAGGGCATTTTGTATTTGAGGCAAATGGAAATACATTTTACGATGTAAAAACTAGAATAGTTTTAAGTAAAAATGAAACTGATTGGGCTACTGATACAATTTTAAGCAATGAAATTTATGATGTTGTATCAGATCATGTTTATGTACCAAGAGATTCCAAACCTCCAGGAAAATTAGAAAGATTCAGGGTCAGTAAAGAGTGGTCGAATTTTAGATTCTCTTGGGATGAACCTAAAGAAAATGATGTAGTAAAAGTTTTACTCTATACTGGAATTGGTAAAGAAAATTTTGATTTTACAGTAGAAGAAGAACAGTCAACCACAAAAATAGAGGATCTCCCAATAGATTACTCGAGTCCCTTTGCTTCAGTTCTTCCTGATGATGCACCCTCTTTTGCAATAGATAAATTTAATAAACCTGGTTCAGAATCATACGAAAACACAAAATGGTATTTTCATGCATTGGCCGTAGATAGCTCTAATAATACAGGAATGTATGTGGATACATCATTTGAATATGTTAATTTAGATGGTCCAGTAGTTCATACCAGTGGAGAAATAACATCAGATGGCAGGTCTGTAATACATGTATTTTATTCAGGACAGGAACAAAACGACGATTCTTTTAGATATTATTTCACGGAGTATCAGAATGTTGAGGAGATGACTTTATTGGGTCAAAGAGATTCAACTAAAGCCTTTCATAACCCTGGGGTTCTTGGAGAAGGTTCGGGGCATTATATTTTTGAAGCTAAAGGAGATAGTTATTATGAAGTAAGAGTCAAATCTGTTTTTGATATTTTTCAATCAAATTGGGCTGATGATACAATACTGACAAATAAATATTATGATATAAAACCTGGATATGAGGACTATATATATGCTGCTCCAGATAACATCCCACCTGGTACACCAACTTGGATTTCTTCTCAAAAAAATGGAAATAATATATTTTTAAGCTGGGAAAATCCAGGTGACCATGATTTAGAGCATATACATTTATATACTGGAACTGATATAGCTACAGTTTCAGAAGATGAATACTCTTTTTCAGACCAAAAAAAGGTTGCTATTCATCAATCGACGATAGCAATTTCGGATATAATTCCATTAAAAGATTTTTCTGCAAATGCGGGTAAGAAATTTTATTTTTGGCTTCAAGCTGAAGACACATCGAACAATAAAGGAAAGATAAGCGAAAGAAGATTAGTGGATGTAGGAAGAACAGAAGCTTTATTTAGAGACGAAGTAAGATGCACTACTGGAATAATTAATGACGATGGGGGTGATGGAACATCTTATGCATTTATAAATTATTTAATAAATGATGATCCGCTCAATAGGCAACATTTATCTTATACTATACAACTATCAAAAAGACCAAGCTTTAACCCATTAATAGGAACACAAGAAATTCCTGTACAATATAGTGACGATGATGATGATTTAAAGGTAAGATATCCTGGCAGGAATATTGGAAGCGGAATCTTTAGTAATTTAGAAGCTAATCAAACATATTATTTAAGAGCAAGAATCAATGAGCATGACGGAAAGCAAAGCCAGTGGACTTTGTCTTACGATAATCCAATAAAAACTCCAAAAGATTCAACTCTCCCAAAAATTCCAAATAACTTTAATATAATTTCAGGACCAAAGCAAATATTCTTGGAATGGGATTGGGATCAAGGCATATCAAAAGATACTGATAGTATATTGGTTTATAAGACAGGAATACCGACAGGTATAGTAAAAGAAGATTCTGTTGAGCCTACTTTAGCAAACCCAAACACTAACTGCTGGAAGATGTCTCATATTAGCGGTTATTTCTTTAATAATCCAGAATTATATACATACAAACTTTCAGCATCGACATCATATATTGATAATGATGTAGAAACAGGTATTAATGGAGAAAGTATATATTATTTTTATTTTCTAAGAACTATAGATAAGTCAGAAAATTTGAGTAAGCAGTTTGTGTCTGGAATATCTAGGGATGTCCATAATTACTATCCAGTCAATAAAGCTAAAACTATATTTTCAAACGAAGCTAATTTAGCATTCGGACAAACTCCTCACACTCAAGGATATGTAACTGGAGGAGCTATTAGTGCAGATTACATATCTAATATATATGCAAGCAGAATTTTAACTGATAGAATAACTGCAGCAGATTTTATATTATCACACCCAAGCGGAAGAGTTTTGAGTGATAATGTATTTACAAGAGCTGTAGAAACTCCACAATATGCATATTCAATAGGAAAGGGTGTATACTTAGACCATAAAATGTTCAGAATAGGTGACCCTTCTCCAGGAGGGTACGGATTATTCTGGACTGGTCATAAAGAATATTCTGATTCAGATTTTACAAAACCTACATTCTCAAAAGACCCAGATGGTTTTCATGCCATAGATATAGACCCAAACACTTTAGAGATTAGAGGAAATTTAACTGCTGGAACTATTGAAATTGGAGCAAGTAGAACTTCGGCTTTTAATGTTGACTCAGAAGGAAACTTAACAATCGGAAACCAAACAAAAGAAATCTCTGGGTTCTTTAAGGGAGAGCTTGGTGTTAGTGGTGTTTTTGGGGAAAAATATGAGGGATACGATTACGATGATCAATATTCTTCTGTATTTGTACAAATTGAAACTGATCATTTAACTGCCATAGAAAAAGCGGCTATAAGGCCAGGAGTATATCTAGAAACAAACTGGAAAAGAGGTCCTCTTTATTATGGCTGGGAGATAGCTCAAGTAGAATCATTTAACCAAAGTAATGGTATATTGAAACTTGAACTTCCTGGTTTAGAATACAACGGTTTTGATTTTTATAATTTATTTGGAAATGCATACGGATTAAGTGGAGTTACTACCACAGGATCAAGAGATTGGGATTCAAATAATGTACCAGCCGTTAGAGATTACTGGAGAATACATGATGCTAAATTTAAAGTCACTAAAGACGGGTCTTTATTCGCTGCAGATGCAAAAATTTTAGGAACTGCAAAAGCAGATGCACTAGAAGTTGGACAAACAATTGTTCTAGGAGACACTTACAATAGTTACAGTAGTGTAATTCAAAGTTATAATTTTGATGATGATTTTAATCCTTGTGACCCAACAGAAGATGCTCGAGGTTGGAAGATTGTAGGTGATGGAACAGCATACTTTAAAAGTATTGACATTCGTTCGGGTTTACTTAGCGGGTCCATGGGATTAATTATAGGAAATGGATGTTACGATAATGCATTTTTTAGGGTAACAAGTAAAGGTGATATATCTATAGGAAGAAGCTTAGTTTATCACAATAACCCATTCTATGTTTCCAGAGAAGGAAATTTATTTGCTCAAGATGCTGAATTTAGAGGAGATTTGAATATTTCTGGTAGAGTAGATGTTGGAGATGGAATGAGATTTGGTAGCCATGTTACTAGAGACAGATTCGGAAGAGTAATTAGTGCTACAGATGAAGATGGAATTTTAATCAATAGATTTGGATTGCAGTCTACTAATTTTCAGCATGGATCCGACAAAGGGTTCCAGTTAACACAAAATGGTAAAGCAATTTTACATAATTTAGCCGTAACTGGAGGCTGGATAAGTGGCGCAAATCTATTGATTGGAAGAGGTTCCAGAGACAACCCATGGTTTAAAGCATTTTCCAATGGAGATATAAGTTTAGGAGATTATGCAGGAGCCAAATGGACTACAAATGGATCTTTAAGTACAGCTGCAACAGCTCCAAGCAAGAATCACCCATTTTTTGTATCTCGGAAAGGAACTCTTAAAACTAAGGATGCTTACATCATAGGTGATGTTGGCATATCTGGCAATGTAGATGTTGGAGATGGTATAAGATTTGGGTCTCGGGTAAATAGAGACCCATATGGAAATGTTACATCAGTAACTAAAGATACAAATGGTATACTTATAAACAGCAGCGCAATGCGTTCTATAAACTATCAAAGCGTTTGGGATGGTACTACAAAGAGTTTTTATTTGGGCGCTGATGGAGAAACAATACTAAGCGATCTTGTAGTTAGAGGAGGAAACATTAGTGGGGTCAAAATGATGATAGGTAAAGGAACATCAAGCGAACCTTGGTTAAAAGTTTGGGATGATGGAGAAATCAGCATAGGATCTTATGGATATAGTAATAGAAATAGAGCTCCTAAAAACACGGATCCATTTTATGTAGACAAACAAGGCTCTATGTGGGCTCAAAATGCATTTGTAAAAGGAACAATCACTGGAAGATATGGAAGAGTGGGCAGTTTGATCATGGATCCAGACTGGTTGTCAACATCTCACCCTGACTATGATGTACCAAGAACTAGCAACAACTTACAAACTGTAGCTGCTGGAACACATGATGCAATTACAAATCCATATAGGGTTGGTTGGTATATAAATTCAGAAGGGCATTTTTCTGTGGTAAATGAAGCTGGAAAACTTTTTGGATGGGCAGGTGAAAATCAATATTTAACAGTAACTGGTTTAGCGAGCAGCTCTAAAGATAATGCAATATATGAAACTACCAGACATCCCTCAAATTACGATCCGCCAGACCCTAATACATATGGTAAAGGATTCCTTCTTCAGGGAGAACACATGGGTGGATGGATATCTAATTTTAGAACAGACCCAAAAAGTGCTTGGGGTATAGCAAATCAAGTTATTACTTGCATACATGGAGATATTAGATTACCCGTTTTAAATGATTTATATACAATAATATCAAATAGTCCTATAGGATACTTTGTTTCAGGTATATATCTAGAGACTGATGTGGACAATGCCACTGTTAGGTTTACTAAAAACGATCCTCAAGCAGCTGTGCCAAGTATATTGGGGCCTGAAAATAAATATGGAAACTTCACGGCTACAAAAGCTGGTTATTATACAACCTTGAGTAATACAAATAAAATAGAACCAGGAGCAAACAAAGATTCATATCTAGTTGCTAAACCAACATCCGTGGGAAGTAATACCAGCATAAGATTCAGGATAGATTTATATAGACAGGGCAGTTATACGAAAAACACTGCAGATGCATCTTGGTAATTTTTAATAAAATTACTTTAAGAATAAATAAAAAAAACATAATATAATGTATTATGAATATTAAGGAATTAGATGTTGTAAATATTAAAGCTTTTTTGTACGAACTAAATAAAGAAAAAGAAAATATAGAAAAAAATATAGAAATTCTCGAAAAGGAACTAGATCTTCGATCTGAGATAGAAAAAAAGTCAAAAGATAGTAAAGAAAAAGAGGTTGAGGGATAAATTCAAGATATGCCATTTGACCAAATATATTGGAATAATTACGGTGCAATAGCAGATATAGCTGAGCTGGGCCATTTTGTAAAAAGTTCAGCTCACGATGTGAGATTTGGCCAAACAAAAACTGAAGATAGTCATTCTGTTTTTAGCTTTGCGGGAGAGCGTAGAGATAGAATTATGGAGTTCTATAATCTATATTATT
>Ga0208162_1000204_pt1 | contig 34078 bp, 47 predicted proteins | sample CB_VirMetaG_4_FD_184539 | JGI IMG/M metagenome (GOLD analysis project Ga0208162, IMG submission 184539) | Freshwater to marine saline gradient viral communities from Chesapeake Bay - CB_1508_1M Viral MetaG (SPAdes) (version 4) | ecosystem: Environmental > Aquatic > Marine > Coastal | place: USA... | reverse complement strand
AAGTTAATGGCATTACAGGTTCGATGGACTGTAAAATCAACGGTATTGTTACTGACGTTAAAAGCGTGTCAACTTATGGGTTTAGGAAATTCAAAGACGGCACACTGGCTTATGACGACCCATTTGGTTACGTGGCTCAAATTAAAGGATACGCGTATTCAGAGGGTGCTACTAAGTTTGGATGGTTAGCAATGGACAAACAGAATGGACACTTGACGTACCTCATGTACGACGAGAAGGACACTCAGGCCCCTGTCTATGACTTAATCAAGTACGACATCAAGGAGCGTATTGAACATGTAAAAAAGCTAGTGGAGCATCCAACCCCGCCCGACGTATGCTACGGCACTATCGACGATGGAAAGAGTGGGAACCAAAAACTCGCCGTCGGATGCTCTTATTGTTCCTACAAGCAGGTATGCTGGCCTTCCGTTCGCGCCTTCGCCTACTCCTCCGGTCCAAGATATTTAACAGAGGTTATCAATGAGCCGAAAGTCCCAGAGATCCCGCTTAGGGAAATTTAGAAGCACGTTCGAAGACGATGTCAGCAAGATACTAACAGGTTTTGACTATGAACCATTCACGATCCCTTACGTTATTAGTCGGTCTTACCGTCCTGATTTCGTACATAGCGCTTCCGGTACTCTTGTTGAATGCAAAGGATATTTTCGGGACGGAGACACGAAGAAGTACACCAGTATTAGAGACTCACTCCCAGAAGGACAAGAGTTAGTGTTTGTCCTAATGCAACCGAACAAAAAGATTCGGAAGGGGGCTAAGATGACTATGTCAGAATGGTGTGACAAAGAAGGTATTTTATGGTATACTATAGAGACACTACAGGAGTTGATTGACCATGTCACTAACACTAGAGGAAGTTAAGGAACGCCTCTTGAAAACCTTTGACCCAGATGACCTGCTGGAGGCCCTACAGATAACCTCAGAAGAAATACTGGACAGGTTTGAGGACAAACTAATCAACAGACTGGACGTGTTTGAAGAAGAGCTAGAGGAAGAAGATAATGAGTATTGATGATGCAAATCCTCAAGAGTGGGACTGGGCAGCAGGAAAACTAAAAGCAGTAGAAGATCCTGTAGATAAACCTGACCACTACAATAAAGGAGCAATCGAAGCCATCGAAGCAATCAAAGCGTCCATGCCTGAACACGAGTTCAAAGGTTATCTCAAGGGTAACGCACTGAAGTACCTCTGGCGCTATGACTACAAAGGGAAACCAGTAGAGGACTTACGTAAGTGTCGCTGGTACATTGACAGACTAATTAAGGAAGTAAACAAATGAAACGAGTACTTCTGTTACTGCTCCTAACGGGCTGTACTACTGATCCTGATACAAGACTATGTGCTGACTACGGTAGTCTTACCTTCGTAAGAGAAAGGTGTGTGCCTCTTTACGGACAACTGATTTGTTCAGAAGAAGAAGTAACGGAAGTTTACTGCAAACTATATTTTGAAGAAGAGACAAAGGAAAGTTAATGGACGCATATCAACAGTACATACACAAGTCCCGCTACGCTCGTTACCTACCAGAGGAACAACGTAGGGAGACTTGGGAAGAAACAGTAAACCGTTACCTAGACTACTGGGTAGACCGTGTACAACTCAATGAGTTTGACCAAAGTGAGATCTTCCAGAGTATCCATGAGTTGGACGTAATGCCTAGCATGAGAGCACTCATGACTGCTGGAGAGGCTTTGGACCGTGACAATGTAGCTGGGTTTAACTGCTCCTACATGCCTATTGACCACCCTAAAGCATTTGACGAGATGATGTACGTCCTAATGTGCGGCACTGGTGTGGGCTTTAGTGTGGAACGACAGTACGTATCTAAACTACCAGAAGTAGCAGAGGACTTTCATGAAACCGATACCGTTATACACGTCGCCGACAGTAAGATTGGATGGGCTAAAGCTTACAGAGAACTTGTTAGCTTGCTCTATTCAGGCCAACTTCCAAAGTGGGACGTGTCTGGAGTACGACCTGCAGGGGCAGCCCTTAAAACATTCGGAGGTAGAGCAAGTGGTCCAGAACCTCTTGTCGATCTGTTTAAGTTCACCGTTGAGGTCTTTCGGGAAGCTGCTGGACGTAAACTTAGTTCCATCGAATGTCACGACCTCTGCTGTAAGATTGCACAGATCGTTGTTGTCGGCGGGGTCCGCAGAAGTGCTCTCATCAGTCTTAGTAACCTCACTGACGACAGAGTACGAAGAGCTAAGTCTGGACAATGGTGGGTTGACAATCCTCAAAGAGGACTAGCAAATAACTCAGCATGTTATACAGAGAAGCCAGACTTTGAGGCGTTTTTAAATGAGTGGAAAAGTTTATACGAGTCCCGCTCCGGAGAACGAGGAATGTTCTCTAGAGTTGCAAGTCAAAAGCAAGCTGCAAAGAACGAGCGACGAGATGCTACCTATGATTTTGGAACTAATCCATGCTCAGAGATCATCCTCCGGCCCTACCAGTTCTGCAATCTTTCGGAAGTTGTTGTCAGGGCAGGAGATACGCTGTCGGACCTCAAACGAAAAGTGCGTGTTGCAACTATCCTTGGGTCTCTTCAGGCTACGCTAACTGACTTCCGATACTTACGTAAGGTATGGCAGAAGAACACCGAAGAGGAAGCACTTCTGGGTGTGTCACTAACAGGCATCATGGACCACGCTGTGTTGTCAGGGAGGGAAGATCGTGAGAAACTTAAGGACTGGCTGGTGGCCCTCAAAGAGGAAGCAATTAGTACTAATGCGCAATGGGCTGACAAGCTTGGTATTAATATTAGCGCTGCCATTACTGCTGTTAAACCTTCCGGTACTGTTAGTCAGTTGGTTGATTCTGCATCTGGCATCCACCCTAGATATGCAGATCAGTACATTAGACGAGTCCGAGCGGACGCAAGAGACCCGCTCTGCCAAGTTCTTGAAGCATCTGGAGTCCCTGTAGAGGACGACGTGATGTCACCCACTACCAAGGTATTCTCCTTCCCCATAAAGTCTCCTGACGGGGCTGTGGTGGCCTCTGAGATGGGTGCTATGGAGCAACTTGAGCTATGGGAGATATATCAGGACTACTGGTGCGAGCATAAGCCGTCAATGACGTGTTACTATCGTGACCACGAGTTCCTAGAGGTAGGTCAGTGGTTGTACAACAAGTTCGACAAGATCAGTGGCGTAAGCTTCCTGCCTTACTCAGAACATACGTACCAACAGGCTCCTTACGAACCTATTGATCTGGAGACGTTTGAGAAGTTGAAGGAGGCGTTCCCAGAGACTATTGACTGGAACATCTCTGAGAACTCAGACATGACCGAAGGGTCACAACAGTTGGCTTGTACAGGTAATAACTGCGAGTTGTAAACAAAAGGGGGCCTTAGCGCCCCCGTTTTTACTTAGGTTATATTATGAACATCAAACGTGATATTGAGATACGCATTAGAGTACTTGAGAACAAACTACAAAAGTCCATACCTGCTGCTCGCAACAACGAGATCAGAGGTGAGATTATGGGCCTAAAGTGGGTGCTAGAGCGTATCTAGCGCTCTTCTTTTTCTCCTACAAAACGATTACCTAAGAGCATACCTGCCCCTGTATTCTGTAGTCTGGCCCCTGTAACAGCTTTGGGGTCAGCCTCAAGAGCAGCCATGTCCTCAACAATACTTTTGTAGCCAGAAGCCCTATCAGTAACTTCCTGTCTAGCAGGTATATCTACAACCCCCGCAATAGTAGATCTTGGTTTAGCTGATTTTAAATCAAAAATAAGAGGAGGAGTAGCAGAGACTACCCTGTTAGGCATGGCTTTTTCTATAACTTCTCCTACTACTGGAACATTCTCTAAGAAATTGTTTTCGTCAGAAACAACAACAGTTAGCTTACCTTCAGGAGTTAATTTAGCTACGTAGTTAACACCGCCTTCAGTAATTGCAGTTCCTTGGTACGAGCCTGTTATGTAAAAACCACCGTTCTTTCTAGCATTCTTTAGTATTTCTGCGTCGGTTTTACCCATTGAAGGATGAATGCTTATTTTGGAAGACTGAAGTCCTTGTAATATTTCAACATTTGAAGGGCTTTTGTCAGGGCTTATGATTTTTTTTAGGGCAGACATAGGAGACCCTCTCTTCGTAGCAAAGTCGTAAAGGTGGTCTCCTGTTTGTCTTGACGTGGGTGATTTAATGTTGATAGTAGGAGAAGGAGCATTTGTAACACTGACATCTCCTCTTCCTTTCCACACGTTACCTACATGCTCACCAAAAAACTTAAGGTCTTTTTCTGACACTTCTCCTAGTGCGTCTGCTTCCTTAATAAGACGACCATAAGCCTGAGGCGTGTACTCTACAGTATCGCTGAGATAGCTTAGTCTTCTGATTAAGTCTAAACCAGATTCAGAAGGCCCCTCAAAACCAACACGGCCTTGTGTCAAGAAACTTTGCTGTCCTTGTGATATGACCTTTGACACGTCTCTACCTGAAACTCCTTTAGGATTTGCTAAAGCTTCTCTAGCTACTTGTCTTGTTGTAGGGTCTACACCTGTAGTGGCTAAAAGTGCTCTTCTTTCTGGTTCAAGGATATTTAGAGTACCTTGTTTTGCACCTTCAAGCGCCCAAGCAGCAAAGTCCGAAACCCTTTGTCGAAGTTGTTGAGCTTGTACTGGATTCTTAATTTCTCTAAGTTTAGCTGCTACTCTCTTACCATACTTAGGTATCAACTCAGCCCTTTTTGCGTACTTTTCTTTGTTTTCAAAAAAGTCAATGTCTTTTTGAGTAGGGTCTGCGTCAATTTGTTTACCTTGTTTATCAACCATAGGTTCCCCTGTTTTGGGGTCTATTTTTTTAGGCATGTCCGTAGGGCCGTAGTGGTTAGGTATGTAGTTCCTAGGTCCTGTTAGAAACCCTGTTTTCATGAGGTCAAAGTTGTCAATAACAGCGTCTGCTGCTTGATTTATCATTTGACCGCCTCTTTTTATAAGACCAGCGCCAAAAATATTAGCAGGTGTTCTAAGTTCGTTTAAACCAAAATTAGGAATCGCCATAAGATCCATTGTTGTCGTTTCAGAAGGACCAAAGGCATTAGGCCCTCCACGCATACGATCAACAGTAATTTCATAAGGGTCTAAGACATCAGAACCACCAACGGGGCTAAAAAAGGAAGTCACAGCTTGTCCTAGCTTTTGAGTACGTTGTTGTTCAGCCTCACGTTGTTCTCTACTACGGCCCTCTTTTAACGCTCTGTTTAACTCAAGAATATCACTGCTCATTCTCAGGCTCCTGATTTACTTCATTCAGCATTTGCGCCAGCATTACCTTGTCAGCACGTAGCGTTGCCATAGTGTCTGTAGTTACGTTAGCCCCTTGGATCATACGGTCAGTAGCCTTAATCAACTCCCTAAGAATCTCCGCACGTCTACGCTTACGTGACATACGAGCCAAACCTATGCCTACCCCTGTACCTCCAGCAATAGCGGCAACCACGGGCATACCACCGACTGCAGCAGTACCAGCAGCAGCAGTAGCACCAAGGGCCAACGGTGTAGTCGGGAAGCGGAGACCAGAGAAGTCTTCGACACCTTTGACTGTACGTCCCAACATGGTCTGGTTTATGGCCTTACCTGCCTTAACGTCAAGTAGGTTCTTAGCTCTAAACAACATAGCCATGCCGTTGATAAGACGATAGGCTTCGTCATCAGGCATTAACTTAAGGAACGCTTGATTCAACTCGTCCCTTACGTACTTACCTGCTACTTCTTTTGCTCCTGCTAAATCAGGGTTCTCAAGACCTGCTGAAGGCTTCTTACGGAAGATCTGTTTGTCCAACTGACGGCGCACCTCTAGAATGTCCCTAGCAGTAATCTTGCCACCTTTGGATGCCTTGTCGTTGAGTCTTTTGATAGCCGTGTCAATAAACAGGTCTACCTTTTTCTGTGCGTCAGGCATCAACTCAACGTAGTCAGGAAGATCATGGAAACCAGCCTTGAGTTCTTCCAGAGTACTAGAGAGGTTAGCTACGTCAGTCTTGGGGTTTTTAGACCGATTGATGTAGGACTGTAGGTCTGCCTCGTGTTTAGCCAGTTGACCGTCTACAACCTTAGCGTTTACAGCAGGGTTTCGGTCCCCTTTGTAATCAGGCAGTTTTGCCAAGTAGTCAATCACGTTGTCTTCTGAAGGCGACGGTACGTACACGTTACGGTTCATAGCTCCTGTAGGCTCAATGGTTCCCGGAGCTTTAACGTAGTCTTCAGGTAGTAAACTATCTGCTACTGCCTTACGTTCTTCCTCTAGCACAGCCTGTGTTGCTCTTCCTGAGGCCATACGTACTGAAGCACTGGGTCTAGGGATGGACGGAAGCGCCATCTTAGGACTGACACCAGCAACATTAAGGAGGGCTTCAGCAGTAGTAGCCTCTTCTGGGTAAGCCTGTGCTAACTCACCTACCTTCTCTATTCCACGCTGAAGCATAGAACCTTCGTACAACTCAGAGACACCACGTTGGATAGCCTCAGGAGTGTACCTACGGTAGGCTTCTCCTGCTACTTCTCCTAACGTCTCTCCAGCAGCCCCAACACCAGCAGCAAGCGTAGTGCCTACTCTGAACTTACCGGGCAGTCTTTCGACATCCCCAGCAAGACCTCTGTAACGCTCACGGGTCTCCGTAAAACGCTCAGGGGTCTCCTCAATCATCCCCTGCATACTCTCAGGTTCACGTGGTCGTGGTGGAGTAACAGTGAACGTTTCCCCGTTGACTATACCAATGACTTCTCCTGTCTGTTTGTTAGTGGCAGTTTTGAGCGGCAACCATTGTTCACCGTCCCAGTATATTTTCTGTCCTGTCTGTGGATTAGTCGCTGTCTTCATGTTTTAGTCCAATTCAAAACCTTCAGGAAGTTCTGCTTCTGGTGTTTCTGGCTCCTCTGGCATAGTTATGCTTGGGAAGCTGGTCATGTTTTGCTCACCTACGCGCTTTGAAGTAGCAGTTCTGACCTTGTTAAAGCTATTTACAGTCTCTACCATAGCACGTCTGCGGATCTTTAACAACTCAAGGAGGGCCTCTTGTTGCGTCGTAATGTCAGCAGCAGCAATTAACTTAGCGTACTCTCTATCCGCATCTGACAAACCAGTGCCCGAACCAAAGTCTTTAATTTGGTCAGCAACAATCTTACCTGCCTCTGAGATAAAGGTTTCAGCATTGGTGACCGCAGGGTCATAAGGTAGCCCAATAAGTTCACCAAAGCGTCTTAGGTTTAGCTCTACGTTAGCCGCAAGACCCGTAGGCATGCCGCCCTCTAAACGTCCAGTTTGTCTGTCGATCAGCTCAATCATATCACGAGCGTCTTGGGCTTTGGTGTTTAGCTCAATAAAGTTTTTAACGTTGGCTTCCGCCATTGCTTGAGCCCCTACTTCTTGTCCTTTGTCAATAACTTCTTGAACCTGTGGAGCCTTACGTACCAACCCTAGATCACTAGCTTTAACATAAGAGTTAGTTTGATCGTTATAGACTAAACCAAAGTCGTTAACATTGACAGCCTGAATTTTTCCTTCGTTATCTTGCCAAGCCTCTAGCTTACCTGTGCGTCCCTTAAGTAGGTCGTTTGCTTCTTCGGCTGACAACGTACCCATAGCAGTAATTTGAGCAGGAGTAAACCCAGCCATCTTTAGACGTGCTCTAATAACCTGTGGGTTGTCTAAAGGCAGTTGCTCAATCTGAAACTCTCGTACATCCTTGCTAATACCTCGTAGCTCGTCCATGTCCGTAGTAGCTCGTGCAGTCGCTGCTTGGTCCGTAAGTCCTGCTGCTTCTGCTGCTTTAGCTACTTGCTCTTGAAATGCACTTAGTTGGGCCTGTGCTGCTTTTTGTGCTTGTAATTTACGTGATGCTTCTTCGTACTTAAAGGCGTTGTTCATGTCGCCCTGACTTTGGTAGTACTTAGCCAACTGACTTAAGCCTTCAGGAGTCCCTGCATTGATTTGGCTCAAAAAGTCCCTTTCACGTTTCATACCGGGAGCAGCCCCTAGTTGCTGACCCACAGTAAACAACCCTTTACCAAAGCTAGGCTGTGTTGCTGCCTGTAAAAATCCTCTACCAAACCTAGCCATTATTCGTCTCCTGTTATCAAATTACCTAATGCAGAAAAGAAGGGGTTAGTTGCTGTTGATGACCTAGCGCCAAACAAGCCTGACAACAAACCAGTACCTGCTTCACCCATCAGGTTAGCCTGTCCAAGACCTGAAGCCAACAATGCGTCAATACCAGAAGCAGTAGCTTCACCAAACAAACCTGTGCCGTACAACTGAGCTTGCTGTGCAGCACCTGCCGCAGTCTGACCGGGCTGGAAAGCAGCTAACATTTGTTGTTGCGGCATGTAACTAGCGCCTAAGTACTGTTGACCCAGTGCAGCTTGTTGCCGTTGTTCGGCCTGAGCCTGTTGCATAGCGCCTAGCATAGCTCTGTTACGTGCTTCTTCCTGCGCCTGTGCCAATGCAAACTGCTCAGGAGCACCACCAAACTGTGCTGTACGTACACCTAAACGGCCTTGTGCAGCCAGTCTCTCTTCTAACGCAAGACGCTGACGCTCCTCTTCAGGAGTCATTGTAGCTCTCATACGTTCAAAGATGGTCTGTTCACGCGCACCTGTAGGCATCGCAGCTTGGTCATAGAACTGACCTGCCCCACCAAACAGCCGCTGTTGCAGTGCTTGTTCTTGAGGTGACATAGCCATAGTCGTAGACAATTGACCAGTAGTAGGATCAATCTGAGTACCAAACTGTCCACCAGTAGAAGTAGTCACAGTGTACGGCCTGAACGCTGCTTGTTCCATCTGGGTTGTAGCTAAGTCCTGACCTAGTTGAAGTCCCTGCTGACCTATACCGCCTAGACGATTATAAGCATTTAACAGAAGACCTATACCTGCTAGACCTTGAGCGCCACCGCCTCCTAAGAAACTACCTAAGCCAGACAAAAGACCCGAAAGAGCGCCGCCTTCTTCTCCTGTTATACTTGTACCTAAGTTGGCCAGTTGTTCTTCGCTCATAACGGCATCCATAGGATTAAACGTACCGTAGTTAGTTTCGTTTGGATCTATGATTCCATCTTCATCCATTGTAAATCTCCAGTGTTAAACCGTTTTGCCTACCAAGGCTAATATATTAATTTCTTGTAGTGAAAGAGGAGAGCCGTCAATGTCAGCTTCTAAGCCAACAACAACAGTAGCTCCACTGCCTGTTGCGTTAAGTGCTTTACGTACTACTTGCTGTGTAGTACCTGAGTACTCATCAATGTTAAACTGAGCTACGTTAAACTCAGCACCAGTACCAGCAGAAGGTATGTTAAAAGCTACACTTCTGTACGTCTCGTCAAAGTCATAAGCAAATTTAATTGACGCTATTTCACCACTAGCACCAACAATAGTAGGTTTGATCTTCTTAATAAACTTAAGCTTTGATGCGTCACCAAAGGTAAGACTAGGGCTGTAGTACTTAAATCTGTATGACTCACCGTTGTCTTGATAGTCTTTGTACTCACTAATACCTTGATCGCTACCTACGTACAACGTACCACTTTGCGTACGCTCATAAGCACTAAACACAGAAGAGGGCCAACGTGTTACTCGTAATGATCCATCTTCTAAGGCACCTCTAAGGTCAAAGCAGTACGTAGTAGACTGTCCTACAAACGTTAACAAGTAGAAGTTTTCTTCTGGGCTGTAGACGCTACGGTAAAAACTACTTTCGTTTTGTATTAGACTAATCAAGTCTTTTGTTATTGTCTTTGACAGTGTACTTAACGGCATTGACTTTTGTTGTATTGTTCTACCAAAACTACGTAGACCAGTGTGTGACAAGAACAACACGTCTGTACCTGTATGCTGTACAGTGTCACGATCAACACAACCTACGCCAGCTACTGTATCCGACAGTGACATCGTTGCTGGTGCTTCTGCTCCTTGGTACACAACGATGCTGTGCTGTCCGAAGATAACAAGAAGACCGTTGTGTGCAGCTAAGGCAACAATCTCGTCGTACCCATCAGGCCATACTTTAGATATGTCAATAGACCCACTAGTACCACCAGACCAGTCATGTCCAATTAACAAGTCAGACCAGTAAATAGTAGACTTGTCGCTACTAAAGTCAGCAGTCCAAAGACGACCATAAGCTGACAGTACTTCGTTACCGTACATAGCAGAGGTAACGCCAGCAGCACCTGAAACAGTACTAAGCTTGACAACAGATCCTCCTGCATTGTCGTACACCAGAGGCTCGTACCCACGCTGGAAAAAGTAAGCCTTGTCGTTGAAGTTAACAATCTTCCAGTTGTCTGTAGTAATGCTGTAAGTAGCAGGAGTTTCGTCTACTAAGGTAGTTGTACCGCTAAGTATTTTGTTGTTACCTACAGAGAAGACTTCAGTGTTACCGCCGCTGTCTCTAAACTCTCTGATGGTTCTGATCTTACCACTACCTAATTCAGTCTTGTCAGTAGTAATAACATCGTAACCTTTACGCGCAGCAATACGTCCACGTTTGTCAATAACAGCGTTGTCTGCTACTTCTGCAAACGACGGATCTTGAGCAATAGGAGAGTCTTCTGTGTTGACTCCCTTAAACGCTGGTGCTACAAGATTAATACTGCTTAGTTGTTGTGACATATTAGATAGTCCTAAAGATCATCTCTTCTGGGTGCTTTGCTGCATCAATAGCAATAGCGTCGGACAAGTACTTATCAGCAATAGCAAAGTACTCAGCAGTAGAAGTACCGCCTGTTTCACCACGTTCACGAGCAAGTAGTGCTACTGCCATGTGGATTACAGGTTTCTCAGGTACAAGCAGGTTGTCATTGTTATTTACTAATTCTGCCTGTCGCTTGATAACGTCAAACCTAAGTGTCTGTGCACCTTCTGGTCTAGGGCTAACAAGGATCTGAGTGTCACCGTTGCTGTCAAGGCCGTCAAAGGTGTAGTACCTAGGCGCACCGTCAACAACAGTGTTGAGGTAAAGTTGTTCGTTAAACCAGTCCTTTGTTTGGTAGGACAAGAAGCAGTTCTCACTGTCGTTCATAGCCGACATAACTTTAACGTTGTCACCACAGTCAGTTAGTGAGTACTGATTGTCGTTGTTAACAGTAGTAATACTAATAGTAGTACGCAGAGCAGACCAGTCAGTTGACTCCTCTACCATTACTTTAGCGTCGTTAATAAAGTCACCAACCATCTTTGCGTATGTAGTTTCAGTAACAGCACTTACTTCTTCCTCACGCAAACGACGTAGTACATTGTTCATTATGTTTAGGTATGTCATTTTAAGTACTCACTAAATAAACTACTTACAACAGGAGCATTAGGTACAATAGGCTTAGGGATAGCCACTGGAGTGTACTGAAGCCTTCTCATGAAAGGAGTAAAGTCACCTGAAGGTCTTTGTACCCCTGTCCCAGTAGCGGCAGCAGTAGCTCCAGCGCCTCCAACAGCAGCTAGTATGTCCTCAGTTTCTCCGTCATTAAGACCAGCACCGTAGTCTGTTGTCTGCCCTTCTTCTGTAAAGATGTCAGAAACTTCGTCGTCATCACCGATACCTAAGTCAACACCGGAACCTAACAGGTCGCCTAGTGTAACTTCTTCTGCATCGTCTGTTACTCCTTCTACTACTGCTTCAATACCTCCTACAGGGTCTTCAGCAATGTCACCAATGACACCCGGAAGATTACCTTCTAGGATGTCCTGCATAACCTCGTCTACAGTCCCTATAACCATGTTAGGAGAAGAGGAAGGTAAACCCGGTATACCCGGAATAAACACTGTGCCAGAGCCTATAGGCGCTCCTGTAGGTAAGTTAACGCCTACACCAGCACCAATGTACTCATCAAAGATGGACTGAGGTGTAATCTCTGGTACGTTTTCTGCTATCCAGTCTAATATGGATTCTACCGAAGCGTCATCAGGTAAAGCATCTTTTGCAGCGTCAATAGCGTCCTGTACCACACTGGACACGCCTTCTGTTACTGCTTCTGTTGCTTGTTCTACAGCGTCAGCTATAGGTGTTTCTTGTTCTGTTTCTTCTTCTGTTGTAAGAGTAGGGTCTAACTCAGCAGGTTCTTTAGAAACATTTTGATCGGTATACCCCGGCCCAATAGCAAACTGCGGGGGATTAAAAATATCTTCAATCTGCTCAGTATCAGTAATAACAACGCCGCCCGGACTCGTAAAAAAACCGGGTGAAGGGGCTCGGGTAATTCCACGCTCAAAAGCAGTCGGAGGCGCGTTACTAGGAGCACCATCAGGCCCGTAGTTGTAAAACGTAAAAAGACCACCGCTACCGCCGCCAAACATATCAAGCTCGTTTCTTCCTCCTTCAACGTTACGAGGCATATTATTTTCTCCAGTTAGCTAGGCCGCGTAGACCAAATGATGCCGCTACTGCCGCATGAGAACTAGCAGTTTCTTGGTTAAACTTGTTACTTTTAGTTGCGTTCATTTGCATTGGTATACACCTTAAGTTATCTGGAACATTTAATCCACAAACTAACTCATGCTTTAAAGGAACTATGTGATCCACAACTAAATTTTTTTCGTTTGCTAATGTATAAATATACTTTAATTCGTTTTTATCTACCCATTTTGGAGTAGCCTGTTTAACTCTTTTTCGTCTAATGTTACATTCTATTAGTCTTTTAGAACGTCTGTTTTTATTTGAAATTCTTTGGTGCTCTAAAGCTTTTTCTCTGTTATCAACTTTCCATTTTTTAACAGCGACTATACAACAGCTTTTACATCTAGCGCCTCTTGGATAATAATCAGTAAAAGGTTTTGTTTCTTTACAAATACGACACGTTTTCATTTTTTAAAGTTTACTAATTGTCTTACACCAAAAGAAGCAGCCATAATTACACCTAAGTATACGCGATACCACTCTGGCATTTCTTCTAAAGCTTTAAAGCCATCAATTACATAAGGAACCGCAGAAGGAAAAAACGCCATAACAAGGGGGACAGAAAACAAAAGAGTTAGCCATTCGTCTTTCCATGATGAACCTGAGTTGCCAGCTTGTATGTTTTCCCAGTTACTGTCCTGTTTGATAATCTCTAGCTTACGCTCATGCACTGCACGTTTCTCTTCAGCCTTACGCTCAAGGAATCCTGTAGCAAGAGAAACAATAGGACCAAGCAGTTGTTGGATCATACTTTAAACCCATAAGCCACAATGCCAACAAGCGCACTAACTAATAACCACACAAATCGTTCTGCTGTTCTAGCTGTTTGTGAGTTGTAACCTACTATTTCTTTTACTTTGTCAAGGTCAGTTTCTTGTTCGTCTAAACGAAATTCAAGACGATCAATACGTAGTGACCCCGCTGTTAGTTTTTCGTCAACACGAGCAATCATTGTCAACGCCTCAGTTAACTTGTCTAGCTTGGTTTCAATACGATTTAAACGTACTGAGTAATCAGTTTGGTCGGACATTATTAGTACTCCTAGTGACCTATAGCTATAAATCTAAAATAAAGTCCTGTGTTTACACCATTGGTAATTCTAAAATTTGAAGTTGTAGGCGCAGTTTGTCCTAGTGAAAAGTTATCACCTCTTGATGTTTCATTATCCTCACCCGTAATAACAACCTGAAAACACGCGGTCGTAAACGTTTTTGGAAAGCTCACTGTCGCATTACTGGAGTTTGCGGCAAGATATTGCCTACCCCATTGTATAATTAAACCATTAGGAAGCTCAGTCCATCCGTTACTAGCAAGGCTTTGAGTAAAGTCGCTGTCGTTAACCTTAGCGTTTAGTTGTGTTTGAACATTAGAAGTAACGCCGTCTACATAATTAAGCTCAGCCGCAGTAGCAGTAACACTCAGGTCAGACAGGGAGCTAACAGTTCCTTTAGCGTCTAACTGTGTTTGGATACTAGAGGTGACTCCTGTGACATAGTTCAGCTCTGTTGTAGAGGCTGTAACGCCATCTAGCTTGTTAATCTCAACGGCAGTAGCGGTTAAACCGAGGTCTCCCAAGTTGTCCACAGTACCTTTAGAGTTAAGCTGGGTTTGAATGTTAGAGGTTACACCATTAACATAGTTAAGCTCAACGGCAGTAGAGGTAAGAGCAATACCTCCAAGGTTTAATGTAGTCACAGAAGCAGTAGGTATTGTTGCAGTGCCAATAAAGGTAGGAGATGCTGTAGGAGCTTTAGCGTCTAGCTGTGTTTGTATGTTAGAGGTTACACCATCCACATAATTAATCTCTGCCGTAGTAGCAGTTACTCCGTCTAACAAGTTAAGCTCAGCAGCAGTAGAAGTAACAGTTGTTCCACCAAGACTAAATGTTGTAACAGCAGCGGTAGGTATTGTTACTGTTCCTGTAAACGTCGGACTAGCAGTGTCTGCCTTAGAGTTTACTGCTGTTGCAATAGCATCAAACTCGTCCTCAAACTCAGCACCTTTGATGACCTTAGCAGCGTCACCAGAAGGCAATGCGTCCTTAGCAGCAAAGTCCGTAGCTTTAGTATAGTTACTCATAACCAAACTCTCTTAGGTTGCTCAGGTGTTACCCCGTGAGTTGCGTCCAAAGCCTCTACAGTTTCACGCTTGGCATCGCCCACGAGTCTGATGTTGATGTGCCAGCCGTCAATCGGTGCCATCTCAGGGTACTCGTTGCCCTCGTCGTCGGTCAGCATAGTCCCTGTAGGCTCGTGAATTGTCCCTACAACGTCGATAGCGTAGTCATGGCTGTGAGCTACTAGGTAGGGATCACCGTCTGGTGTCTGCGTCTCTACGCCTTCCTCGTCTACGACTGTAACGTAGTCCTGAGTGTAGAAGTCAGCCAGCACAGTAGGCATCTCTGACTCAGCGGCTAGACGTAGGTGGAAGTCTACCTTTGGTGCTTCAATGATTTCTTCGGTCATGATGTGAGTTCCTGTAGTTTAGCGTTGGATAGACGCTTGGGTATGTACTTGATTGATTTGATGTGGCCTGAGTTGCCCGTCATTATGTCTAGTTTTGTAACAGCAGGGATCGTGCAAGCTGTATCTGTTGTTTCTACAGAGCCGTTAACAGAAGAAGATGAATCGTTCTGCTTGTATGCAATCGCGCCGCTAAACAACGAGCTTTCTGGTATCGTTTCTGATATAGATAGCTGAGCTGTTCCACCATTGGTAATCTCTGCCTGTATGACGTTTACCGATGAACTGCTAATTATGCGAATACGATTAGAGCCGTCGGTATTGAGGTTTGCTATTGCTTTGTAAGAAACATCCTTGATGAACATCTGCGCCTCAACGAACAACGTCCCCTCATTCTGGTTGTACCCAAAGTCCGAAACAGGAATAGAGGCGACATCGGCTGAACGGGTTGCTGTAGAGCCTGTTGTTTTAATGTAGGACGTAGGGAAAGCACCAGCTTCTAGTTGAGCGCCGTAGATTACAAGCGAAGATAAGCCATCACCATCGTAAGTTTCAGACCCTGTCGTCGTTCCATCACAAAGAGCAAGGTAAAACGCCGTACTTGTAGAAGTTGACACGCCAGTGCTAGAGCAACGATACCAGCCGCCGCCAACATCTTCTATTTTTCCAGAACCTAGCGTCTCTGTAGCAACAGTTCCAGTATCCAAGTTGAAATAAACTCTTGAACCGCCAAGAACATTTAAAATACCAAACTGACGGGAGCCTGTGCCTCTTTTTACATAAACAGATGCCGTATATGTAACGCCCGAAGAAATTGAGATGCTATCAACTATTCTATGCTGAGTTGCGGCACCAGAGTTTTCAACAATTTCATACGGGGTTGTAAAGCCATCAGGCGCTGTTGTCGTGGAAGCAACTACCGAAGCTCCGTATTTAGTCCACGCCGCATTGCTAAAGTCCTCACTATAAGTAATCAGATTAGTCCTAGACTCCTCAATCAACAGCCCCAACAGATTCCCGTCTGCGTCGTACTCAATGCGTGGGATTCCTTGTGGGTGTTCAAATAACTGGAGTGTACCGTTGGGTTGGTCAAAGGTGACTTCTTTGACACTGATGTTGTCTGCCGTAAACGTCCCAGTTCCTGCGTAGCTATCAACACGAATAGTGGTTGTTGCTGAGGTAGCAACGAATACAAGCGAAACTGTTTTATCTGTAGTTGTAAGAGTAAAATCTTCTGTCGGCTGTGTAACTAATCGCGCTTGATTAGACGTGCCCAAAGCTATGTCAGCAGTTGCGTAGTATACTTTCCCCACAACAGTAGCAAAGCTTTGTAATGCGCCGTCAAGCGTTGTCGCGGCATCAGCTTCAATTTTTCCAGCAGAATAACTTATTGTTGAAGCGGCATCGCCTACTTTTGTCCATCCGTCTATGTTATCGGTGAACGTACCATTAGTTACAAGCTCCTCACCATAGCTAACCTTAGCCAGTGCGTGGCCTTTGGATGCACGGGTAAAGTCAATCAGGTCTGTAGCTTTTACATTAGCCATGTATATAGTTCTCCGTAAAGCTAGACTCTAGGCCGTCAAAGGTTAGAGATAGGGTTGCGTCGCTGCGTGGCTCTGTCAGTGCTTGTAGTTGTGCGCTAGTTAGCGCTCTCGGATAATACTTAATGGTTTTGAAGTGGCCTGTCCCAACCGACGAAGAACCTGCGGCTTGTCTTCCAATCGCTAGGATATCTCTCGGCTCACTGGGCACTATTGTTCCTGATGTATCAGTTGCTTTTGTTACGCCGTCCCTAACACCAATGAAATTATTTTCTGCAAATACAATCGCCATTTTTGAAGCCTCAAAGACTCCATCTGTTTGATCAGCAAATAAATTAATTGAGGCTTGTTGCACATTGGCGGCGAGAGGGCCGAATACAGCATCGTTTCCCGATTCACTTATGTAAATAACAATTCTGTTTTCAGATGTAGTGGTGTTTCCTAGCTCTAGGATTCTAGGAAAGCCTGAACCAGAGGTATTAAACTTATAGTCGCCTTCAACTAAGATTGTGCCTTCTTTGTTGTTATACCCAAAGTCAGCCACGGGGATAGACGCTACGTCGGCAGAGCGTGTTGCTGTTGCCCCTGTAGTCTTGATGTAGCTTGTGGGGAATGAGCCAGCTTCTAGTTGAGCGCCCCAGATGCTTAAAACTTCGCCATCAACCCACGAGCTTCCATGTCCTATTCTAAAAGCATGAGAAGATGTATCAAGCAATGTTGCTGAAACAGAAAATAATTGCCAGCTAGTAGTAACCGTAACTGACTTAGAAGCTACGGATGCGTAAGGAACGTTTCTAGTTACAGTTAAATTGACGTCAAAAGACGAGTCGGTCGAACTTTTTAACCAAACAGAAAAAACATGGGGTGATGCCGTGCTTGACGCAATAGCTCTTATTCCTGCGTCGCTTGTCCCAGAGCTGGGCGTACATACGTCTGCCGTGTTTGTTCCGTCGGGAGCTGTTACAGTGTTTGGGCTTACAGTAAGATTTTGTTTAATCCAAGCCGCATTACTAAAGTCTTCGCTGTAAGGAAACAGATTAGTCCTAGCTTCCTCCACCAGCAAACCCAGCCTGTTACCGTCTGCGTCCCACTCTACACGAGGGATGTTATTGGGATGCTCGAAGAGCGTTAGGGTGCCGTCTGGTTGGTCGAAGGTTACCTCTTTGACGCTGATGTTGTCCCATTTTGATGTGTATGCGCTGGCATTTCGCAAATAAACATAAGAAGTAGTGCTTGTTGCTACAAAAGAAATCGTTGCAGTTTCCCCTGCTGACAGAGTGTTGCTGTCAATGATTCCCGCGTCTGGTGAAGAGCCGCTTCCCGCTCTAATTAGCGGCCCCGACGCACCTGTTCCTGTAGTTGAAATTAGTGTGCCACTTACGGTGTAAATCTTACCTACCTCAGTGCTAAATGACTGATAGGGGCCAGACGCCGAAGTAAAATAACTAACTGAAATATAACCAGCAGGGTCCCATGTGCTAGTTGATAGGGAGTCCGTCCACCCGCTAATGTCACTATCAAACGTACCATTAGTTACAAGCTCATCCCCATAGCTAACAGGGCGCAGGGCATGGCCCTTAGAGGCTCGGGTATACGTTAGTAAGTCTTCGTAGTTGTTATACGTCTTCGTTCCCATTAGTGCCTCCAGTCGCTTTCTAAGCTGTCCACACTAAGAAGCTCACAGCATTTAACTAAATCATCTGCTGTAAACCGTCTAAATTCAGTGGCACCATTAAAGTCTGCATCATGCAATGCGTTACCTAAAGACAACAACTGCGTTTCTATTTCGCAAGCATTATCAAACTGTTTCAAAATATAACCCTCAACTTCATAGCCAGAAGCATTAGACACCCAGTTAATCCTTTTGTCTTTTAGCCTGTAAGAGGTAACGCCAACCTTGTATACGTCGTTTTCGTCTTTAACTTTCCATAAGTACACAGCATCAAAGTCGCCTCTACGGTTGTACTTCATATGAGCGCAGACGTCCTCCATAACTCCGTTTCTTCTTGCCCACTTTATTGCGCCTGAAGATCCTCGTTGAAAGTCTTCTCTAGTCGTATACTTTAAAGCCTCTGCCTTTACGGACTCGTATGTCCATGCATTCTGCTTTACTAGCATATGAGCGGTTAAATCGTCGAAGTAACCCTCCTCTTTTGCCGCCTTAGCCGCTCCGCCATTTTCGTGGACAAACTCCCACTTATACAGATAGTTCTGAGCTACCTGCTCCACAGCGTCTCTTGTCCATTTAGTCCTATATGCTGGCATCATTCTGCCCAATCATTAACAACGAATGAGTTAGTGCCAGTGCCTTCAAAGGTTAGACTCAGTGATGGCTCTAGCGATGGGTTGGTTGCTTCGACAATACCAGCGTCACCCAAGTCTCTGTCCCATACACGGAATGACGATAAAGTACCCATGTAGTCATAAGCTAGGCTCAAGTCAGCAGATTCAAGATCAGCTAGAGCTGTCGGTGTTGTATTTTCTGTTAATGCTACGCCTTCAACTGCGCCGTTGATAAAGGTGGAGCCGTGACGAGAAGCCACATTAAACGGCACTAAAACATCAGGAGAATAATGTGTAGTCGATGAACTAACAGCGTCGTAAACACCTGCGACAGCTTGCTCAAATGCCATTAGCCCCGTTCTTGTGCTATCCGTAAATATACTAGGCTGTATGTATTCCCCGCCGTTTATCCATCTGTAAAACTTACTTGTTTGTGTTGTGCCCTCATCAGCATACGTAACACGCCCCTCCATGCCGATAGAGACAGACAGGGGGTTGATCTCGCGGACGCTGACGTTGTCTATTGAGCCAGCAAACAATCCGTCAGCTACAAACCTAAGAGTTTGATCTACTCCCTGAACTACCAAGATTTCATCATAAGATCCGCTTGCATTGATCGTTAGTTGGTTTGTGTTACCTCCCGCCCTAGCGTATAAAAATCCAGCCGATCTAGTCGCATCGAATGTTATCCTGACTAAGCCCGTAGAAGGCACAACTCCAAACTGCTGAAGAACCGAAGAAGTTCCTGCTGTTTTACTGGCAACGCCAGATCCAATGCTCCAACCAGTTCCCAGCGTCCAATCACTGTCCGTATCAAACGTCCCATTAGTCACCAACTCAGGGCCAATGTACTGCGGCGTAGGCCACGGTAGGTTAGCTGATGGTATCGTGAAGGTCTCTGCCGCTCTTGTGACGCTAGAGCCAGACGTTGGGATGTAGCTTGACGGTGTGGAGCCAGCCTCGAGCTGTGCGCCATAAACAAGTATTTCGCTAAGCGTTCCACTACCCCTAAAATCCACTAAATAAAAATTATTGCCTCCGGTTTCGGTTAGATCAGAAGTTAAATAAAATCTCTGCCATTCCTCAGTTAGTGTTACAAGAGATTCAGCTACTGAATTATGAGCTAGTATATTTACGGTTCCGGTTCCAGAAACAGCCCTAGCCCATACTGATTTAGTCTGCCCATTATTAACTGCGCCACTAAGTATTGTGTAATCGCTTAATCCACCTACTGAGGTAATTTTAGAGGCATAACTTCCATCAGGAGACGCGACTGACCCTAAAGAAACAGACGCACCTCCCGTCCAACTAGCATCCGTAAAGTCATTCGAGTAAGTAATTAGATTAGTCCTAGCCTCAGACTCAGCCAGCACACCCTCGTTAACCCATGCAGAGCCGTTGTAGACGTGATGGCCTACTCTTGGGAGGTAACGTGCGACAGAGGGGTTTACTGAGGATTCGCGGACGCTGATGTTATCTACTTCAATATACTCAGTACCAGCTCCTGCTGATTGTGCGTAAACAACAATGTAACTTGTTGCGCTACTTGCAACAAACGATACGGTATGTGTGCCAACTCCCAGCGATCCTACGTCCACAAGATTTAAAAAGTTTGTTGCTGTTCCTGCGCCAAACCGAAGCGTAGCTGAACTAACGGCTGTAACTGTAATTTTTAACTCATAAGCCTTGCCGCTAACCGTCGTAATGGTTTGCTCTGCGCCGCCTAATGTATCGCCTACAGCGGGGGTTAGACGCATCACACCTGACTGATACGAAGCAACACCTCCAGATACATTACTCCAACCGCTTATGTCAGTGTCGAACGTACCGTTTGTAACTAGGCTGGCACCAAAAGGACGCAACGCTGTAGGGACGTATGAGTCTCCACGCTCAGGGTTGTCTACCATGCCGCCTAGGTCTGAGCGGTAGAGATGTGCGCCCCATGCGTAGATTCCTGATGAACCATCGCCAGTAAAAGATGGCAATAAACTTGATGACGAGTTCGACAGCCCAATCAATAGCTTTGTAGCCGCCGCATCAATTTTTACTTGGATTTTATACCAACCATCTCCCACATCTTCGATGCTTGTTGAGGCGGTATTAGAACCAGATTGAGTTATTGTCCCATTTACTAAATCCGCGACACATCCGTATGTAGTGCTTGCTTGAAGGGTAATACCTGCGTATTGAACACCGTTAGTCTTTAGATAAACAACACCTGTATAAGAAGAGCCAGATGCAGTAATACTTTGCTGTACGTAATGCGTGTTCGTCGTAGCGTCTAATGTTAAGGCCGTAGAATTTGAAGAGCCATCAGGAGCCGTAACACCTACGGAGTCGGTTAATCTAGCATAAGCCCAATCTGAGCTATCAAAAGTTTCAGAGTACGTCAGCAGATTATGCGGTGCCCATTTGATGACAGGCATCTCGCGGACGCTTACGTTGTCTATGGAGCCAGCAAAACCAACTTGAGCGCGTAAAATAAGTGGAGTGCTGTCATCTACAGCGGTAAAAATCATGCTGTAGTTGCCTGATGAACTTATAGGCGTATTAACTAAATCCCCGCCATCATACGCAATAGCTCTAAATGTTCCTGCGGCTACTGTTACACTTACTGAAAGAACATAGGTTTTATTTGCTTGCGTTGTGACTGTCTGTCCTAGTGTTGAGTTTGCCGTTTGACTGCCGTCCGAAGTGGCAACACCATCAGCAATACTCCAGCCAGTCCCTAACGTCCAGTCAGAGTCCGAGTCGAATCCACCATTGGTAACAAGCTCAGGCCCATAGCCGTCCGTCATAGTGGCATTGCCAGCACGGGCGTGGGTTATGGCGCTGGATAGATTAGCTGTTTGTCCTTCGCCCTTCCTGTAAACATTGTCTACAAAGTCAAAGGCAAGGCCGGGTTCAACAGACCCAACAGAATATTTGGATAAGGCCCTCTGGTTCTTTGAGAGCCTGTTAGGGATAGAGCCGTACATTAGATCATCTCCGATACGTAAGCTGTGCCCGATGTACCGTCGGTGATAAAGCTAATGGTGTCTCCAGTGTAAGTGTGGATGAACTCAACAGTATTCGCAGGGATGTAATAGTCGCTAATAGTAGCAGTGCCTGAGACGCTAATGTGTACGTCTGTAGTGGCACAAATCCGTGTTACTCGTTGAGTGATGGAAGTTGTTGCATTTGCTGAACCAGAGACGTTAACAGTCTGTGACGCTCCGGGTCGTAAACATTGAATAGGTGCTGCACCTGAGTCTCTTGCTAAACGTGACATGGATGTTCTCCTGAGTCAGAAAGTGAAGGGGCCATTGCTGACCCCCTAGTGCTCTTATGCGTCGTAGACAGCAAGTACAAGACCAGCTTCTGGACGGTACACGTTAACACCATAGAGAGTGTCAGCAGTGTACAGAGTCGAGAGGTACTCTTGCTTGTACTGAGTCTGTGAGCGTACAGACATTTGCTCTGCGTGTACAATTGCGTCCTTGTGCATAAGGATACAACCACGAACGTTAGCTTCAAGTGTTGGGCAGTTAGAAGAAACGTATACGTCTACACCGTAGAGGTTACCGATAAGGCCAGTGTTAACAGTCTGTCCTGATACGAAGTCAGAAGACGAGAACCGCTCTGTGCCCATGATAGTGTTACGTACTACTGGAGGAACAATGATGCAACGTCCGTCCATTGGTACGTCAGCGTCGTCGAGAAGCTGAATAGCTTGACGTAGACCAGCATCAGTAAAGTTGTCGCCAGAAGCTACAGTTGAAGCAGCAAACGTAGTCAGTGGAGTACCACCAGCAGCAGCAGCGTCAAAGTAGTAGCTGTTGCTGTTAACCCAGTCAGCACCAGAAGGAGCAGCAAGGTCTAGAGTACCGTTACCAAAGCCAGTAGCAGCGTTCATAAGGTCAGTATCAACCTTAAGTGCCAACTGGTAACCAGCGTCTTCAGTATAGAACTGACGGAGGCTGTTAAGTGCTTGTACTTCTACGATGTCTTCGATGAAACGTGAGTACTCGAAGTGACGATCAACAGCGATTGTCAATTCACCTTCTACGTTTGCTTGGATGTTGACAGCAGTGTCAGCAACCTTAGCAGAAGCAGCGCCACGGATGGGCTTAGGAATGTGAATCAGATCGCCTTTCTTACCTGTCATTGGCAACTTCTTAACAAGAGGAGCCATCTTCAGGTTTTTCTGATACGCAGCAATTACTTCGTCACTCCAGATTTCTGGAATGAAAGTATCTGCCGCAGCCTTGTTTACAATTGAACCGCCGCCAACGGTTCCGGGATAACGTTGAGTAGCCATGATAATCTCCTAGATTATTTTACGCGACCCTCCGCATACGCTGCCATGATCTCATCGGCTAATGCAGTATAACGGTCCGGGTCTGTTCTCATAAGTTTAATAATATCGGCCCGTCGATATACCTTCTTCCGTGTCCCTTCGTTACTGCCTCGTGCGTTGCCTGTATTAGCTGCCTTGAGTTGTTGCTTACGTGCCTGTTTTTCAACATCGGCAGTTTGCTGTGTTACTGCTTTACGTTCTTTCCAGAGTGTAAACAGTTCATCAGCAGAGTCAGCATCGTACCCTTGGTCAGCGGCTACAAACAACTGAGTCCTAATCTTTGAAGCTTTTATCCACTCAGCAAACTTGGGATCACCAAGGATCTCTTGCATGTCTGGGTGTTTGTTATTAAGCGCAGCCAATGCAGCTTGTTGCTTATACTGCGCTGTGTACTGCTCTGCTTCTTTTATCTTAGGATGATTCTCAATTGCACGATTAACAGCACTTTGTGGATCAGTAAAGTAATCTATATCGTCTTCAGGCTCAACAGTTTGTTGAGGTGCTTGAGTTGGTATTTGACTAGCAATGTAGTCGTCTACCACTTTACGAAGTTCGCCTACTTCGCCTGACTGACGACCTAAAAGCTTCTCAGCTTCTTGGTGCATCTGTACGACTTCTTCCAGTGACTTACCTTGGTACTTCTCTGGAATAGTAGGTTGCTCTTGAGGTTGTTCGGTTTCTACTTCCTCATCATCAAACCGAGTCTCTACTGCTTCTTCGTTTATATCGTCCACATTGTCCATTTCTGGTTGTGGGTCAACGAGTGTCGCTCTTGACATTATTAATCTCCGTGATTATAATCATTATGGAGTTATCGTTTACTACCTGCTTTTTCGTGTTCTCGTACCCATTTCATATGAGCGCCGGGGAATGAACCATCGGACCCATTAAGGTGAAAAGACGGGGCAGATACCATCCTTGTAGAGTTAGCACCACAACCGCACCTACTGGTTGTAATAGTAGACTCTACAAATTCTTCTGTGACGTGACCGTTGTCGCAACGGAAATCGTACACCTTATACATACTCTACTTCCTGTTCTTCTGCTTCTGCTTGCTCTCTTGCATTCTCTATAGTAGCCTGTAGGTTAATTATAGTGGCGAAAGCTGCAACTTGGCCTTTACGGTAGTAGAGTTCTTCTACATCTTTTACAGTCTGTATGTCAGACAAAAGTTTTGCATTATTGTTTATTTCTTCTAAGAGTTGTTTAAAACCTTTGTGATTGAAGAGTTCGTTGTAGTTGTCGAAGTAGGTTTCAAGCTCTGGATTCATCTTTAATTGTCTTTTGGTTAACTATAGTTTTATTATATCATACTTTTAGGCAAAAGTCAAGCATTTCTTGTAGACTTTCTTCGTTTACCTGAAGCTGTGACAGCGTGTTTAATTTTAGCTGGCCCTGTCTTACGACGTGCAGAAGAGGCTTTTTCAGCTTTAGTCATCTTAGCTGCAACAGCTTTAGGTCTACAGGAAGGGTAGGGACGCTTAGACTTAGTTGCAGACTTACGTCCACAAGGCTTACCTGTCTTAACGTCTACCCACTCCTCCTTAAACCACTTCTTAAGGGCAGCACCTTTCTTACTTTTTCTTACGGCCACTTTTGTTACCCCAGTTCTTAGCGCCTACCTTGCGACACTTAGCTACAGCACCAGAGGCGTATGCAGAAGGCCAGACTTTGTAACGAGACTTAACCTTCTTAGCACATGCGTCGTTGGCTTTCTTAGTAGCCTTTCTTTTTGCCGCCACGTTTCTTCCCCTTAGAGTATCCACCGCAACCGCAGTTTTTATTAGTACATCCACATGCCATAATTATTTCCCCTTTGGTTTAGACTTACCTTTCTTTTTACGCTTACCCATACAGTTAGACATAATTATTTCCTTACCATTTCTTACACGACCAGTATCGTGCTGTTAGTTTACTAGGTGGGTTTGTGTCACACTTGTGACGTGCTCTAAAGGACTTACGTCTTGCTGGTTGGTCCTTCTTAATAGTCATCTTAGCGTCACCAAAACGAATAGTCTTAGTCTTGTCGCCTTCTTTTGCTACTACTACAAACTTCTTAGTGGGGTGACTAGGCGTTCGCTTTGGTTTGTTGTACCCGCTTACCCCTGCTCGTGCTAGTCTTGGGTCTTTCTTTGCTGGCATTAGACAGTTCCTCCACCTTGGCTTCCAACTGGTCCAGCCGCTCGAACGTTCCCTTGAAGTGGTTGTTGACTTGGTCCAGCAGGGACTGCATTTCTTTTTGTGTTATTAGCATTCGTTTTACCTTCTATTGCTTTTTCTTTAAGGAGAGCATCAGCGACACGCATACGTCGTTCAAACTCTTTATCTTCTTGGTCACCCTCTCTAAGGTTTCGAGTGATAGCATTGATCTTGTCGATCTCAAGTTCTTGCGGTACAACCATAGCTTCAGCAGCAAGCTTCTGTGCTCGTGCTTGTGACTCTTGAGCCTGAGCAGACAGTGCTGCTGTTTGTGACTGCTGGAACTGTAGTTGTGCCTGTTGCGCTGCCATAGCCATCTGCTGTGCTTCTGGGTTAGGCTGCATAGCTTGTTGCATAGCGGCTAACAAGTCCTCACGGTTAGACAAGTTCATGTTGTCAATAATGCTTTGGATCAACGTGTTGTACAACGGTGAGTCTTTTTGCATAGTCTGTAGTAGTTGTACAAGCTGAGTTACTTCGTATTCACGAGCAATAATACCAAGAGTACTGCTTGCGTTAAACTTGTAGTCAGCTACAGGGTAATTCTCAGGGTCAAACTGCATGTAACGATAGGCAGCTTTCTTAACAAAAGGAATCAAGAATGACTGCTGGAAGTTAATTAGTGTACGCTTGTGACGTTTAATAATAGCGCCAAGAGACATACTAATACCAGCGGCAGTAGCTTCGCCGTTAACCTGACCAGCGATTCCTGCTGAGTCAACGGCCCCTGTTGCTTGCTGTACCATCTGCTGCAGTGCTCCGGCCTGAGCAAAAGTAATTTGACTGACTTGACCAAAGTTAAAGGGTTGAAGTACTTCACGTGGATCTCCGTTGGTTAGGATCATCTTACCCGGACGTACTTCTGGTTTAGCACCACGTGGTAGACGAGTAGCGTCTATAGCCATCATAGGATGAATAGTAAGGCTTAGTGCGTCGATACGTGCTCGTAACTCAGTATCTAAAGCCTTCTGAGAGTTGTAACCTTTTTCACATACACCACGACCCCAGAACCTACCGGGTACTACGTCCCAAGGGAATGCTACTACTGGACGGTCCTGCATCATGTAAGGGTTAGCTTCAGCCTTAAGTAGTATACCCCCGTTAGCGATCACTACAACGGCTTCTACGTACTTTGAGTCAGACCCTTCCTCACCTACTGCTTCTTCGTCATCGTCGCTCACAGCGGAATCTAGAAGCTCTCGTGGCACTAGACCGTAGTACTTAGTCAGTCGTACCTTGTCGTCGTTGTAAATAGTTAGGTCTTGGTCAGGCTCCAAGTCAGTATCAGGAGCAGCAGAACCAACGTACACGTCACGGTACACGCCTTGTTCTTGTAGTATTTCTACTTGGTGTTTGCTAACAAACTCGTCTACAGCTACACCCATAGCGTCTTCAACAGACGTAGCTACAGGGTCAATAAGGAAGTTCTGAGGCAGTACAGGCTTAAGTTTTACAACCACACGGTCAGTAATGCTTACTCCTACTGCTTGTAAATCTCCACCCATGATAGGCTGAGTAGCAGGAGCCATCTCTTTCATTTCTTCAATTACAATCTCACCAATGCCTGTACCAAACACTGCTGAGTTAATTAGACATTCTGCTACGGCTTTACGTACCATGCAGTTTTCAAAGTCTTCTGTTAGTTTGTTTCGTAGAAACTGTACGTCCTGCTTGTCAGTGTCACCCATGTTGTCACTAACGTCAAACCACTTACCACGTCCAAAGGTGGCTTCTTCTAGTTCTGCTACGTTAGACTCAACAGCTTGTTGAAGTGCAGGAGAAATAATACGGGAACGCTCAGAGCTACGCTCACTGTCAGCAGGATCCCACTGGCCACGCCATAATCTATAGTACTCTTCAAATTTATTTTCATAATTGCTTTCGTAAAAATCCCTCCAGTCTTCGCATTTAGTTATAACCCAGTCTTCTAGTGATTCTTGGATCATTAACGGATCTTGTTCAAATAGTTCAGTCATACTAATATCCTGCTACAATATCTAAAATTTCAGGTTCTTCAAGGTCTAGATCTGCTATACCATAAGGTACGTTAGCTAACTGATCTATATAAGCTAAAGCGTCAACTAAGTCGTCGTGTGTTAACGGATCAGGGAATTGAAATAGCTGGTCTAAGAAACGACTGTTCCACTCACCCTTGTTAAGTTCTATGTAACCGTTTTCAAACCTGCCTTGTAATGCCCACATAACACGGTCTGTTTTTTTCTTGTTACCATGAGTCAGTTCTTCTACCCTAAAGAACATACCGTATCTTTTTTGCATGTCCATCAATGGTGACATGACGGCTTGTTTAGCAATACCTCTTTCGATTCCCACCGACACGGGACGGTAATCTCTAACGGCCTGAAATATCTTAGCTGCTGTTTCGTCAAGTGTCCATCTACCGTATATGATATTGTCAACATACCAACCATGCTCACTGACCTTAACCACGGCAATCGCTGTTTCGTCAAGCTTGGAGTTTTTAGTCTTCTTCTTGTTGACTTCTTCAAATCCTGCCAAGTCAACTGCAATGTAGTAATCTCCTACTTCTGGCTCATCTTCACTAAAAGTAACCCAGTCTTCTTTAAACATTTCTGACCCACGAGCTTCAAACGAAGCCATAAACTCTTGACGGAACGCATAAGAAGACATAGACCTTTTTGCAATGTCAATTTCACTGGGGTCCAATAAGGGGTTATCGTAGCTTGTAAAATGCCAAGCTTTGTACGTAGGGTCGTCATCCAGTTCCGCATATTTGTAAAGTTCATAAAAGTGGTTCCTTCCCATAGGTGTACCAATAAACATGGCACATCCTTTTTGGTCTGCTAATGCTGGTCTAAGAATTTGTTCAAAGACCTCTGGTTTCATGTCAGCGTACTCGTCCATGACTAGGAACTTGAGGCTGACACCTCGCATTGTCTCTGGTCTGTCTGCACCTTTGAGACTGATCGTGGCTCCGTTGACAAGCTTAATTTGAAGATTATTAATGTGGCTACCAGCAATAACGGGATGTCCCAGTTCCAAGAGGGTTTGCCACATGATGTCTCTGGCTTGTCCCTGAGTAGGTGCGACGTAAAATACATGGCCTTTGTCCGCCTGAAGTGCGTTTACTATTAACATCCATGCTGCTAACCTAGACTTACCTGTACGTCGCCCAGCAGCTACTATTTTAAATCTGGTGTCGTCTGCCCAGACTTGTTGTTGCCAAGGCAGTAGTTCTATATTAAGGTCTGTCAAAAGTTAAGCCTTGGTGTTGCTGGTACTAACTCAAAGGAAATAATACTAACAAACGTAGATCCTGCTTCTGGTGTTAAGCTTAAGGTGTCACCTTCTTTTGCTACAAGGAACTCACCGTACTGTCCACCAAACTCTAGGAAATCTCCACTGCCTACGTTCTTACCTGCTAAGAAGTCAATGTCCACACCGCTGTGTACCCACTTAGCACTAAGGTTTTTACTACTGCCCGTTGTATTAGAGATAAACAAGTAAGTAACAATAGCGTCGTAGCCGTTAGGTACTTCTAAAATAGTGTTACTAGAACCTGCTGTTAGTGCGTCACCGTGAGAAAACTTCATAATCTTAGTACGTCCACATTACTGGTGTTGTGCCACGGGTGTCAACGTGGACAAAGTCAGAAGCAACACCTATGCCTGTAAAGCCTAGCTCAAGAGCAGCGTAGACAACTTTAAGGCGATCAGCAGCGTTTGTTATTTTTATGTCCGCTGCGATCCCTTGGGCATGTGTGCCGGGTACTTCTTTTTTTCTTTCTATGGGGTGCATCGTTGGATGCCGATACCCGCTTGTTATTACAAAAGGAAAACCACAGCAGTGCCTTAACTTGTCTAACTTTTCTAGAAAGTCTTGTTCCATGTTGTTGGTACCGGAGGCTTGGCAGTCAAATTCTTCTCTAGTAAAGTACTTAAGAGTCACCTACTACTTCTCCTTCAATAATGTCTTCAGGTGTTGAAACTTCAGCAGTACCTACGCCACTAATGTTGATCTGAATAGCGTTTCTACCAGCGTCTTTTACTACGTCTTTTTCAAAAGCACCCACTGGTAGTATACGGTCCATCACAAGTTTCCAAGCAGCAGCCTGATTCTTATGGTCATCGTCCAAAGCAGCATCAAAAATAGTCTCTAGGACCTTACGAGACTTAGGACTAGCCAACATCCTAGCCTTGTACTCGTTAATTATCGCTGCGTCACCCTTTGGTCGGCCTACTTGACCCTTGTTACCGGGTTTTACAGCAGCTACTTCGGACTTCCGGGGTCTACCACGACCTCTTTTTTTAACTTCTTGAGTCATGATTAAAATTATCCCTGTTTATGACTATAGTATACCACAAGTCTACACAAAAGTCAAGTTATTTTAGAGGGAAAAGCAGTAGTAGTATAAACATGAGTAAAAACAACGGGTTACATGAGTTAAATAAAAGGGTAATTTTCCTAATTTTGACCTATTTTGTGTCTGAGGTGCTACTACAAAAGTAAAACAAATGTCAACCCCTCCCCCGCCCTAAGTTTTTCCACGGGTTGACACGGGTTGCAACCTATGTTAGCTCCAAGAGTTGGCATGGTTCTTGCAGGGGGTTAACAAGGGTTGACACACGGGGCCAACTGTAGTAGCAACCAGAGTTGGCACGATGTTTGCATGAGTAAAATTGGCATGGGGTTTGCATGGGTTGACAAGTGTGAGGACTTATGTTGGACCCTCTGGTCACAACCTGAGCTGACAAAGTTGGCACGGGTTTTGCTACGCGAGCTATTTATTACACGCGCACACGCGACTAGCACGGAACAACACGGGCGGTCAATAGTCTAAACGTGTGAATATTTACTATATACATCTGAGTCGATCTGTAGTTTCATACACACATGGCGACGGGGGACAGAAGCCACCCCTAAATAGGAATGATTCTCATGAAACAAGTCAACTACGGTCTCAACGAGACCATCAAAGGTAGCCACCGCACACTGTCAGAAGCTGTTGAGATGTACGCCATCTACTACAGCGAGTGGAACGAGGCGCTAGAGAAGTTACGCGAGTTCTACAACTCCGCACGTTGGAACGACGAGGACGTGAGCTTTTACTGTGACGAGCACGTCGGTCTGGTAAAGGAGCGTAATAGGACCCTGCGTAGTGTGCAGGAGGTAGGCAGAGAGCTTCGGTCTCTTGGTCTGGACGTTGACCTAGCAGACTGGGCGTACGTGGACGAGAAATTCGACGAGTTAGAGTTAGAGACGTACTAGGGGGTTGACTAATCGCTGGGCATTCCCTAGAGTGTCCAGCAGTGAGTCAACACACGAGCCACTGGAGGCATTGACATGAGAAAAGTAGAGCAACAAATGATTCGGGCCATCAATCGCAACGAGAACTGGTCTCAAGGAAACACTATGGTAACCTACCTACGGGAGGACGACACTTCACGGGTGTACCTACACGGGCACCTGATCGCCACAGTGGACGACTTTGGCATTGCTAGGCCCTGTATCGGTACGTTGATTGCATGGCCCACACGCACCACCATGAGCCGCTTGAGAGCACTGGACATCAACGTGTACCAGCGCAACGGTGATATCTACATTGACGGGGAGAAGGTAGCATGAACATAGGGCGATACACAATCTGGTACAACCACGAAGACCACGTCTGGGACATCTATGACAGCCGGAAGGGGTTCAGGTACCCAGAGTACACCATCAACAACTATTCGCGGCTTCTGTGCGGTCTACGGGACCGCCTAGGGTTCCTAGACACTGAGAGGAACCGTGGACGCTTCTGGCGTGTAATGCGATGGTGGGACCGATTACGACACGGAAGCACGGCTTACGGCCGCGGGAGGAACTAGAGATGAAACGTACGTATCAAGTAATCATGACCAAGATATACGAAGTTAAAGTAGAAGCAGAGTCTAGAGAAGAAGCAGAGGAGATATTCGACAACTTCGGAGACTGGGAGGAGCTACTGCGGGTCCATACGCTGGACGTAGAGCCGTTGAATTACCCAGCGTTACTACGGAAGGAGGACTAGAGACATGCTAGGGGACTACGTAGGTCTACTCCTAGTCGCTATGGTGGCTGTCATTGTGGCTATATCGTGGCTAACGATAGATCAGGAGGAGTTCAATAGGAAGTTCGAGCGAATGAAAAAAGCTGCAGAGGAGGAGGATTAGATGTTAGAGAACTGGCAACCGTGGTTTGACATATTGTTACTACTGAGCACCTGTGCTATACTCACGCCTCTGTATGTCTACATTGACAGGAGGGAGAGAGATGGAGACTGAGGTCTTGAGTTTACTCTGGGCATTCTGTATACTAGGGTCCGTCTGGATTGTGATAAAAGGAGAGGACAGATGATATACTGGGAACCGCTACTGTGGACCATAGGAGGAGTACTGGGGGCGTGGTTCGTAGGACTACCGCTGTTGGTAGCGTGGATCACGTTTTTAGAGATGATAAAGGAGGACAACGACAATGCCTAGAGAATCATGGGAAGAATCACACGACTACTACTACGACCAGCTAGAGGCGGAGGACTACGAAGGCCTCGACGATATAGAGGAGTGGAAGGAGGAGGAGCAGAAAGTGATAGACGAGCTTATACAACGGATGCAGGGGGTCTATAAATGATGTACGAGGACGAATACGAGCTGGGTTACTTTGGAGACGACTCTGGGGAGCTTTCAGGGCCCCCAGAGGACCCAGAGACGCAAGCCATGATAGACCACATAGTAGAGTTTGAAACTGAGATGTTCCGTCTGGACTGCCAGCGTAAGTACTCTAGTCTAAACTCTAGGCACTTACAGAAGATGATGATTGAGATATACGGGGAGGGCTGGAGAGATGCGCTGTAAAGCTTGTGACAGAATACTAGAGGAATCAGAACTAACACGGAAGGACACACATGGTAACTTTTTGGATCTTTGTGGCATATGCCTTTCTGCTACTGCTTCTGCGGGAGTAGATACAGATACTATGGAATATTACCAATATGAGATATTTACAGACGATGAAAAGTGTGATACCCTCTACTAAGGTATACTTAGGTATATATACTAAAGAAGTAGCAGTAGTAGTTAACTATAGTAGTACTACAGGAGTAAACTTATGTTTATAAACGAAAGGAGCATCTACGTGGTCGACGGGGGTGACTACTCCATCTACTGCCTAGGCTACACACAGGCCAGATCAGTGACAAACGACATCATGAAGGCCGACCCTTGGGGTGGCATCCCGTTTGTCCTCAGGCAGGACCTAGAGCTGTCCTTTGACGACAAAGGGAACGTGGTTATGTCTAGGCAGACACTGGACAAGATTCTGTTCCTAGCTAGTGATGAACTACCGCAAGCGGAGGGTGAATCATGAACACGTACTGTATTAAGACTATTGAAACAATAGAGCACGTCTACCGCATCTCTGCAGAAACAGAGGACGAAGCGTTGGCACTACTGAAGACAGAAATTCATGATTCAGAGTACAACTACATAGACGAAGAGTTCCAAAGCATTGAACTAGAGGAGGACTAAATGAACGAACAGCAGTTAGAGAAGTGGCTACGGGACAACCCGTGGAAAGCTAACGTGATCTATCCTGCTGGGGGCATAGGGTTTATGATGTTTTTGATGTACTTTTTTATCAACGTCATAGACTCTTTTTTGACAGGGTCTTGGATATAAAACTAGACACAACCAAAAACATAGTGTATACTATTAGTATGTTCTGAGAGATTCCTCAGGACTAAAACCAAAACCAACGTAGGCGCAAGTCTACGACTTACGGAGATTATTCCATGACAGCAACAACAATCGAAGGTGTAGTTAACTTCAGTAACGTGACCCAACACGACGTGTTCAATGGTCAATCAACTGGAGCCTACTCCATGACAATCACAATGTCAGAAGAGGACGCTGCAGAGCTTGCAGCCAACGGTGTCAAGATCAAGGACTACCAAGGCAACAAGCAACGCAAGTTCAAATCAAAGTACGAGATCAAGGTCTTCGACGAGGAAGGCGCACCGTACTCCGGAGAAGTCCCGTACAACTCCAAAGTTCGCCTGAAGTACAAGCTGGGACAGCCTCACCCAGTGCATGGCGTAGCGACCTACCTTGAGGCGGTCAAAGTACTAGAGGAAGCAGAGATTGCCGTAGGCGATGCCGCAGACTTCTAAGTTCCTACGACACGAGAGTTGTCCGGAGTGTGGTTCTTCGGACGCTCTCGCTATCTACAGCGACGGGGGCCAACATTGTTTTGGCGCTGGTTGCGACTATCACGTTCACGGTGGAGACAACATGGCTACAGAATTACCAAAAGCCAAGCCCCTAAATTTTAAGGGAGTGGTCTCAAGCATACCCCAACGGCGCATATCTCAGGACACCTGTGGGCGCTACGGAGTCACCGTTGAGTACACCTCCACAGGTGAAATAGACAAACACTACTACCCCTACTACGACTTGTCCACTGGTGACCTGTGCGCGGCAAAGGTACGCGAGGTTAAAACCAAAGGGTTCATGTCAATGGGGGACGTAAGCAACGTCGGCTTCTTCGGACAACAACAGTGCATCCGTGACACCTACATTACGATCACTGAAGGTGAGTTGGATGCCCTAGCCATCTACGAGATGTCAGGGAAGTCTTGGGACGTAGTGTCCCTACGGTCAGGCGCTAGTAATGCCGCTAAGGAGATCAAGGCCCAACTAGAGTGGCTTGAGTCCTACGACACGGTAGTCCTTTGCTTTGACAACGACAAGGCAGGAGAAGAAGCAGTAGAACAAGTGAAGGACCTCTTCAGTCCTGACAAGCTGAAAATCTGTAAGCTACCTCTGAAGGACGCTAGTG
>Ga0208162_1000203_pt1 | contig 34160 bp, 50 predicted proteins | sample CB_VirMetaG_4_FD_184539 | JGI IMG/M metagenome (GOLD analysis project Ga0208162, IMG submission 184539) | Freshwater to marine saline gradient viral communities from Chesapeake Bay - CB_1508_1M Viral MetaG (SPAdes) (version 4) | ecosystem: Environmental > Aquatic > Marine > Coastal | place: USA... | reverse complement strand
GCGTTGGCTTCCGCGGTCGGTGGCCTAAATCGATAATTGTGCCAGGGAGGGACATAAGAATTATGACCTCCTACTTTACCCTCTCACTTCATGCACATGCATGGGGTGAGAGGGTTGGAGATCGAGGAGACAACCACAGCCACTTTCAACACAGGAGTTTTTTATGCATCAGTTCGTTGTTACCGTCTTTAAAATCGTTGCTGAGCGTTACTTGGTGTCCGCCCCGCACGAGGGTGCAGCTAAAGACATGGTCGCAGATGGCGAGGCAAACCTCCTTGACCGTTTGGACTGCCAGACACTTGACGACAAGTACTGGGCGGTCACTCCCGCCCACGCAGACGATGACCTGCTTGAGAACACGTTTGTCCCGGAGGGATTCCTTGACGACTGGGATGCGTCATGATCGCGCTCATCATCGGTCCCGCACGTCCTACAGAGGCAGAGCTAAGCAGTTGGCGTCAAGCACAGAAAGCCCATGAATGGGTGCTGTGCATGGGGACACGCGAATTGCACGACGACATTCAACGCCGTTGTTCAGGGCTTGTGACCATCAACGCGTACCCTGAAAAGCAACTGCTCCGAGTACTCGGAGTCAGCTGGGTCGTGTTCGTGTCAGGTTCCACCGACGACAACAAAGATTGGATCGACCTCGCCATAAGCAGCAAGGTCAACATCATGTCACTCATGGAGTAAAACAAACATGGAAGACTGGAAAAGTGTGATTCCCTCTTACGGGATGAAGTCAGAGCCGTCTGACAGGCTAGATGCTGTAGACCTCGCGGTATTGATCTCCGAGAGCGTCCGACTAGGCCGCTTTTACGGGACCGTTGCCGGTATGTACTTTCGACGTACAGTGCTGGAAGACATCGCGCGGGCCTTTCGCCAGAAAGGATGGGAGGATGTAGAGTTTGCCTACGACTTCACCGAGGGCTTTCTCCATTGGGCCGTCATAGGCAATGACGTGATCAGGTCTTTGGCGTTTCCTGAGTGCGGCATGACTTACGAGCCGACGAACAGCAGCGTCATCAAAATGATCACCTGGGACATCGAGTGCAACGGCGTCGTCGTCGAGATCAAACAGAAAGAGATCGAGACAGTGGCGCTCTGGAAAACCTACTTGTACTTGGATGTCCCCTTTGCACAGTTCGTAGAGTGGACCAAAGCGGAGAGCGCTGGGAAGTTCTACAACGCGCACATCAAAGCAAAGCCATACATCAAGCTGGAAGATTGGGGGGAGAAATGACGACCATCACGGTGTTTGGTGTTGATGACGCCAAATACGTCCCACTGGACGAGCTCAACGCAGACGAAGTTGTGCGGCTCGGCCAAATAGGTACGGAGGGCTTCATCCTGCAAGTCATGGCAGGAGATGAGGAGGACGTTGATTTCGACTCAGTCGTTGTCCTATGGCACGAACCTACTGGCCGTGTTGTCGCTCAGGCCTATGCGTACAGTGACGTCGATGCAGTGTGCATCGTGTCTGAGATGATGCGCATGAGTTTGGACGAAAACTTTCGTCGACTGACGGAGGCGAAGTACTACGCTCAGGAGCAAGAGCGTCGAGACATGATCCGGATGCGCGGGCCATTGAGCGGATGGCAAATACGTGCAGACAGGTACGTCAGCGATGATCAGCCAGTCATTCAAATCAACGACGTCGCGGTGCATGTTGTTCGAGGCTCAACTGGCAGTTACCAAACTGCGGACAACATTGCCAGGGCACTGCCTACCGCAGTGCACGCAGCCAACTTCACAAATGCCGCGGCGCTGGCTGTCAGCGCGTATGAGCAGAACTACAGTGCGCTCAGGCGCATGTCAGTTGTGCGTAATGTCCTCATGGGCACATACGAGTTTGAGCCAGAGTACGTAGAGCTGCTTCAGCGCATGGAAGAGCAGGCATTCGACGGTAAGGTTGATCTCAAAAAGGTCAAAGATGTTCACGAATGTGTGCGTCGGCTTGAACAGAGTGAGTCTGACTTTGTGGACCTGATGCATGCGGTAGGCATCCCTGCGGCAACAAAGAAAGAAGCCTGCACTGACGCCGACGATTGCGGCCCGTTACTCGGTGAGCAGGAGTACGACATGTATGCTCCTGTCAGCCGCAGGGAGGCTCTACGTGAAGAGTGGCGTCAACGAATCGCGCAGAAGTCTGACGTGGCAGACTATGAATATGAGACCGACCCATTCGTGATGATGAGCGAGCTCTACGACGACATCATTCAAGATTCAGTGACAATTGTACTGATCCTTAAAAGACATGTTAGGCGCGCTGCGCTTTGCAATGGTCCGGAAAACCTGGACTTCTGGAGGGTGCAGCCATTTCTGCTGGGTCAAATCAATGTGGTCCTCACAGCCATCTCAGAGTTGGACATTATTGTGCGTTCCGCGCCTTTTGACCCTGTCGCATTGTTAGACTTGTGTGATACGTCATTCAAAAATATGCCGACACCATTGACGTTACGGCGTATGCTGAGCAAAGCAGCAGGCACGCCGTACTGAGTGGCGCAGAGCTAGCAAACCTGACACACCGCAGAGCTAGCAAACCTGACGCACAGCGCTGTGTGTCAGGTTTTTTTTAGCCAAATTTCGGTGCGTAGCCGCCATGTGGGTGCGTTCTAAAGCTGCCAGGAGCAGTGAGTTTGTATGGATTTATTGCATTGGCGCCTTGTCGGTATGTCCTAAATAAATCAGCGAAAGGTTTAGGACGGCGCCTGACCTGATCGCGGGCCATCCTGTCAATTGGATCTCCAACGTGACGGCGAAGAAAATCCAGGCCGAAGTAGGAACCAACACCGAGTGTTGTGAGAGGTGAAACCTTAAACGGCGCTAGAGCCACCTGCTTAGCGCCGGCAAACAAACTTTGAGCAGGCTGCATGACGGACTGTACAGCAGCGCTGGTTTTTTTGTTTTCGACTAACGTATCGTACCCCGTTTTAAACACGTCCGGGAGCCAGCCGGCGCTAGCACCAGTTGCTGTCGCTGCAAAGACACTGGGCAAACGCTGATTCGGAGGCAGCTGACGCGCGTGTCTTAATCCGTACAGCATCCCAGCGGACGCACCCAATGCTGGCAGTATTTTTAGCATGTCATCAGCATCTCTTGATTGTGACAAAGCACCAGCCACGAGAGCAGCACCTACGACAGGCTTGGCATAAGGATGACGAGCCATCATATCGCCAGCTCTGCGCGCCCATTGCTGTGCGACATTGCTGGTTTTTTGGTTTTCGACAGACGTATCGTATCTCGTCTTAAAGGCATAGGGCAGACTGCCGGCGGTTGCGCCAATTGCTGTCGCATCCAAGACAGCGGGCAAACGCCGATACACGGGCAGCCGACGCGCGCGTCTTAATCCGTACATCATCCCAGCGGCCGCACCTAACGCTGGCAGTATTTTGTACACGCCATCAGCTTCTCTTGACTGTGACAAAGCACTAGCCACGAGAGAAGCATCCACGACAGGCATGAAATATGGATGACGCATCATAAAATCGCCAGCCCTGCGCGCCCATTGCCGTGCGACATTGCTGATCTTTGGAATAGTGGGTGTTTTTGGTGTCGTATCGAGGTTTGACTTCATGATTGGCGTTGGAGGGCTTGGTGCCTTGGGCAATGGTGCCATGCCTACGCTGCCACTAATCCCTTTGCCCGCCTCAGCAAAGCCTGGGGTGGCCATAGGGCGGTTAGGCGTTGAGCCCTGCGAGATATCGGCAAGGATTCCTGACTGCCCAGCATTGGAGAGGTAGCTCCCGCGTTGACGCGTACCCGACGGGCCTCCCCTGCGTGCCATGCCGCCGTTTGCCCTGGATTGCGATATCGACCCGGGAGTGTTCCCGGGCCGCTTTGACATCATGCTGCCGCTGGACGGACTGGCAAAGGTGCGAGTAGGTGCTGCGATTTTCTGACGTGCCCTACGCACTAAGCGACCAGAATGGTGTGACATATCAAAGCGTGCTCCATGATAGACTGGAATGGCCGACGATGTCTTCTCAGCTTCCACGGCTTCTTGAAATGGTACTACTTTCATATCATTCTGCGACAGTAGGGCTTCGTAGATGTCGGGAATCTTTTCCGTCCTAACCGTCTTGGGTTGCCGTAAAGCGACGCGCTCTTCCCCCATAAGCTGAGGCATGTACACAAATGGTGTTGCGTCCATTGTGTAGAGATGTCCCTTTTGGCCTTGAAAAGTCTCGCGCAAGGCCCCTGGCCTCAACTCTCTTAGAGTCAATGGACCACCTGAGACACTGCCTAAGTCAAAATCGTCATCGGTCCATCGTTTTCCTAGGAACGCCATCGCCATGCCCCGCAACGGAGTACCGAAGACAGTCGGCAGGTCATTCGTAAGGTAGTGTGGTTGTAAGGTCGGACCGCCTTTAAGTTCCTCTCTGCTGCCATGATAAATGGCATCGCTGCGATCGAATTTACGACCAGCGTTGCGAAGCATTTTTTTTGGAATTTCCCTGCGGGTCTTTTCCTGTACATCTTTAGGCAGCGATGCAAACGGTCTGCCCTTTTGCTTCGTCTCAGCCGCATCCTCGTCTTCAGTAAAGATCAACTCAGGGTGCTTTTTGCTCAAAGCCTGTACAAGTCGTGTAATGCCTTTTGGCGCAGTGGCTGTGTTGTTTACAAAGTCTCTCGCTTTGAGAAGCAGCATCCGCGACGGTGTTATATCAATAGATTGTTGATCCGCGGCACGGTCTTCCACTTGCGGGTACAGTGTTTTTATTGGAATGTTTGAAGGGACGTAGGCCTCGATCCTACTGTGGTACCCTTCCCCGAAGTCTGCCTTATCCTCCGCAGTGGCTTGCTCCCAGATCTGAAGGGCTTTCTTGAGACCTTCTTTCCCTACACCTCCCGGCACTGACTCATGCGCCAGGGGAACGTCGAAGAAGGTCTTCTCAATGACATCATCAGGCAAATCCACTTCGTAGGTGAACCCTGGATAGTCTTCGTAGCCGCTCATGTTGGAAGCGCCCTTAAGTGTCAGGTGTAGGAACCCTCGGCCGCGCTTTTCGAGGTCAATGCCCATCGTCGAGGCAATGGCCTGGTCAGTGGCCAGTCGCTTCTTCATGTACTCAGGGGATCGAGCGTCTGCGATCTCGGAGTAGGGGCGACCTTCCAGCGTGTGAAGGAGATGAGGGCTTGTGTGGACCCAGGTAGTTGGGTTCGACAGCTTTTCCGTCCTCACCGTCTTAGGTTGCCGTAAAGCGACGCGCTGCTGGTGAGGCTTCAGAAGGGTGACCACCTCTGAAGTTTTTGCTGCATCGCGCCCGAACCAGCTTGCCTCCCAGCCGTCTTCCCCGCGATAACTCCGCCCGGTATCGGAGAACCCCGCACCTTCAAAAGCCTTTCGAGAGTACAGGTTCGATTTCCCAATCAGAACTGGGGAGGCGGGTTTGTCCGCAAAGAACTGACGAAGGGCGCCTCGACCAATTCCTCGGTACTTTTTGCGTACGTTCTCATCGACGTACATCGCACCGGCCCGCCAGCCCCCCTCAACCTCCCGAGGGGTCATGAACCCTACGAGATTCCCTCCGTAATAGATAAGCGTCCTATGCAGGTCGTTCTCCGGGTGAACGTAGCCGGACAGCTCTTTGTCAGCCTCCGCACGCTCTAAGAGCTTTTGAACTTCCGGGTCTTTCCCCGCAGCCCCGGGTGAGTAGGAGCGCAACGCTATTTGAGACGGATCAACATCGGCTCTGGACGACCTTCCTGTGGAGACCTTTTCAGGCAGTCGATAAGAAGACGTCTTCAAGGCATCGACGCGGTAGGCGTCGATCATACTATTCTGCTTTTGCATCGCTGCCATATGGCCCGCGGCCATAGAGCGAATGCTTGGCGCGGATGCTTTTTTTCGCTCAAGTCTGCGTAGTTGACGCACTTCCCTATCGAGCGCGTTGCGAGCCTTTTCCCAAATGCGGAGCTCACTTTTGTCTTCTACGAGTAACCGGCGCCTCCCTCTCGGAGGGTAGATGAAGATCTTTGATCCTTCACGAACAAGGCTGTGCGCGCCTCCCGGGTGATTCAATGCACGCTTGTTTGCGATCATCTTATCATGATTGCGTTGATCGTCAGGATTGTCCTTGATTCGAGGAGCTGCTGAGCTTTTTGTCTGCCGGTCTTCTATAAGAGCCTCGATGTCCCCCTGAAGCGCTGACTTCTCTGCGCTCATCTGTCGTAAGTAGTGATCAATGGCCATTCCACCGCGTCGTTTGCCTCGGATCAGTCGGCTGATGCCCTTGCGGTTAGGCAGCACGGCATTGTAGTGCTCCACAATGACATTCTGCTCACCAGGTGGAAGGTGGTCGTGACTCTTGTAGCGGATCGCGCGCCCAATGACTTGATCGAGTTTCGGGTCATTCCAGTGAGGCTCGATAATCTGAACCTGACGTGTTCCTTTTAAGTCCAAGCCCTCTGCGCCTGCACTGCTCACAAGCAGCGCCTTAAGCTTGTCAGTGTTGTAGTCGTCGATGATTTGCTTACGTTCTTTCGCTTTTACTTGACCAGTGAATTGCCCAAAAGGGATGCCTTGCTGTTGCAAAGCGTGCGCATACAGGTTCAGTCCGCTGTCGAGGTAATTGCTGTAAACGACGGCTTTATGTCTTGGATTGGCGTCTGCGGCTGCGCGGAGGCGGTCTACAGCCGTCGTAATTTTTGGTGCGTTGGCAAGAGCTTGGTCAATCGTGAGTTTATCAATGTAGTTGATCGGGGAGTTGGCCACTTGCCTGACAGCATTTGCAAATGCGTTCAGCTGCGACACTTCCTTTTTGGACGGCGGCAAACCTGCCTTAATCTTGTAAGCGAGGTCAGGGTTAGTGCCGCTGACGCCTTGATATACGCTGTACTGGAGGTCAGTCATCGGAACGTCGATTGTTTCGTCCTTCCGACTGGGAAAACCCTCAGCTCCTGGTCCCGCACCGCGATAGAAATCAACGTACTTGCCAAGCACGTCGCCCAGTTCACGTTTGTTCGTTAACTCTTTACGAACGCCTGGCGTGATGCCGCGTACAAAGCGTCCAAAGAATGAAGGCTTAACTTCTTTCTCAACGACGAATTTACGCTCAAAGTCAGATGCGTCTGAAGGCAGTACGTTATCTTGCGCTGCCAAGTTGACTAAGGAAGCCAAGTCAGCGGGATGGTTATAGATGGGCGTTGCACTTAACAGCAGTCGTTTGTCGGCATTTGACAGCGCTGCACCAATGTTCTTCTGAGTTGCCCCTGGATTGCGAGCCCTGTGTGCCTCATCGACAATGACCAGGTCCGCGTCTTTGACCACCTTACCCCGCGCTGCGCGCTGGATGCTGTCAATGACATACTTCGCGCGCTGTGCCGCAGTGTGTTTTGCAATTTCTTTGCGATAGTTCTCACGAAGGGCCGCAGGGACATAGACCGCCGTCTTGCCGCCTAATGACTCAGCTGCCGCGATTGAACCTAAAGTCTTTCCTGATCCAAGCCCGTGATACACGACGAGTCCAGATTGATCGGGATCACTTATGCGCCTGACCACCCGCTGTTGATGAGGTTTGAGATCTGTCGTGACCTCAGACAGCTTTGGACGCACATGCGATGACTTGACTTGTGGAGGCGCAAATCTATTGAGGTAGTCTTCATAGGCAGACTTTTGAGCCATGTAAGTCGCAAGCCGATCGCTAGCCAACAATCCTGATACCAACAAGGCTGTCCTGCCAAAGCCACCCATGGTCGGTTTGGCGCCCAATGCAGTGCCCACGCCCGACATCAGTGCCCCTGTCGTCACACCGCCCGCGGCTGCATCCAAAATGTCTGATTCACTCAATGGCGTCGGAGCAAATCCGTAACGTCCCGCCTCTCTCGCTTGCTGTGTCCGCCAAAGTCCTCGTCCCAATGCATAGGCAGGGACGACAGCGGTACCAAGACGTCGGGACGCGCCGAGCGCCCTTGATAAATCCTTGAGTAAAAGACCGCCCGGGATTGCACCTCCGACACTCAAAGCATCAGCTGCAACTGAGCTTGCTTGTCGCTTTGTTTCCTTATCAAGCGTAGGCAATCTCATTGTGTTTCGTACTGCGTCGACAGTCATTTCACTGAGCTTTTTCATACGGGCCGTTCCTCAAGAGATGATCGCTGTCAGCGTCAGAAGCTTGCACTTCATTCAAGGGTCTTCTATGCTCGCGCCGACACCAGCGAATTATATCGCATTGTAATGGAGTTCAACATGACTGCTCCCGTACTCCCTGAATGGGTTTCAAATCGACTTGCTCAAATTTACAGCCAGTATCAAGCCACAGGCATTTTCGAGACTGCCGACGAATTCAACCTTCTTGCCAGCGATCCAAACTACGGAAGCCAAGCAGGACTTAGTAAGGTTGAGTACGAGCTTGCAACAGAGTTGCAGGCGCTACGCCAGCAGTTTACGGCATTTAGCGCTCAGTCGGCAGCCCCTCAGAGTCAGGATGCGGCCCCGAAAGTCAGTGCCGCTGCCGTGGGGCGGCCTGTACTACTTCAAGGTGGATCGGAAAACAATGACGCTTCAAATGCCCCTGCTGCGATCGCAGATGCCGCAGGTCAATCTCCTGACGAGCTCTTGGGCGTCCTCGGCGCATTCTTTGAAGCGCACGTAACAAGAGCTCCCACGGACATTGCGTACACGCCAGCGACTGAGTCTGTCATCACGCAGGTGCAGGTAGCCTATGACCTTGAAGCGCATCCGGAACGGCAAGAATTTTTGGATTTTGTCCTGAAGCGCTTGATCATCCCTATGCTAAGAGACTACGGCATCACAGGTCTTGCCTGGCAGCCCGCGCAATATGTCATGGACGAGGAGACCAAGCAGCCAAAGGCAGTCACAGTAGATACCGCTGATGTCGATGCTCTTCGGTCGTGGTACACACTGATGCTCTACAACCAGAATCACATGTTGACGCCCAAGTAGAGTTGCGCAGCAGCCGCCATGGCCTCCATAATGGCTGAACGTGGAGGTCATCATGGCTAACAAAGTCAAAATCCCAACACCCCAATCTCTTGCCGCAAAAGTGTACGGTGCAGCGTCGCGTTCATCTGATCCTCCAGTGACTAACACCGAAGACTGGAGCGATTGGGTGTCACTTAATTCATCGAACGTAGCTGCCGTCAGGTACAATTCAGCTGAAAGCCAGTTAGAGATCGCATTTCGCAACGGAGGCACCTACAGGTACCCCTCAGTGCCTGAAACTACTTACCTTGCGTTTCTCAGTGCGCCAAGTCCTGGCCGTTTTGTTCACGCCAACATAAAGCCTGCTTTCAAGGGCTATCGTGTGAGGAGGTCGTCATGAGTCGGACGTTGTCATTCTCTGACATTCCGATTGCGTCAGACCTGACTGATTACATTCAAGGCCCGCATAGGACGGAGCACGTACCAGATCCAGATAAGCAAATTCACCTTGCGCCTCCGACCTATCATGATCTTGCAGCGGCACGGATCCTTCAGGCCCCTGCAATCATAAGCACCGCAGAAGGTGCAGATCGCGGAGCCCGCTACGACAATATGGTGGGACGCATCCGGTCTGCTAAAAGGCCGACTCTGGCTGATTTAGTAGAAACCCGCGCAGACAGAGTACAAAAGATACACCATGCGGCACGGATGGCGAGGGCTTTACCCACAAGCGCCCACCCTGTCATCACGCTGGCTCTTTCAAATCAACTCGGAGACCTGCGTGCTGCTGAAGAGCGCGGCGATACATTGGCTGCCGACGATGCAAGGTCTCGCTTGCTCTTGACTACGGGTGTTGCTGCCGGCATTGACATGCTCATGGGGGTGGATGATGTCGCAGCAGCAGTCAGGGCTGCGCCCGCGCAAATGCTGGCTGGCGAAGGCCGCGTCATCAGTAACATTGCGCGCGCCGGTTTGCGCCGGCCGCTTGCAGGGCTTGCCTTACTCGCCGCCGGCACATTGGCGTCCTCAGACTAAGGGCCTGCCCCCAATTTGAATGGCGCGACACTTTGCCGTCCAATCGACGCCAAAGTCCAGACCGATCGCTTTCCATAACAAGAGCAAATGGTCGTCAATGGTCGGTGCAGAGGCGCTTTGATCAAAGTCTCTGGACGCCTCCAGGTACTCTTCCAGCTGCGAGTACCATGTATGGATGGCATTGAGGTATTGGCGTTGTCCAATGAGGCAGTTCAGTAGCGTAGATTCCAAAGCTTCGCTCGTTTCGCCTGTTAAGATCGCCATCCTCACACTGCGGGTGATATGCAGCGTACTGCTGTTATCAGGGTCACACGAATAAATTGGAGTGAGTCCTGATTTTCGCAATGCTTCCGGTAAAAGCTCTTGAAGCTCCACGCTTAACCACTGCACGGGGTACTGAGGTAAGGCCCCTGGGTACAGGGGCAAGATGCCCAGCGGCGGCCGGTCATCACTTCCTCCATCAAATCTAGGGACGACGAGAAGCCTCTCTGGAATGTCATCGATTAGACCGTCAGGTCCTCGGCGGTGCACTGTTTGCAGCGTCTTTGTCCAATGACAGACATCGCCTGGAATTGCAGTGTCTCGTGCTGCCCAGTCAAGCTGCTCACATGCAACAAGTCTCCACTCACCCACTTGAGCAGGGCCACTAATCCGAAGCTTTACCTCCCGAGTGCGTTGATTATACGTCCGTAGCAGCCCTGGGATGACGTCCTGAGAAGCATGGAGATGTTCAGGAGCGATAAGAACTGTTCTAACAGGACCAACCGTTGGCAGTTCATTTTTGCTGTAAGCGCAAAGCTCTTCAAGACTGAACCCCACATAGTAGTCTTTGAGCAGACGTCTCTTTCCCCCCTCAACAGACTCATCCTCTACTTCGTAGGTGACCGTGCCAAGCAGGGGGTCGTAAGCTGTATCAATGCGCGCTTGACCCTCGCCGCCGTCAACGTTGTCGTAATCAGCAGTTTGGCTTCGAATGTACCAGTTTAGGTGGTCCAACTGCACCTGAGACTGTACGCCCACGGCCTGCACGGCGAAATACTCCGCACTCTCTGTAGCTGTGATCTCTTTGGCGCGCTGTTCATTGCACCAGCTGACCTGCGGGACGTCAGTGCGCCATACCTTCTGTACTTGCTCCGCGACGTCAACAGCCATGAAAAACTCCATGCGGAGATTGGCCTGACGCATTGCCGTTACCGTCTCTTCCTGATGTGCCTTAACTGCGTCTTCGCTGATTCGCAACTGCAGCATTGCGTCATGAGCGTGTGCAGCGTCTTCCAACACTTGCTCGTCCGTTGTGTTTTCCATGCGTTATCCTTGTGCTCCGTATATCACGCTCCCAGCGTGACAACCTTTGTATTTTGTTCGCCCCTGGCAGGTCAAGTAGATGCAAATGGACATAAGAATAATGACGCCCCTCCCTACAACCACTTACCAGAGAGGTCAAAATGAGCAGAGACGACGGAGATGTCAGCGTGTTTTCAGGGTCGTATGACGTGGGATTTCAGCCGCAGAACCCGCCTATTCCCGACTTGGAGCCAGAGTGGTGCGAAGAAGCGCACCAAATGTACGAAGACGAGGAAGGTTATGGACAAAGGCAGCGCAATGAAGCTGTCATCGAAGAGTTTGCCCTAGAGGAAGCTGTAGAAGATGAAGACGATGATGATTCGGAGCTGGAAGACGACGCTTATGTCCGCCGGCACTACTTGGAAGCAGAACGAGAATATCTCGACGAGCTCATAGAAGAAGCCCGGTTTCACGACATGTGTCAGTCTACGGCTAAGGAGGCCCACGACGACGCACAATGGATCTTTCATCAAGACTGGCCTCACGCCGTTGTGGAGCCGTGGCTTGGAATCGGCAACGACACGTACGCAGAGTCGTTTATACGCCTGCGCTTTGACGTTGATCGCACAAAGTGGGACACGAACGCTTTTGGGGAGCCCCGGCCCCGAGTTTCCGTTGATCACGGTAACATTGTTGCCTCGATGGGCGCTGGTTGGCAGTGGTGGTTGTTTGCACTGTACTCATGTCCCCGTACAAACAAATACAAAGTGCAGCTGCTTGATTACTGTCCGTGGTCAGTCGATCGAAGCGAGGCGCGATTTTGCTCAGGCGGCTATCTCATTCATCCCTGGACGCCATGTAAGCTCGGCAGAGATTTCGCACTTGTGTACGATCCGGACTACGGTGAAGTTTCCTTTGCCAACGGGGTCGATGAAGTCGTACTGGTCAAGGTGACAATGACGGCTCCATACTTTGGTTACGATTTGATTGCCAACAACGACGGGCCGTTTGAGCGCAGTAATTCAACGCCCTGCGGGTACTCCAGTCCGTTGGATCCCCGCCATAATTACAGCACTTGCAATCCAGAGGAGGAGTCGCTGAGAGAGGTTGGTAAGGAAGCGCGCATCACCGGCATGGACAGTTCAGTCGCTGCGGCATGGTACTACAGCGACAAACTGCAACGAGGTAAGCTCAGCAAGACGCAGTGGTCAGAGATGTTGGAGAATCCCGCAGCCCTGTATCAGTCAAGTTTGTTCAGACAGCAGGAAGCAACACGCAAACATCCTGGCCTGGTGCCTCGCAATATGATGAGCATGACAAGTTACGACAGGCCATCCCAGTCTTTTGAGCAGTACCAGTCCATGTCTCTCAAGGGGCGAGATTGGGAAGGTGCTGATGTTGAGAAGCGTGTGGCTGAGCACGCAAGCTGGTTCAATGGTGCCATCTATGTAGGCACCTGTTTTGAGCCTCAGCCCATCGTAGAAGCGTACGATTGCAGCATCGATCAGTGGCTTGTAGACTACGGAGTCGCTGACGAAGGCGTTCTTTCTACGGCAGCACCCACAATTCTGCGAGAAGTCATCACAGAGAGTGGTCGCGCAGGCCTGTCCAGTCATGTATCGCCGTACATTCACACCATGGTACGACGATTCAACAGCGACAAGGCGCTGCGCTCCATCAACAGATGGCTTCGAAGCTACGCATCATACTAACCGCACGCCAGTCAGTGCGGCGCCTACTTCTGGGTAGGCGTTTCTTTTACGGGTGGCTCCGCAGCGGCCCGCAAAGCGTGGTCAATCTGAGCAAACGTAATGACCTTGCGCTGAGCTGACTCGTAGGCTTGGAACCTTTTATCAATCTCGGCACTTGGGTCTTCAAAGCTCGATGGTGAGTTCACCACGTTAATAAGTCGCTGCAGGGCAATCTTGGACTCTGCATCAGCGACTTTGTACTTGGCCTGCAACAAGACAAGGCCAAGTGTGGACTCAATGGCTTGTTGGTCAATACCGGCGTTTGACTGTTTACTCATGTGTTCCTCCTAGGGTGAATCGACCGTTGTCAGCGTAAGTTTTGTACGCGCGTACCACATTGTCAAGACCAATCAATGCCCGTCGTTACGGACACAGAGCCTGAAATACAGGTATCGTGACGTGGATGTCGAACCTGAGGGTTTTTGTTGTCAGTGGATAACAGACACACAGGTGCAAGCGTGCACTGAGCAGTGAGGACAGTGTCAATGTCAATTAAAACCGCAGAGAAACTGGCGCAGGACATAAAGAACGATCGCGTGACAGCAAGCGCTGTGGAAAAGGCGGTGCGACTGGGATGGACGTCCAGCAGTCTGATTGCCTACACATTAGGAGTAGATCGGAGCACTCCTCGCAAATGGTGGAGTAAGGACATACACCCTGGCAACATAGAGCGCAGCGATGAGGGCTTGTACCGCCTGGTAGTCGCCGAACCCAACGAGCGTGAAGTTGACTATGACTATGACGACTATGACGACGACAACAGTCCGTCTCTTGTGCCTTTGGATGCAGAGGTCCGCAGCCCTCTCGATGACATAGATGAAGTCCCAATAGAAGAAATCATTGAATCGCGCATCAAGGCATATCGCCGCAAAAGAGCAAAGCACAGCAGTACGCGTGTCGTCGAGATGAAAGACGCGCTCCCCTTTGGAGTGGCGCTGTTAGGCGATCCACACATCGACAACGACGGCTGCCACATGGAGTTGCTGACAAACGATGTCGATCTGCTGTCGCAGACGCCTGGCGTGTGGATGACCACGGTGGGTGACCTACAGGACAATTGGATAGGACGCCTTGGAAAGCTTTATGCCAACAGCAGCACAACAGCATCGACAGGATGGCGACTTAGCTCGTGGCTGTTGAGTCAAGGTCAGTGGCTTGCAGTGGTCGGCGGCAACCACGACGCGTGGAGTCATGTCCCGGGCCTGGATCCCGTCAGCTGGTTGACAAAAGACTGTGGCGTGCGCTGTTACGACAGCGACGAACTGCGCTTAGAGGTGCGCTGGCGAGGCTATGAAAACTTGCAACCTTTTCACTTGTGGATGCGCCATGACTTCAAGGGTCGCAGCTGGTTTCATCCAAGTCACGGACCAAACAAGGCCGCCATGCTTGATGACCGTGCCGATCTTCTGGCATGCGGACACACGCACAACTGGGCGCAGTTGTCTCAAGAACACGCCAACGGCCGTGTCACTCACGCTGTCCGAGTCAGGGGCTACAAGTACGTAGATAAGTACGCTAAGGAAAAGGGTTTCTACGCCAACAAGTTTGGCGCAACGTGCCTGGCTGTCGTGGACCCTTTTACTTCAGGACCAGGCCGTGTCAGCATATTCTGGAATCTTGAGCAAGGTTGCGCCTTCCTGCGGTCCCTGCGTGACAGTCGTAAACGCAAGATGTAAGAATATCCTGATTATTTTATCTCTAAAAAGTGCCCTCTCAAGAAAATCAGGATTCCTTCATGTCTTCATCTCCGTGAAACAAATAATTCCTGATTTCCCCATCTTCATTGTGGGCGAGGCTGCGGCTTTGTTCAAAGTATATGTACTGCGACGGTTCGCTGTGGCACGTCTGTCCTGACGTTGGATGCCTGTAGGAGCGTCCAGAGCGGGAGCGTTGTGAGAACGTCCCAAAGCCGTGAAGCACCACTTTGCCGCCATTGACCGCCACGCTGCGAATGACCAAATGGCACAGCTGGTTGATTACCCTTCGGACATCTTGTTGCTTGATGCCCGTTTGATTGCCAATCATCTTGACCATCTGGTTTTTGCTGATGCGCTCATCCACTTTTGATTTGCCATGGGACATTGAACAACTCCTTGTTCCGTTCAAATGCCTCCTGCATTTGGTCGGATGCGTAGCTCTGTGGCCGCACGGCCAGCGGATTCGTGATTTTATGCACGCTGTGAAGCAAGGACATCAGTGCGTCCATGTCTTTTGGGCTGATGCGGCCTGCTTCGGCTGCGTCGCTGTTGCTCGCAGCCGCGTTGACCAGCGCGTTGTGCATTTGCGTGCGGATCATCAAGTCCACCAGCTCCATTGACTCGCGTCTGTTATCCTCATCCTCCATCAGCTGTGAATAGCACAGAAAGAGCAACTGGTTTGGTCCCGCGCTCAATGAAGGCAAGTGAATGGGTCTGTCCCACACGTACTGGCACATCAAGCGATACTCATGCTCACCGGGCAGCACAAGCCACTGCTCCTCTTCGAATAACCTGTCTATGTTGTGCTCCTTGGCCCACTTCAACTTAATCAGCCGCCGCGTGACCGAGGAGCGCATCAATTTCCCACTGTTTTCGTGAGCCCTACAGTGTCAAGCAGTCGCCTGCACCGCAACACAAATGCCTCAAACTGACCGATCATCTGGATGATGAAGCTGCTCTCCCACATGTCGATCTTGGCAAAGTTCGCCAGGATCATCTTGCTGGCCCGCTCCCTCCACTGTTCCCCGTTCTCCTGGATGACGTTGTAAATGTCGGTAGGGGGGTGGGGTAAGAAGTTCTGACCGTTGATGCGCTCTAACACCACGCTGAGCCGAAACATCTGTTCCACGCCATCGACCGTCTGTCGGTCGAGCTTGGCAAACTCCCAGGTCTTGAGCTCCTGAATAATCAACTCCTTCAGAATACGATCCACGCGAGGCGGTATGCTCCTGAAGGTGACGACCAGATGCTGACCAGTCTCAGGGTCATTGACGATGGGCACTTCCTGCGTGATCCATCCCTTAGACAGAAAGTCAATCAATCGCGGAGGGTCCAAGCGCTCCTCGATCTGCTGGGCGCGCTCTAATGCCTGCTTCATGTGCTCCATGCGAGCACCTTCGGTCAGCATCACAAGCTGCTGCGTCTGCCACCGTTGCTGAAGATTCAGAAAATCAGTGAGTTGTTCCTGATTAAGGAACTGACTGGTCGGGTCCTGCCCGCTTAAACTCTCAAAGTCCTGACCACTTTGCTCCTGCGCCTGCTCCACTGCACTCTTTTTAGTCGGTTCTTTCTGCGACGGCCCTGCGCCGCCTTGCGCCATGGCGTTGAAGTTGTCTACCGCAGCCTGAGACTCACTGCTGTCGTTGCCCATCTGGCTGCTCGCAGGGGGTGCAGAGATATTCTTCGCGGTGGCCAAGGGTGATCTTCCGCGCTGTTTTTTCCTGTCCATCTTTAGTACCTTCTTGAAATGCAAGCTTGTTACGCCCACAGTGAACTAAACGCCTGACATGTAACAACATTTTCCTGTCTTTCTCAAGACGTTAAGTTAGGACGTCATTTACGCCGCTGCCAGCGACACTAATTGGACATAAGAATTTTGAGGCAATGCCGCCTCGCACCACTTGGAGATGACATGAAAACCAACTACGCATTCGTCTTGATGACCTTTTCTGCATGGGTCGTCCTAATCAGTGCTGACGCAGGCGCCGAACACCCCCCGGAGCCTATTGACCCGCTGCGTGCTGTCAAAGTTGATGCCGGTCGGGTCGCGTGCGCCCTCGTGCTCAATGAGGCCATCCGAGACTACGGCAACAACATCCCCAAAGACTACGACGATAGGATGGACAACTGTCTCCTCGTACTGGATATGGCTGAAGGCGGCCCATTTGACCCTCTGCTGCTCTTGTCGATTGCATATGAGGAAACACGCCTGTCCAACCCAAAGACGTCTGACAAGGGCGCTCGTGGCCCTCTACAGGTCATGCCTCACCACCACTGCCCAAATCGCACCGCGCAAGACTGTGACCTGGGGCACGCTGCTGTGATCGCCCTGAAGAAGATGTTGCTGCTCTATGGCTGCGGAGAGGCTTACGCCAAAGACGCTCACGCTGCCATGTTCAGGGGATGGCAATCATTTCAAGACCACGCTGAGCACACGCCTATGTGTCACGAACCCGATTTCAAAGTCGGACTGTGCCACTACAACAGTGGCGAGAAGTGCTTCCCGAGCAGCAGGCAATATGCTCACCGTGTGCTTAGACGCTTTGCGCGAGTCAAGACCTTGCTGACCTACGCTGTCGCAGAGGAGGGAAACTGAGATGAGAAAGACGATTGAGCCCGTGACAGTCACAGTGACCTGTACTTCCTGCCAAGACACTGCCGTCGTAGAAGAATGCGCGCCTGCCGCACCTCAACTCTACGCACTGACAGAAGTCCTCAGTAAAACAGGGTGGACCTACCAGGTCGGTTTTATGTCCATGCTCACTTGCAACTATTACCCGCAATGCCCCAAATGCAGCTCACAAACCCCAAGCAAAGGAGAGAAGGCATGAAAAGACAGACAACAGGCGTCATCGGTTCTATCTTGCTGATCGTCGGCGTTTTTATGCCCGTGATGAGCGTTCCATTCATTGGCGGAGTTGACTACTTCAGGGACGGGACAGGCGACGGGGTGTTTGTCCTTGGCCTCGGCGTTGTCTCCCTCATCCTCGTCATGGCGAAGAGGTACAAGTGGCTCGTGGCGACCTCTTCCCTGACGATTTGTATGCTCATGTTCACCTTGATTCAGTTCCACAGGAACATGGCTAGGATCAAAGAGCAATACGAAGCTCAGACTGAAGGCAACCCCTTCGCAGGACTCGGACAGTTGGCGTTAGACTCGATTCAATTGCAGTGGGGATGGGCTCCCCTCTTCCTCGGCGCGATCATGGTTGCCATTTGCGCGGGGTTGAAAGATGAGCGTGTTGAAGGAATTAAGTACAAGGAGTCCGCGCCATGAAAGAGTTAGCAGAGAGGGCCGTCAATGCTAAAGGCTGGCGGTGGATGCCGGGGATGTTGTCGTCGGACACCGGATTGAGACTAGATGAGTTCACGCTTGAGAAAGATTGGGAAGCTAAGTATCCCGATCTCACCGATCCCGCCACGCTGGGGTGTTTGCTGACGCTGGTGAGGGAGGCGTTGTCTTATGAGCATGTGTGGATTGCGCGGGATTGCGTCGTCGATCCCCTGGATGACGATGAGTACATCGTCGGCAAGCGCGGCGGGTGGACTGTGTGGGGCGCGTCTCACGATGAGTTTGTGAAAACCTGCGGCAGTGGCTCCACCGAAGCCGAAGCCCTTGTCGCCGCACTGGAGGCAGCAGAATGAAAGAAGAAGACAAAAGATTGATTTGGTCGCTCATGCCCGAGTGGGCCAAGAGACCCCAAGAGGGTCTGTGTTCCACCCTGTACGGAACATTGAGCTACGAGGGGGATTTGAGAATCCACCGTAAGCTCGTCGCCATTCTCGGCCCTCCTGATTGGACGGCTTTTCCCGCGAGTGTGAGCGTAGGGATCACAAAAGAAGAATGGGAGAGAAGACCCAAGCCTGACGGGGTGATCATCCCTACTGTATATATAGGGGAGACAGACGAATGAAAGCGAAATTCAAGCCACACAGTTTAGATCCAGCCGAACTGGAGGCAGCAGACCAACACAAGAAGCGACATTGTATCTATCGGGGCGCTCTCGCGGAGTGCCATGCTTTGGACTGTCCAGTCCATGGAAGAGGCAGCAGAATGAATGACCTAGGAAAAAGAGCGCTCGCTTGCAAGCACTGGCGATGGATGAACGGTATGCTTGCGAAGGATACCGGACTCAGGATGGATGAATTTTTGACAGATGAGTGGCAAGGAAAGGTGCCAGACTTCTCCGACCCCGCCACGCTGGGGTGTTTGCTCGCGCTGGTGAGGGCGGCGTGGGAGCCTCGAAGAGGGTCCGACTCAATCGCCAGCGCGATCCAAGTCGGCAAAAAATGGGGCGTCGGCGCGAGGGCTGGGTCCGAGACGCTGGCGTTGATTGTGTTGCCAACCTTCGACACTGAGGCCGAAGCCCTCGTCGCCGCACTGGAGGCCGCGCCATGAGCAAGTGGACAGACGAGCCCGGCGCTTTCAGCGTCGGGACTGACAAGGGCTGGGACTATGGGACTTGGAGACAGGCGGGCGTCTCTGGCGGCGGCTACGCTTCCGCGCAGGTGTGGCGCTACCACGACGGATCTGGCCTCGTCGGCGTCCACGCCTGCGCAAACTTGACGCCAGAGCAAGCGCGCCGACTGGCGCGGGTACTCAGCGACGCCGCCGACAAAGCCGAGGCCGAGAGCGCAGATGGGGTCGCGCCATGATCAATCTGACCACCATCAAAGACGACAATCCTCGCAAGGGACCATCGCGCATGAGCAAGTCCAAGAAGTGCGAGGCGCGAGGCCGATACAAGGAACAAATGCGGCGACAGCGAGCGCTGCAAGCACTACTGCTTCGCCCTACTGACTGGGAATTTTACAACGTCCAGAATAGCGATCGCGCTGAACTGATTAGGCAAATCTTTAGACAGCACATTGTAGACGTACATGGAATCCCTGAGGAATTTTTGTACGTTGGCAGGGAGGCGACGAGGTGAAGAAGGCCACATTACGGCTACACAGTTCAAGCACCCATGCGGTGCTTTTTTTGTATGAAGGTTCCGAAGCGGAAGTGAACTCAAAAATGCACGAGATTGCATTGTCCCACCTAGATGAATACTACGGCCAATCCCCCCTCCGGGGGGCGCACAACGCCAGGAAGCAACTTCAGGAGGCAAGGGGCAACAAAGAACGCTTGGCGCATTGGCTTAATACACACACTCCGTATGTGGCTACCTTCCGATATCAGGAGTAGGACATGATCGATCTGACTGCCATCAAAGGCGAAAAGCCCCGCAAGGGGCCGCACAGAATGGGCAAGTCTGAGAAGTGCGAGGCTCGAACGCTCTACAAGCGCCGACAGCGCAGGGATCGATATTGGCGGCGTCTAGTTAAGTCAGTGGTGCCACCGCATATTTTGACAGCGATGTTAGCGCGGCGTTCATCAAGGATATGATGTCCGAGGAGCGTGCACTTCGAAAAGCACTGCCCTCCTACTTCGACTTACCCAACGCCGCCTCCCCTCGCAAGTGACACAGACATTTGCTGGGCGCAAGCCGATTCAGTTCCTGACATGTTGGACATACACCGATTATTTCGCTTGCCATACTGATTAGGAACTGAGCCTTCTTCAACCTGACTTTTACATAACCATCACTCTTCGTGCCTAAAATGCCGCCGCAGTGTGAGCACTTCCATTCTGCGTCATTCATGCCTTTTCCTCCCTATGTACTGCCTTACGTCAGTTGATACAGAAAGCATACGCATCGCATGGTCTCTAGGTAGGAAGTTTTAGGAAGTTTTAGGCGGTTGCAGGCGACGTCGGGTACTGTGTAACGTCTAAGTCCGTCATCGTAATGTAAGGAGAAAACAAATGAGTAAGGCGACACAATACAACGCTCGAGCAGCAACATCTCTAGGCTGGTATGGGATGATTCCGCTGCAAGCAAGGCTGGAGTACCCCGGGCTTGATCTCGACCCGATCAACAGCGTTTATGCGGATCAAAACAGATTCGCCCTCGCTGTCTTAGACTACCAGAGTAATCACGATGGTCTGTCGCGCGACGGGATGCTTGGCCCTTCTACATGGGCACACATCGAGGATACGTATGGCGATGAGACCATTCCCATCGAATGGGATATCAGCAGTGCGGTGCTCTACAATCAGCGGGCTGCAAACAATGTCGGGTGGTACGGCGACATCCCCGTCAGTGCCCAACAGGAGTACCTCGGATGGAAGAACGATCCAGTTGGCGGCACGCAGGCCGATAAAGAGGCTTTTGCGCTGGCGACTCACCTTTTTCAGAAAGATATGTCGTTTAACCCTGCTGATGTTGACGGCAAGCTGGGGCCCTACACTTGGAGTGCTATAGAGGCCATGTTTGGTGAAAAGCCTGATCCAGACAGCCGTATGTACGTCTTTGAAAATCGGCGTCGTCCGATCACAGGCGGCGATGAAGCTCTAGATACAATTCCGTTCGACAGTCCGAAAGGCATGGATCTGCACAAGTGGGGAAATTTTAACAGCCGACAAGGTCACAAACCCAGGCTGGTTGTCATTCATTGGGGCGGCATCGACCCTGCACACCTTTACCGAGTCTTCAGTACAAAAGACAGGCGCGTGTCATCTCATGGCGGCGTTGGTCGAGGCAAATTTTATCAATACCTGGATGTGCAGCACAGCGCATGGCACGCAGGCTACGTCAACAAGTACAGCATTGGCATCGACATCTGTCAGCAACCCACTGCCCAGTGGTATGACTACTATAGAAGTCGAGCCTACAACGTGCGAAAGATCGAAAACCCAGCTAAAAGGCCAGATGGGTCACGTCTGGGTGTTAAGAACATCTTAAGCCTTGACCCTGAGATTGCAGAGGCGACCCGTCGTGTGGTCTTTGACCTCTGTGAGTTGTTTGACATCCCTGTGAGGGCTCCGAGAGGATCTGATGGCCTCAAAGAGTCAGGAGATGTGTGGCACGGCGTGTTCAGGCGCAGTGTCCTAGACAGCGGAGAGTTTCAAGGCGTCATTGGTCACCACCATATCTCTACCCAGAAGTGGGACATGGCTTGTTGGTGGGATGCCATCTTTGATGGAACGGCGCTTGGCAACAAGTGAGGGGAGGCTACAGTGAGTACATCAGAGTACCCAATTGCGGACCGGTGGAAGCTCAACATGCGCGTTTGTCGCAGCGCTGCGAGGCAGGCGCGTAACGCCCATTTGTCGAATCAAGACGTGCAGATTTTACAGCTTCAACATGAAGTAAAAGAGCTGCGCGCAGCCGTTGCACAGCTTCAATCTAAGCTGAAGGCAGTCCAGAGTGAGTAAAAATCAAGCCATGGTTGAGGTCGTGTGCGTAGACTGCGGCAAGACAGCGCTGATGCCAAATGCAGCGCGCCCCATCGTTGATCGAATTACGGCGATGGGTTGGACTTTGACAGTGGGCACTGTCGCGTTGATGGTCGGCTCCATAGCGTGCAAGTGTCCGACGTGTTCTGAAAAGGAGAAGCAATGAGTGATGCGCAGGATTGGTCCTGGGTCAACGAGGACATGTACCAGGAGAAGTTGAGATCCATGCTTGAAGAGATGTCTGCCCTGGATTTAATCAATACCGTCCCCGGTATGATGGATGAAGTCAGGGAAGTCTTTCACAATGACATCCTCGAAGAGCTCGCAGACGAGCACGGCCGCAACCGTTACAGCGGGAAAGTCGAAGAAGATGAGTAGAATCTAGAATGGGAGCTAAAAGAAAAACCGACGCAGGCACGTTGGTTTTTCTTTTAGCCTCGTGACCCACTAGCGTTGAGTTCGCATAACGATGCAGTTAATTGGCTCTGTCATCAGACCCTGCATGCGCTCATACACGGGCAGTGGTTCCTGACACCACGTGACAGCCTCCACTGCACCGATTTCTTCGGTGTGAAATTGGCGAGTACGCTCAATGCGCTTGTAGACAATCATCGTATCGACCAGACCTTCGTGGATGGCGACCGGCTGCATGGGCAGCAGGTGGGACCACAACTCACGGTCTCCGCACGCCGTCATGCCATCGTTGCATCCAATGTAGACGACGGTGTCGCATTGCCTGGTCATCGCCCCCAGTCCCCGGACATTGACATTCTGAGGATATGAAATGAAGGGCACTTCTGACGGATGGATGGCGCTCATGTCTTCAAAATACACGTTGCTGCGTATTGAGTGAGGGCCGCATGCTTTACGCAGTCGGATGGTCTCCTTGTCCACAAGAACAATAAAGGCTGCACCGGTTTTCCGGATGTCAGGTGCGCAGAGTGCCCCTGATCCGCAGCCGAGATCCCAGACTGTTTTGTCCAGGAGGTATGGGTAGAGCATCTTTTGCCGTGTCTTACACAGGCGGCGTGTGCCACTCATCATAGTCCTCCTGCTCCAACCATTGAGTCTGCTGCTTCCACATGCGGCGGCTTTGCTGAACATGCTGCCACGGGACATAGATCCAAGCTGCGAGAGTCAAAAGCGCCAAACCTGCCATGACTAAGAGCAGGTCCAGTGCGACGGAACTCCAAAAGCGGGCGTACCGTTTCATTTCGCCTCTTCATCCATGACGTCTTCGACATCCTGCGTCTGAGTATATTGTTCTACAGCTTCAAAGCTGTTGTCCATCAGCAGCCGCACAGGGACATCCACGTCTTTGAGCTTGCACAGCCACATCCCTCGCAGTTCAACATCATTGTGAACGAATGAAAAAGCGAGTAGATGATTGCCCGAGGGGTCCAGTGATTTGATGAGGTCGTCGGTAGGGCCTTGGTTTCTCGACTGACTGTCTAACGCCAGCAGCATGAACTGAGCCGTGTTAGCGAAAGTAACCTTCTGGTGAATCATGTCTTTGCCTTGCTTGAAGTAAAATCAATGCGGCCTTGACCGCGAAGTACGCCAGGTCTGGTGGGATCAAGCTTTGTACGAGCGAATCCATCACTTCGTCTCTGGGCATGTAACACAGCAGTGTCCTGGCTCGATGAATGATGGATTCAATGTCGTAGCAACCTTGTGACCACAAGGGCGCGGTCATATCTCCTCCTGCCTCGTCGGTATCCAGTTGTCAGGTATCTCTGTCAGCTTGTATGACTTGACCATCTTCACTGGGCAAATCTCCCACTGTTCGTCGAACAAAGGCTTGGCGTTGCTCGGGGGCGTCATCTCGCTAAATCTGCCGCCCGTGTGGCGCTCAAATGCAGGTCGGTAGATCTCAAACATCTCTGTATCAAGATCTATGACGTAAGCATACTCACACAGCAGGCTGTCAGCGGCATGCCAGAGGCTGTCGAGTAAGACAGATGGCGTGTCGCTCTCAATGATGGTGATCAATGCTTCACTGCCGCAGTTCCAGCTAAGGAGCGGGTGCTCCTTTTCAAGCTGAGCGAGGATGCCACTGTCATAGAAGCCGTGTGTGACAGCCTGAGACATGTGCGCGTCATAATCTTCCTGAGAGATCCACGTGCACTGGCGTACCTTGTCTTTGAACTCTTCCAAGCGTCCGTCCGCGATGATCTTTTTGATGAAGTTGACGCACGTTGTGCCCTGGCCCTCGTAGTAGCCATCCCATCTGCCAAACTGAGCCACCTTGTGTGTGCCGTCAATGTAAACGGCGGTCAAAGCTCGTGTGCCCATGTCAGTTCTCCTCGCGATTCAATTCTTTGACTTTATAGCCCTTAACGTATGTCAATCGAGCCTTGCGTTCATGCTTTGGAATCAACATGCCATCAGCGTCCTTCATAGGGCCGTACCGCACCCACTTGAAGTGGCCGTTGACCTCGTAGGCGCTGCGCTTTGCAAGAGGCGCACGCGCCCCTCTGACGCTCTGCTCCTTGCGCTGCCTGTGCTGCTTAGACAGTTCAGGCGCGACTTGGTAAATGCGTCGAGCGCTGCCAAGTGTCGCAAGCTGCCTTTTGAAGCGATCTGCCTTGCGTTTGGCAAGACCGTCCTTCAGTGACTTTGTCAACACTTCTTTGCGCGCAGGCGCGAGGTCGACCGGCGGGCCTGCGTCCTCGACGCAATAGCGCATATACAGCGCGGCATTGACTCCAATCCTCATCAGCGCCGTGCCGACTTCCAAGTAGTTCGTGACCTGAAGCTTGCGTGACTCAGGGTCTTTGAACTTCGCGTCAACAAACTTGTTGTACTTCTTCACGAGGCGTTCAAGGTCAACGCGGTTACTGTCCGCAGGCCACGCCATCGGGAAGTACTGCACGCTGTCATCCCCAACGCCAAAGCTGTTGAAGTTGGCAGTCGCCCAGGCCATGATGACAATGCCCTTCTTCCTTTGAATGCCTAAGTCAACGTCGTACAAGTCAATGATGCGATATGGGTCGGCTTCTAAGTCGTAGATGTAAAAGCCTGCGACGGTGTGCATGCCTGTCTGAGGGTCACGTGTCTTTATCTCAGTGTTTTGAGAAAGCGCAAAGTAAGTGCATGGCGCAGGGAGAATGAGCTCTTCACGGCTCAGGGGTTTCAAGGGCGTATTGTAAAAGACATCTTGAACGTGTTGATCGATGACGTAGATGTCCGCTCCATTCTTTTTCCATGCGTCAGACAGCGCACAGCCGAAGGCAGAGGCAGGAGGCATTCGCCAGAGAAACTGTCGCTTTAGATCGTCGGCTTGATTCTCGTAGACAGTCAAAAGGTCGGCGTAGTCGTCTCCATAAGAAATCTTGCTGACCTGCTTGATGTGGTCGTAGTAGCAGCGAACCTTTCTGGCAACAGCCAGCGCTGCCGGAGCCTTTGGTTTGACTCGTCTCATCAATAATTCCTCCTGGAGAGGAGCACAGGCCCCCCTCCGACGATTTGTGTCCTTACGATTGACGAAAACGCTTCACGAGCGACCGGAAGCGGCACAAGCGTTTGAAGGCAGGTGTCAGGTGCCCTTCTTCGTCGTAAACTTTGACGGCAAAGCCCTGGACGTAGCCCACGGCCCAGTGCCGATGGCGCTCTTCGCGCCACTGCCCCTCATACTTTGGGACGTCCAACGCCTTACGCACGCGTTCGTGTTTGCTGCGCTCTCGTTCCAGGCTTATGCGACTGCACACGTAAACGATGCACCACTGGTCTGCGTCGTCGGGTCGAGACCCCCAGCCGAAGTGATTGAACTTTTTCCAATTGCCCGCTGCTTGCTCGGCAATGTCCTGTGCCAGAGTCATGTGGTTCCTCATTGGTAAGTGGAGATGATTTCGCCTTCATCACAGTTAGGACACGTGGTGCCAACTTCACGAGTCCCAGCGTTGTAGTCGCACTCTGTGCAAGCAGCTGACGACAGACGTCCAGCACCGTAACTGAGCTTGAGCAAGTCCTCGCTGACCCGTTGGACAGCTGCCAGGCGCAGCACGTATTGGACAGAGTACTTGCCATCCCTGTCCTCGTTGCATTCCCCGTCTTCCTTGCGATACAGGTTCAGGTGCAGGTCATGAAACGCTTCATTGTAGTCAGGCTCCATGTCCTTAAAGTCGAGATCGAAGCGTTCCTTCAACAAGTCAACCAACGACTCCAAGTCGTAGAGTCCTGTCGGGGGGTCAATTCGGTACGACGCCAGCGCAAGGCTGGAGCCGCTGGACTCATCGCTGGTCACAAACTTCGTAAATTCCTCAACAACAAACAGAATCTGCATGTGTGTGCCTCCTATGGCTAGACACGCGTGACGTACGCGGTCAATGATCTTATGTCCATTTACACAGGTGGAAGCATGGGAAGCTCACACAGCATTGACGAAGCTTTGGAATTCTACAACGACGTAGACGCGTGGCTTGGATGTCACCCTGCCGACCGTTGGGTTTACAACAAGCTCGAATTAAGCTGTCGCATGGGCTATCAATGCGGACCCGCTTGCGTGCCAGTGCCGCAGCCGGGTGAATATATTGTCAGGCCCACCACCAACCTTCATGGCATGGGGCTGGGCGCTTACTTTTCAAAGATTACTTGGAGCACCGACCATTTACCGGTAGGTACATTTTGGTGCGAGGTCTTTGAGGGCAGACACCTGTCCGTGGACTATGACATGGGCAAGCAAGTGTTGTGCGTCGAGGGTCATCGGACGCCTGGGCAGCCAATCAGCCGTTTCTCGAAGTGGGAGTGCGTGACAGATGTCATGCCCTTTCCAGAGATTCTTCATCAGCTTAAAGGCGACTACAGGCACATCAATGTGGAGTACATCAACGGGCGTTTGATTGAGGTCCATTTACGAGACAATCCAGACTTCCGTGACGGCGCAGCAGTCATCTACCCTGTATGGCGCGACGACAAAGAAGCCTCAGACAAGATCCGCAACCCAAACTACGTTCCAGCTGCGGCTGCTGACCGTTTAGGCTTCATAAAACTGTGAGGGGATAACAGTGTCTGCCAAAGATCGAGAATTGTATGACGCCATCGAAGCCATGGCGATACGGACGCGAGGCGTCAAGTTTCAATCAAAAAGCGACTCGCCGCTGATGCAGTTGTTTTGTAAGGGGATGGTGTTGGTGCCAGGCATGAACGCGGGCCGCTTCATGGAGAGCATCACGACCCACCTTGGAGGCACCGTGTACTGGCCGCGCAAATATGCGGGCCAGGGGTCAAGCTGGGCAAAGAGTCGAATCCTTGCACATGAATTAGTGCATAGGGACCAAGAGCTTGAGCACGGTGCGTGGTTTTTCTTTTCCTATGCAGGTTGGAGATTGCTGATACTTCCGTGGGCGCTTGCCGCTTTAATCACTCTCATTCACGCGGCCTGGTTCTTCTACAGCTTGCTTGTTATTGGTGACGCCATTGAGTTTTGGTGGTCGCTGCTGGGTTGGACGCTTTTGGTGAGCGCTGTCTTGCTACCTCCATGGCCAATTGGGACGGCGCATTGGGAGTACCCAGCCTACGCCGTGTCAATGTGGATGGACCACAGGCGCGGAGTAGACATTCGTCAGCCTCGTTATCTTGACTTCTACGTGTATATCTTTACAGGACCGGTCTACTACTACATGCAGTGGTCAAAGCGCAGCACGAGGGAAAAGTTGGAGATATGGAGAGACCGTGTACTTGACGGTAAGTTGAGTCTCTATGTCCCTACGATAAACGACCTAGACGCGGTGGTGAGCGAATACTACCCGGAGTCGTAGTTTAGAAATCAAAGAGTGACGACATCGTGTCTTTCTTGAAAACTCGTGCCCATAGGGGGTCGCGTTGCTTCATTTGCTTGAAGATAAAGTCAGCGACCTCCTGCTCATCAAAGCCAGTCTCCATCATCTTTGCAGCGACCAGCTGATCGTAGAGCCTGCCAAGTTGCATAAACAAGTTGTGGCGTGTCACTGCCGCTTGCTCGAAGGGATTTAAATACTCTTTTGTAGCCATGACGCGTTCCTCGTTGGGGCCTCTTAGTACGGCCGATGCTCTGTAAAAAATATCAGCGCAAAAACTGTGATGTCACCTCTTACGGTGCCATTTTTTTCATGCGCCCCGGACTATCTGCGGATAGTTCACGCGTAGGTATTTCCAATCCTCCACCGCCACGGCTTTGAGAGCAAAGTACACTTCGTGCGGCAGACTCATGAGCCGTACCTCGTCGTAGTCCAGGTTGCTTTCTATATCCATCATCAGGTTCTTATAGTTCCTGACGAGGTCCACGTAGGCTTCAATGCATGCAAGCTGAATGATGGTGCAGTCTTCGATGTCAATGGATGTCAAGACTTCGAGAGCAGTGCCGACCAATCTGTGGAAGTCCGAGACATTGATAGAGACGTAGAGTGTGGCGTGTTTGATGGAACCTGGATGCGGAAGGATTTCAAAGTGCGTGTCAGGGACTGACATGTTTGCGTCATCTCCTTTGTGGTCTTGCACAACGCTTGCCCACTTCAAAGGTAACACGACAGCATTGAACAGGAAGCAGCGTCAGAACTGATTGACTTCGGTCATGTTGTTCTCAAGCGTATCAAGTAATTGCTCGACAGCATTACTGGGAGGCACGTGATCGTCGGACTGCACACGCCTATACGCTCTAATGTTTGCGTCCCAGTAGTAGTTGCGCATGTCCCCTGACGTCATTGTCTTGATGTCACGCAGCCAGCTTTGCACCATGTCCAGCATGCCGGGGTCGCTTAAGTGTTCACGGTCAAACACGATGCCAAAAGCGTCATCGATTGACAGTCTGATCATGACGTCGCCATGCGGCTGAAAGCGGTGATAGTTGACGTCCTCATGCTCTCCGTCAGCCAGTGACTTGAGCTTGCGCAAGAAGCCATCCCAACTGATGTTGTTGGCTTCAATAAAACGCCAGTCATCGTCTCTGGACGCTGTCTCCAGGCCGGGATCATGTTCGGCGCATTCGTCCCGGTCGTCTTCACCGACAAACCCTTGCAGCTTGCAGACAAACTGCCCTGTGTGGGCCGAGCGTGCCGCCATGTGCTCTAAGTGCCTTCGACTGTCCATAAAGCTCTCAGGGTCCACTGACATGCTCAAAGGCGGAAACAGGATCATCTTGTAGCATCGGCGCCGCCTTTGCCGGGACAAGCCAATGTAAGACTCGATGAAGTAGCGAAACTCACGGCGCTTCTTAACTCGTTCGTTCAACCTGCGCACATCGTCAATCGCAAACTCCCAGCCAAGCACAGGGTTCTTGATGATCGTGTTTTTAGCGTATGGCGTGTTGGTGTTGGCGCCATACAGCATCGCAGACTTATCCATGTTGCTTTCGCGCATGGTGGCCTGTTTGTACCGACTTGACGATGGGGCGAACTGCTCACCTCGCTGCAATACGACGTCAGACTGTTTTGCGCCCCTGACCCTGCCGATGGCCTGGGACAGGTGTTCTGCCATAAAAGCGTTCTTAGACATGTGTGTTACCTGGGCATTTTAAAGACAAACCAGTCAGATGCACGAAGATCTGAGGGGGCGGGGCGCCATCCGACACACCAATGACCACTGTCATCGGCCTGAACGAAGTAGGGGGCGCAGCGTATGGGGCGTCCAGCGGGCATCAACCTGAACGTCGCTCGATTGATAACCCATGGGTCGCATTCAGTTCCGGGCATAAAGCCAACCCACAGCCTCTTATCCATAGGTGTTGATCGGCTGTGCCATGCCCTGCGTGCCACTCGGACATTGTCATTCCGAGCCTTGTCCATTGCTGCGTCGTATTTCATCAGTCGATGGCAAACGCATCATTGGGCAACTCTTCTTCTTGAGCAGCCTCAGCTTCGACAGCGCTTTCCATGAGCCGGGTCAGCGTTTCACGGAAGTCCATGACGACGTTGCCATTATGGTCTTGGAACGGACCAATGCATGCACCCAGCGGCGCAAGGGGATCTCCCTGCTTGATAAGCTCGGCAAACGCATGCATGAGGATGCTGACAGACGCGCCAGGGACGCTGCGGAAATCAGAGCCGTCGGGACGAACGTTTCCTGTTTGAATGCTGTAGGTTTGACCGTCCACGCTTTGATACTCTCGAACGACGTTGACCCTTTCAACCGCAGCCCGTGCTTCCGGCATGATGGACTGAGGCTGGATGGCCTGTCGCGCCTGATGGCTCATAACGCGCGCGGCGTTGATGCTGGCAGCGCTGGTGCCTGTGCCTGATTGCATAACACCTCGAGGCGTTGAGCGGGGAATCTGCTGCCCTGGCCCTGCCGTCATCCCTGCGCGCTGAGCGTTGGCAAAGGTCGGAGCTGCGGGGTGTACGGATGTCTGCGCGCCGAAGTAGTTGTTTGTAGTCATGTCTTGTTGTCCTGGGTGAGGGTACTGCGAAAGATTGGGGCTGTTGTAAAAGTTGCTGCCGGGCGGGTCAACAAAGCCAGTGACCTTAAATCCTGCCTGCATTACAGCGTTGGTCACCTTGGCGGCGCGCATCATGGCTTCATGCGAACGCTGATACGCCGTATTTGGATCAACGCCAGTCTGTAGAAGCGCCCGGTACGATTCTTCCATGACGATGTGGGGCGGAATGGCATTTTGCGCCGGCCCCATGCGCCTGCCGCCTAGCCTGTTGCGACGAATTGCCAGGCGGTGCGGGTAGTCTGGTACCGCCATACCTCCGGCGCCCATAAAAGACCGACCTGACCTCCACAATTTCGGGAAGTTTGGATCTGGCATCTGCCCTACTGCTGGCTGATGATCGGTTAGAGTGGTCAGCATGTCGTCCCTCTGGCCATAGGTGAAGGTCTTTCCGCTCCCTGCGGCAGGTTCATGGGTCACAGCATATGGCTCAATACTGCAAAAGAGCAAGTGTTTGAAAACTTAGCAGCGGCCACGGATCGTCAAGACGAAGCTTTGGGTTGCAAGGTAGACTGATGTTAGGCATCCAGGAGGTACATGTCATGGATTCGGCTATTCCCCCGCTTTATGAAGCTCTCCTCTCTCCTGTCGCAGGTTCGTCTGCCTTTGTCAGTGGCATGCTCCTGCGTTACATTGCGGCAGATCGTATTGGACTTCGCATTCAAGGATTTCCACCTCGTGCGATTGATGCCATGACACTGTGCGCCGAGGTTTTAGTGGCTTATGGCACAGCGTGCCTTGCTGTGTATTTATTTTCTGAGGTGATATTTAAATGACACAGACTTACGAGAGCGCTTACCTGAAAGTGATGGCTGAGATCCTGCATGAAGGCACCCCTAAAGTGTCTGCAAGGACACAGTTTCATTCCATCGCACTTCACGGCGCTCAAATACGAGTCGACCTGGAAAAAGAGTTTCCTCTTGTCACTACAAAGAAAATGGGACTGCGGCAGGTCTGGCGTGAGCTCAAATGGTTTCTCAGCGGCATGTGCAACAATATCATGACCCTTGATCCAAAGGCCCACAGGCTCTGGGAACACTGGGTAAAGGACAGTTCGGGTGACCTTGGACCCATCTACGGCTACCAATGGCGAAGATGGCCTGTGTATCGCGAAAGCTTCGGTCAAATCACGAAACAGCCGCCTGTAGACCAAGTAGAGCGGGCGTTGGATCTACTGTCACAGGCAAAGCCGACGTCACGACAGATTGTCGTCAACGCATGGAACGCCGCGATGTTGGCAGATATGGCTTTGCCGCCTTGTCACATGGCGTTTCAGTTCCTTGCTCGGCGTCCCTCACGCCATCAGATCATGCATACCTTGGCAACGCTGCCTGGCGACCTGAAAGAATTTGAATGGCATCCAGAAATCCAGGCTCTCCAAAATCGGTGCCTGTCGACCATCGGAGGTGAAAGTCACCAAGTTGACATCGCGCAGTATGAAGCTTTTTGCGATGAAGCCAAGAGCATCGCTGCAGCACTCAACATCCCAGCCTTAGCGAAGTTGTTTGCATGGAGAGTTGATCTGCGCGTTGATCAGCGCAGTGCAGATTGGTTTGTTGGCGTGCCTTTTAATCTCGCCAGCTACGCCATGCTTTGTCACATCATCTGCGCCACAGTGAATAAGCGCGTCGGCTCGACACACCTCGTTCCTGGCCAACTCATTCATCAATTTGGCGACTGCCACATTTACAGCAATCAAATCGAGGTTTGTAAAACGCAATATGAGCGTACGCCGTTTTCCGCTCCTGAGTTTGCCGTAAAGCAGCCACATCGCAAGGTAGACGACTACGTTTGGTCAGACTTCGTGCTGGCAGGGTACGACAGCCACGAACGAATCAAAGCCCCTGAACTGGCAGTGTAGCCTTGCATTTACATCGCTTCGGGCGGTAAAAGCTTGTGTGCTCACCTTACGGCCACTTATCACAGGGAGATTATCATGAGCGACAAATTGAAAGGCATCCCACTGGCAGATCGTATTCTCGTCAAGCGTGACAGCGCTGAGACAAAGTCGCGCGGCGGCATCATCATCCCCGATCATAGTAAGGAGAAGCCGTTGATCGGGACGGTGGTGGCATGCGGGCCAGGACGACATAACAATCAGGGTCAGCTCATCGAGATGCATGTCAAAGAGGGCGACCGAATCCTCTTCAGCAAATATGGCGGCACAGATGTAAAGCTGGGTGATGAAGACCTGCTCATCCTGAAGCAAGACGACGTACTGCTAAAAGTCGTCAAAATCGATTCATAGCTGACGCCTTTCCTCTATCTGGTGATTTGAATTATTGTAACTGAGTACGGCAAATGCAGACTTGCATCATGCAGTCGCAGGCTCAGGTAGAGGACATATCGCATGGCTTTCAATGAAGACATCTCTGACGCCATTGATCTTACTATAGACGGCAATGGCGCAAATGGAATTGGCAACCGCGTCCCCCTGATCTCCACCACAGACTTTGACCAAGACTTTCACCTTAAAGCGCGTATTAGGGTGGACTTCTTTATCTGGCACCTCGGTTTGGACGGAGCCGATACGCCGACCACCGACAGTGTTTACGTCGTGACCGACAATTCGGAGACTGACGAACATACGTCATGGTTCTTCGACAACACTGCGGATGTCACCGATCCCTTTCTTTTTGTTGGCGTGCCCCGAGCGGAAAAGCTGAAGCTTTATTGTAAGCCAGGGCAATCTGTTAAAATCCGGTATCGCTATGTCATTCGGGATGAAGGCATGCGCGTACGCACTGCGTAAAAGCAAACATCGAGGCAATCATGAAACAGTACTCATTCATTAAGCAGTCTATGCCTGGGCTTGTCGCTCGTGGTGCAAGCATTCTGGCCACTCGGGTCAAAATGTCTCGGCGTCCCTCTGGTGCGGTATCCTCTGTCCTCCAACGTCTGGGCTTACAAGCTGCGCCTCCGCGTACCAACGTGGGTCGAGGCATTGCTCGCGGCCTGGGCTACGGCGCGCTGGCTGCACCTGTCGCTGCGTACGGTGGTGCGCGTGCTTATGGGCTTTCAGACGAGCAGATCGGTGCGGCCATTGGCGACACGGCGCTTGGTCTGATGGGCGGCGTTGCTGAAGCCGACGACCGATCCATGAGCATAGGTGCCCAGCTGAGTGATAGATTGAACAAGAATGTTAATGCGCTGCTTGCACAGCCAGATAATGTGCAGGCTGAGGCAGATATTATGTTGGAGGATAGTCTGGCCAGCGCAAGGGAAGCCGCGGATAAAGCGGATCCTTATGGGAAGGCATATTATAGTAGGCTTCACAGGAATCAGAAAAAAAATCGTCCTACCGAAAAGAATGAGATGAGGGAAATGGGATTCCCTATGGATGACGGCCGTGATGTCATGCCTATTCCGCCGATTCGTTAAACCGGCCTACCCTGCAAGCGTCGTCAAATAAGCTCGAATGGCATTTAGAAGCTCGTCCTTGAGCGACGACTCCGACAGGCTGAGCCCGAAGTCCGCGCCGAGGGCGACAAGCTCGGCCTTGGTCTTGCCTTCTGTCAGCGTGGCGTGAGCTTCGTCCAACGTTAAGCCACAGTAGATCGTTTCTATACCTACACCCACGATGGTGACCAGCTGATTTGCTGCGTACCAATACGCTTGTTCTGGTTCACCAATGACAACTATGTATCCACTGTCTGAACGTAAAGACACTTCCTCGGTAAGAGGGGCTGGTACTAAATTATCCTCTTCGTCCAGATAAAATTCGTCAGGGTCATGATTGTATCTTGGGATTGGCATGTTTCAACTCACAAAGTAAAAATGTGCGCCTCGTAAATGTCTAATGTGACTGGGCCAATGTTAG
>Ga0208162_1000202_pt1 | contig 34197 bp, 41 predicted proteins | sample CB_VirMetaG_4_FD_184539 | JGI IMG/M metagenome (GOLD analysis project Ga0208162, IMG submission 184539) | Freshwater to marine saline gradient viral communities from Chesapeake Bay - CB_1508_1M Viral MetaG (SPAdes) (version 4) | ecosystem: Environmental > Aquatic > Marine > Coastal | place: USA... | reverse complement strand
GTACTTGTATTTTTTGAAGGAGTTATAGGTAAAATAGGTGATTGTTGAGTACTTGTATTTTTTGAAGGAGTTATAGGTAAAATAGGTGATTGTTGAGTAGTTGAAACTTCTGATTTTTTTTCTATATTTTTTCCTACACCTGTAACAAAATCAAATCCTTTTTTTGCCACATCTTGTCCCAACATACCTAAACCAACAGATCCAGCAAAAGAACCAATTGGACCAAAAGGAGCACCGAGAGTTGCACCGATACCACCAGCAACAACAGCTCCCACTGCACCTGCTGCTGCTTTACCTGAACTTTCACCCATTGCAGTATCCATAAAATAAGTTAAACCTCCACCTAAAGCAGGAGGAACAATTTTACTAACACCTTTAGATGCTTTACCTATAGATCGTAAAATATCATCCAACAATCCACCAGAAAAACTTTCAACCGATTTTACAGCAGATGCACCAGAATTTCCAATCTTTCCTTGAGCTTTTTTAAATAAATCTGAAATGAACTTAAATGGAGATTTTATAAGAGTTGAAATTACACCTTTAACTTTGTTAATAACATTGCCTATTGAATTTGCAATACCAGTAAATCCCCTTTTCATCCAAGAAAAAGTATCATTAATAACACCTAAAGTTTTTGTTATAAAAGATTTAATATTTGAAAAACCTTTTATAACAAAATTGGCAGTATTTTTAATTCCTTCTATTACACCTTTTGTTAAAAATCCGAAAAATAATAATTTAAGAGAATTTGATACATTATTTAAAGTGGATGATAATTTTGGTTCTAAACTTTGAATTGGTTTAGATATAGCAGAATCTAAATTTCTCTCAACTTCTTCTTCTTTTCCAATTCTAGTTTGAGAATCTGAAAGTTCTTTTTCTTTTTTCTGTTCTTCTAATAATCTTAGTCTTTCTGAAAGAGAATCATCTTGAAGTAATCTTGATACATTTTGAAGTCCAGAATTAATTATACCAACTTCTGACCGTATATTATTAATCTGTTTTTGTAGAGCAACTATGGTGTTTTGTTGAGTTACAATAACTTCCGTAGAAATCTCTGGGGAAATTTTATTTTGAATTGATAGTGGTGAAATAATACTAGCCATTCATATTTTTTCTTCTCTATTGATAGTATTTATTAAGATCTTTGTTGATTTTTTAAATTTTCCTCTTCAATATATTGTTGAAGAAGACCAATATAAACTTCTCTTTCCCAAGGTATCATATTTTCAAGTTCAGTTATAGAATACTTATGAAATTGAACTAAAGAAAAATTAGTTTTATAATATGACGCAAGATCTTGATGCGCCATCGCTAAGCGAAAAAACTTGTCAGACCCTCCAATACTATCTCATTTTCTATTCCAGTATTTGGATTTTTAAGTTTTATTTCATAAGAAAGTTTTGGCATTGTTTCAAAAAACTTTTCAATTTCTTTAAACTGTTTTGATGTAAGATTATCTAAAAATTCTGTTAGTTCTTTCTTTGTAACGTCTGTAGAAGTCCAAGATTCATCTTCATTATATACTTGATCTATACACGAACAAATCATATCAAATGTATCATTTACTGATGACTTTTCACTTTCCACAAAATTATTTTTAACAAATTCATTCAAAGAAGGGTATTTCATTCTAAGAGTTAAAGTATCATCAATTTTAATATCTCTATTATGTTCTGGATTTTCTTTAATTTTAATTTCATCCAAATTAATCAACACCGGAACTTGTGTTGCACCATCATCCGGACAAGTAATTAAAACACTTACATCTTCACCGACAGATTTTCCACGAATATTTAAAAATAGATATTCAATATCAAATGTTGATAATTTATCTACTTTAATTCCTCTGGTTAAAATACAATTTGAAATTACCGATTTAACTGCTTCAGCAATTTGTTTTGGATCTTCACTTTCCATCGCAATAATTAAAATTTTTTCCTCTCTTACAAGAAAAGGTCTATATTTAATTACTTTTTTAAGAGAAGGAATTTCTAATTCATAAGTTGGCGTATTAACACTTGGTAATGGCATTTGACAAATTCAATTCAGCATAATTTATTTATATTACTAATTTGAAATAATTCTTCCTGTTGCTGAATATATTGGATTACCTGGAGTTGGTATTAAATTATTTCCTCTTATAAATCCAACACCAGCAGGAATACCTAAAGCCTGTCCAGTACGAGGAGTTTGAACAGGATTTGATGAACTTTCACTTTTGTTTGGTAGAATATTAGTCTGATCTCCTATAAAATAATTTAGACTTAAGGATTTTCCGGAAACATATCTATCATACTTAAATGTAACTGTTACATTTAAAATTTCTGACCCACCATAAGATACTGGAATTGATGACATTGAAGTAGGAAATAAACCAATAAATTGATATTCAATTTCACTTTCGTAATTTCTATCAAATTTTACAATTCTTGTCATATCAGATTTGTAAAATTCTGGATATTGCATTCTTATAAAATATCCACCATTATTTTGTTGAATAGATGGAAGAATTCCACTTTTATTATTGTGAGAACCACTTGAAATATATTCCATCCAAGTTTCAAGAAAAGTTAAACATTTATAATCACTATCCACATAAAAAGTCATTGAAATATCATTATAAAGTCTACTTGTCGCAAAAGATTCTTGAATTCCAGTATAATTTCCATCTGCAGTTTTAGTAGCAAAAGATGAAGTGGGTAATGTTGTAGAGTTACACAACAATCCAGCATTTTCGGAAACAAAAAAAGGTGTCACTCCCCTCAATAGTAAATATTGTAAAAGATCTCCAGATAACCCACCAAAAATTATCTGATAATGTGAGGTTTGTGCTAAATTTGAAATTAAAGGTTTTATTTCAGAAATGCGAAATTTTCTAGCCACACTAAATACTTGGTATGAGTTCTATGTATAATATTTAGATGGCATCTTCTTATAAAGGAATATATAAACCATCATACCCAGAAAAATACAGAGGAAACTCAAAAAATGTAATATATAGATCCCTATGGGAAAGAAAATTTATGGTATTCTGTGACAATAATGAAAATATTTTAGAGTGGGCATCTGAAGAAATCCCCATTTCATATTATGATCCAGTATACAAAAAAGCAAGAAAATACTTTCCAGATTTTTATATTAAAGTTAAAGAGCAAAATAATGTTATAAAAAAATATATAATTGAGATTAAACCAAAAAAGCAAACAGTTCCTCCAAAAAAACCTCAAAGACAAACAAAAAGATATATTAGTGAGGTCTATGAGTATACAAGAAATCAAATGAAATGGGAAGCAGCAAAAGAATGGTGTGCTGATAGAGGATACGAATTTAAGATATTTACGGAACAAGAGTTAAACATTAAATATTAATTATGCCAAGAAAAACATTAGAAGAAAGAAGATCAAGAAAAAATCGAGTTCTTCCTATTGTTAAAAAATTAATTGGAACTGAAAATTCAAATGATTTAATGAATGAACTAATGAATAGTTTAAATGAAAGTCCAATACCACCTAAACCAGGAAAAATTTATATTTTCATTTATAGTGCAAAAACCCCAAATAAGTCTTATGACAGGCATCCATTAGTATCAGTTACAAATGTTTTTTCTTGGGGATTTAAAGGATTTAATTATCATTGGAGAGAAATCAGACAATACACTTGGGATGAAATTGCAAGTGGACTATATGAAGTTTATAGTGAAGAATTAAATGATATAAGAAAGTTACCTTTTATTAATATTCGTTCCTAAATATTTTAAAAACATTTAAATGCCAGAACCACTTAGATATCCACTTAAAAAATTAGAACAATTTGATGATTATTTGTTTATTGAAGTTTTAGATTACCAACCTCCTGGGTTTGGATTACAGTCTAGTTCATCTTTTGCATTAAACACATCAGATCAAACTTATGCAAATAATGCAGGTAAAGTTCTTGAGAGTGTCATTCTTCCTATGCCAGATAACATTCAAGATATGAACGGTGCAAATTGGGGAAAATCTGAAATGGGACCTATAAATGCCAATTTTATGTCTGCTATATCTCAAGGTATACGAGAACCAAATAAAATTGATGAAATAGCAAAAGATTCTTTAAAAAAAACTATAGATACATTAAATAGTGGAACAGGACAAAATGCGATTACAATGGGTATAGCAGCTGCTATACTCAACAGAGCACGGGGAGAACAACTTGGAGGTGTTCTTGAGAGAGGTCTTGGAATAACATTTAATCAAAATGTTGAATTAGTATTCAATTCAGTAGAATTAAGACAAGGTTTCACTTTCAATTTTAATATGTTTCCAAGATCCAAAAAAGAATCAGATCAAATAAAAAAAATAATAAGAACTTTTAAAAAATACAGTTCTGCAAGAAAAGGATTAGATAGTGGTAATGCACAAGGATTATTTTTAAAAGCGCCAAGTGTTTTTAGAATTAAATATATGAGTGGAAATAAAAAACATCCGTTTTTACATAAGTTTAAAATTTGTTCTCTTAATAATATGGGTGTAAATTATACTGGCGGAAATACTTATGCAACTTATGCAGATGCAACACCAGTTAATTTAATAATGTCACTTATGTTTAAAGAGCTCACTCCAATTTACTATGAAGATTATCTTACAACTTCGGAAAATGGTTCTGATGATGGAATAGGAGTAGGTTACTAATGTCTTATTTTAGAGAATTACCAGACTTACAATATCAATCATTATTACCAGGAAGACTTTCATCAAATGAATATGTAACGGTAAAAAATTTATTTCGTAGAGTAAAACTTCGTGATGACTTGCAAAATGTCTTTACAGTTTTTCAAAAATATCAAATTCCAGATGGTGCTCGTCCAGAAACAGTAGCAAAAGAATATTATGGAAGCACTAAATTTGATTGGGTTGTTTTAACTACTGCAAATATTACACGAGTTAGAGATCAATGGCCATTATCTGACAGAGATTTGTATAATTATGCTTTAGATATATACGGAAATAATTTAAATAATATTCACCATTATGAAACAACAGAAGTTAGAGACTCTGAAGATAGATTAATTCTTCCTGCAGGTAAAATTGTTGATAATAATTTTACTATTCCAAATCCATCAAATAAATTAGCAACATTAAATCCTGTAGTTGGAATTAGTAATTATGAATATGAGACCATTAAAAATAATAATAAAAGATCAATTTATTTACTGAAGAAAATTTATCTCCAACAATTTATTAATGATACGAGAAAAGCAATGGTTTATGATTTATCTTCTCAATATGTCGATACAAAAACAATAAAGACTGAAAATACCAGAGTAACATCACCATAAAAAATGGGGAGAATATTCTCCCCACACAAAACAAAAAATTAAGATTCAGTTAATTTCTGAAAATATGATAGAGTTTCATCATCTTCATCATCATAAGAAACTGATTTAGATGGTTTTAGACTATTAAGTTGTTGTTTTAGATCTTGAGGAAGTTCACTTTCTGTATCACGATAATTATCCTCATCTTCAACTTCTTCATCAAGACGCTGAGATGTCTTAACATTTAAGACCATATTTAGGCGTTGTTTGAGTTCACCATAACTTTTAAATTTATCTGGTGAAACAAAATCAGAGAGAGAATATTGATTTTTCCAAATCTCTTCCAGTTTATCATCATCATTCAAAAGAGCAGAAGGTGATGCAAATTCACTGGAATCGTAATTTCTATAACCTGCAACATTTTTTGCCTTAAGTTTGAAATTTGCACCAGTCCAGAAATCAAATGGGTCAATTGGTGTCTCATCTTCAAACTCTGGTTGCATTGCTGCAGCAATTTTATCAAAGATTTTTTTTCCGTATTTAAATAGAAAAGTTTTTCCTTCGTTTTCTGGATTTGCTGGGTCTTTTACAACGTAGATATTACTAATATATGTCAGTTTACGTTTTTGCTTTCTTGCTTGCTCTTTACCCGTATCAGTTCCATTGTTCCAAAGTTGAGTATTATATTCCGAAACAGGGTCTTTATCACCAAGAGTAGTTCTGGAATTTTCAATATACCAACCACCAGGACCTTGAAATCCGTGTGAATAAAGTTTTACAAATGGAAGGTCTTCTCCTTCTGGTGCTGGTAGAAAACGAATAATAGCATATCCATTTCCTGCTTTGTCTACGCTTAAAGACCATACACGATCATCACCTGATGAATTGCCAGAATTCATTTTTTCTACTTCTTTTACCAATTTTTCGGTAAGAGAACCAAGTTTAGATTGTTTTTTAAGATTTTGAAATGACATAAGATTTTTTTAGATTAATTGGATTTGGTTTTACGACGACTTTATTATAGAGTACCTATAAATGGATGTCAAGCCAAAAATTTTATTGCATTCTTTCTTTTAAAGCATTAATAGTTTTTTGTATAGTATTGAAAACTAAATTCATATCAGTTTCTGGAGGGAATCCCATAAAAGATATTGATTTCTTTAAATTATCTTTTAATTCTAATGCTCTTGGATCGTCAGATAAAGAAAGACGGGTATACATAATTTTTTGTTTTTCTAATAAATCAGACAATTTATCAATATGATTTTGCTTTTCCTCAACAGTCATTGAAAGAAAATTAAATATATCTGAATATATTTCTTGTTGAAGACTATTAATTTCTTTTATTTCTTCTTGTATGATGTCAGATTCAAAAAAACTATTCATCTAAAATATCCCTTAAAATTTTTTTATACTTAAAAATATCTATCTGGAGAAATGGAGAATATTTTTTAATTTTCAAACTTACAGTTTCCCATACAGGATCTAAAAGTTTTTTATCGAATTTTTTTCCAAATTCAAATATTTTATTATATATCACTAAAGTTTCAATACAAATTTGCCCTTTCAAAAAATTTTTAAGAACGATTGGATGTCCTTTGGAACAATTCAGCGCATTTTCTAATTCGTTCTCTGAGAACAATTCCATTGATTGTTCTTTGAACAAGTATGTCAAACTCTGTTGTCTCTTCATCCAATCTGCGTAATTTTTTTCTCCAGAATTTATAATTGATCCAATCCATAAGTTGCTTGGGGAATCTACCGCTACAAAGTTTGATACTAAAAAATCTACTATTTCTTTATCTGAAAATTTACGAGAAGTTCTTTCAAAAAAATAACGATCTTTTCTGCGATTAAAAGATGTTACAGTTGCTCTAACTTTTTTATTATATTTAAAATAATCGTATTTGGGATTGGAAAAATGATTTTTTAAGGCAAGATATTCACAATAAACTTCAAAAGGAGCCACAATCAAAATGTAAGTTTAGCACGAGAGGTTTTCTTTATAAAATTGAGATTTATTGCGTCCCATTTTAATTTTTCTTTTAATGGTTTAGAAATTAATTTTGAAACAGATTCAATTTCAAGATTATTTTCCTCACAAAATAAAATTATAGCATCAATATAATTTAATTTATGACTTACTACAATATTTTCAATTTCTAATGCGAACTTTGATGGAGTTAGAAATTTTTGTTCTATGACCTTTTCTAATTCTTCGTTTTTTTCCATTTCTTCTATATCAATGTAGAGTAAATTTTTTAGATAATTTGTCATTATTTTTACAATATTATATTTATTATAAAGAAATCTTAAGATTTTGTCAAGAAGAAATAAGTTTTAATTTATCATCCACAAATTTTTTAATATATTGAACAACTAATTTCATATATTTTTTTAAATCTCTTTCTTCATAAACAACGCATTCGCCATTTTCACAAGTCATAATAATTACAAGTTTTTTAATAGGAGTTCCAGTCATTTCATAGTATGCCATACCATAAAACATTGCCTGAACAAAATAATGAGTAATCCACTCAACTGGTTTTGGTTTTTTAGAAGTTTTAAAATCAATTACAGCAAGTTCACCATTATGTTCTGCAATACAATCTGTTGTTCCTGCAACACCAAGTTTTATACTGTATAAAGCACCTTCTAAACAATGAATATTATTGATTTTGTTTAGTTCTTTTTTGGCAACTTTAAAAAGAAACTCCGGAAGCGGCGGAACTTGAGGGAGAATTTGATTATAAAGGTAATTTTCCACAAGAGAATGGAGGTCTGTGCCACGAGAAGTAGCCGCTTTAGTGATCTTTTCTGCCTCCACTTCACCGACTTTTTTGCGCCAGTTATTGAAGATTTCACGATTAAAATGACTTGTAACAGAAGTGATTGATACTAATTTAAATAATTCTTGTTCTTCTTTTATAGTATAGTAACGAACACCATCAATTGTTTCACGATCTAATTTAGGAAGTTCTATATCAATATGGGTAAACATTACATTCCACTATTCAATTTGGCAACAAGATATTCTTTTACAATTCCAGATCTAATAATATCATTAATACCAAATTCAATAATATCAAAAGACGGCATAGTTCTAATAATTTTCATAAAATCAATAATTCCATTTCTTTCATTTGTTTTCACCAAATCACTTTGAGTTGCATCACCACAAAACATAATCTTACAATTTTCACCAACACGAGTAATAATTGAATCCAATTCGTGAAAATTAAGATTAGCAAATTCATCTACAATTACAATAGCATTATCAATCGTTACACCACGTAAAAAAGAAGTGCTCCAAAACTTAATTGTTTCTTGAGATTTAAGATTACCATAAAGCATCTCAAAGTCAACATCACTTGGCATTTGAAACATATATTTTACCATATTCTTATAAGGAATTTGATAAATATCTGCTTTATTATCGTGATCTCCAGGAAGAAATCCAATTTCTCTTGTAGGAACTAAAGATCTTACGATATAAATTTTTTCATATGGTGTTCTTTCATCTAAAACATCACGAAGAGCATTATAAAGTGTGATGAACGTATTATGCGTAATAATATAATCATCAGTGACATAAAGATGATTTTCATCATCTATCATAATGCATTGTGCTTCTTCTTCTCCAACATAATTTACATTTTTAATTTTTCTTCGGTATTGAAGTTTGTCGTAAGTTTCTCTACAAAGGTCTTTTTTTCTTTGTAGAGTAAATAATTCTTTTGGATTTCTAACAGTAATCCAAACATTATAAGATTTTCTACCTACTTTTTTAATTCCATCATAAGTATATGTTGGAATTTTAGAAGTAATTTTACAAATTCCACCAAAAGACCAAATAATATCTTGAACTTGTTTTGCTAAAATTTCACTTGTTGTTGAAAATGAAACTGTTCCGTTTTTATAATCAACAGTTCCATCGGTATCCATTAATCCTCTTATGAGATTAAGTTTTTGGTCTGTTCCTGAATTAACATATATTGAAGGAATAATTTTTTCATAAGACTTTTTACCTTGTAGTCCAAGTTCTTTTAAGATCTCAGTAATTCTGTTAACTTTATTTTTGCGAGATAATTTATCAATAAAATTATAATTATATTGAGAAGATTTGCAATGATTTATGTAATATTCTTCTCCAATAATTTCTTGTAATTTATAAATCAACACATCATCTTTTGATGTTATTTTGGGAGTAGAAGTTGTTAAACAACCATCACCAATTAAACAACCGACAATATAAGGATCTAAAGGCAAATTAATATCATCAGTTTTAACAGGTTCAATTAAATCAATTGAGATATTAGTTGAAGATTTTCTAATTTCTTTTTCACGCAAAAAATCAATGATATATTGAGTATTAACTATTTTTTTAGTTCCAGATTTTCTTCTATTCCATCCACTGGGGCAGTTAATTTCCCATAAATGCTCTAAACAACACTTGGTTTTAGAACCATCGTGAAAAACAACCTCATAAATATGCTTTTTCCCCTGAGGAAAAACTCCACAAACTTTAGTTTTTTTGCCCGTTGGAGTTAATACATAATCACCAATTTTAACTTGTCCCATAGTAATCCAACCATTAGGAGTTAAAATTTTGGAATATAATGGTTGTGCTTTACCTGTTCCAGCAGCACCATATGCAATTATATTTTTTCCTTCTACATAAGAATCAAATAATTTTTTTTGATTTTCTGTAAGAGGATCTATATCTATAAGATAATCTAAACTAATTGGTTTTTTTCTTTTTATCTGCCTTATAGTAAGACCAACACCAATTGGTTGTTCTGTTCTTTTTCTTCTTGCCATTTAGTTTCTTCTTACGTTTGAACCAGGCATTTTGCCTGCTCGGTCTAAAATTGTGTTCCAAGAAGGATGAGATTTATTTAACTTATCCTTCCATTCACCCACTTCACCAACACCAGCAACTCCTGCCTGCCAATCTTTATCCCAATCTTGATTTTCTTTTCTCCACTTCTCATATTGAGAAATACTCATCTCAAGTTCTTTGGTCTCTCCTGTTTTTAAATTTTTGACTGGATATGTTGGCACAATTCATTCCTCCATAAAATATAAAATATTTATTGGTCAAATAATCCATTCGGTTTCAATTCCACCTAAAGCAGAAGATGTAATTGGAAAACATTCATTGAAAATAACTTTACATTCTTTCGCAACGTCCATATGTTCTTTTTGTGTTCCAGATTTTTCTCTTAGAGCAATATATGTAATCCAAGACCTCACAGAACCCGTCATATAGATGCGTGTAGGTGTTGCTAAGGGCAATACAAAGCGAGCACACTCCTTTGCTACTCCCTTATCAAGAAGTTCTTTGTAGAGTCTCATAGACTCCTGAAAATGGTCATTAATTTTTAACCAGAGATCCTCTTTCATACCAGGAGAAAGATCATCAATAGAATTTTGACGATTTTTTACATCTTGACGACGAAGTTGTGGAACAGGAATTTCTCCTAATAAAGAGGAGTCAGCATATCTTTGAGAAAACTCTTGAAATGTAAAACTTCTATGACGAAGAATTTGTGCAGCAATACCACGAGTAGTTTCAATTTCTAAAGTCATACTTGCCATTTCAAAAATAGACCAATGCCTATGTTTAATACAATAACGAATAAGTCCTTCAAAACTACTGGATTCTTGATTTGATGGATTACTTACTCTGGCACAATAAGCAATATGTTTTTCAGCATCTGGAGTTACACTAATTAATTTTACACTCATTTTTTTCCAAATCCTTTATAATCTTTATGTTGAACTTCTTTTAGTTTATTTTCCATAAAACTTAATTGTTGTTTTATATACTCAATTTCTTCCAAAGAATACATATGTTTATTTTTGATTGCTGTTTTAAGCAAATTAATTATCTTTTTAGTTTTCATCATTTTTCATCATATTCTTCATCATAAGGAATAATGTCGTCATAATTATAAGATGGAACATCGGTATAAATTTCTGCTTTTAAACTATCAAGAAGAAGTTCCATATTTCTTATAATTACTTTTATTTTATCTCTATCCATAAAATAATTTAAGTTTCATTTTGACTATAGCATAAAAAAAGAAAGAGATCAACTCTCTTTCTTTTATAATAAATTTTAAATTACTTATATAAACACTGAATAAGAATGGATAATAAAGTAATTGTAAAAGCAGATGCGATTGTAATTTGAGTGACAACTGCCATTATTTTGCTCCAACTAAATGAACAAGTTGTGCTTGATGGCGACGGTTTTCTTTTTCTTTTTGTGTTTTAATTAATTGAAGAAAGTTTAATTTTTTCATCAGTTAATTTCCTTCACATATTTAATACCACGATAATTCAAATTACATTGCTGTGGTTGCTGATGTTGTTGAACTTGTGTATTATAATGAATACCACGATAATTCAAATCAAAATTTTGATTTTGTGTTTGATTTTGTTGATGATAAATTTCGGTGTCATAAGAAACACCCCTATAAGTTGCTTTTGCCATTAGGATTTTCCTCCAGAATGAGATTGTGAATCCCGTTCCTTCGGGCGGTTTGCGTTTGCTATTCACAAATAGCAAATGAACGTTCCGTTCCGCCGTCCTACTTGCGTCTCAGTTTCCTGAGATGAACGTAAGGTCATTATAGACCATTCCTTTTTATTTAGCAAATTTTGGTAAAAAAATACAATTTTATAAAATCTTAAGAGACAAAAAAATACCCGGAATTTTTTTCCGGGTTCTTGAAATTCATTTTCTCTTTTTGTTTTTAGATTTTGAATAACCCCAAAGTTTTGGATTATATCTACCGTATCCAAATTCAATACTCTTCAAATTTTCACGAAACTTATCCCAATACATATCAAATAAACGAACTCGTGTTCCTCTAGTTAGGTCAAAACAAATTTTATTTTCTACCAGATATTTAATAATATAAGCATCATTAGGTGCTTCTTTTGTACACACTTCAGCATAAGAACCATTTTCCAACAAAATATCACATCCATATCGTGATTTACATGTTTCTTTTTCTGTTGGTGTCCAATGTTCCATATGCTCTTCTGTATTTTTTGCTTTTTCTATAACATCACGAAGTTTACTCATCTTATGAACGACCTCCCCACTTAATATCAGGATATGCTTCAGTTACCAGTTCTTTGGTGATTTTATACTTTGTTTGTAGTTTTTTATCTTTAGTTAAAATAAGAATTTCTGCTTCAAGAGGATGAAGACCTTGTAGAATGTTAATAAACATAGTTTCTCTACGAAGAGAACTTAGTCCATCATTTCCACCCCTAACAAAATTATAAAATTTTTCATATTCTTTACGAATACTGGATCTACCTTGATCTTGAGACCCAAGTGAATTTGATTCAATCTCTTTCATTTTAGATACAGCATCATCAATTTTTTCACTTAGTGTACCTGAAAAAGAATTTTGCTCTTCAAGTGCAGCATAAGGAACATCTCCAGGAGGAAGAGCAGATACAATACTTTCATCAAAATTCCAAATAAAAATTGATTTAAGTGATGGGTGTTCGTACTTCCTTAAAATTTCAATTTTTTTTGAAGTTACTCTTTGTTTTGATGTAAGATTTAAAATTTCAAAAATAAAAGGATTTGCAGGAAGATCAATACTACTTCCTTTTGATTTTGTACCAACAGATTTTTTTGTAACAACAGTTTTTGTAGGCATAATAATTTCAATATGATATGTGTTTATTATTTTATATATTACTCCTTTTTATCTTCGTCTTCATCATCTTCAAGAGATTCATTATATTCTTCTAAAAATTCATCATAAAATCCAGGTTCAACTTTAAGAGATACTATTTCATCAGAGATGATATTTCCTTCATTATCAAAAAATTCTGGATGCATTTTTGGAAACTCTCTATAATTCATCATATATTCTCTTATAACCCATCCAACAATTAATCCAACAATAAAAAATAAAACTGTAAGAAATGAACCAAATACTAGACTAACTGCTAACATGGTTGTTCTCCAAAAGATTGGTTTTTTCCTTTTTTCTTAAGGAAAGTTCAAAGGAGATAGATACTTCCCGATTTAGAAAGCAAACTATCTTCTTAAAGATAATTTGAAATGGTTTAGTTTGCTTTCTTCCTCCATCAAGTAAAAATTCAAAACCACGATTAATGTAGTCTTCAGAGTTATTTATATTATACAAACTTGTTTTCCTTTAGGAACTTAATTGTTTCTACACACCCCCCAATTATCTCATCATCATATAATACTTGGGGAAAAGTTGATCCTTTTCCAAACTTAGAATAAAATTCTTCTTTAACAAAATCTTTGTCTAAAGTAAAAATTTTATGTTGAATATTTAACATATCAAAAACTTTTTTTACTCTTTCACAGTATGGGCAATTTTCTTTTGAGTATACAGAAAAATTCATAAAAAATTTAAGTGTCTTTTACATTATAGAGTTAAGAAAAAGTTATGTCAAGTTATTTAATCTGCGTCAAAAAAGAACATTTGCCATAATCTACAATTTTCTTTTACTGTTCCAAAATATTCTGAAGCAGAATGTATACAACTCGCATCAAATATGACAAGACGATTATAAACATTCCCAAAAACATCTACTGGTTCAAAAGGTGTACCATCAAGATGACAATCTCCAGGAACATCTATCCATGATGAATTCCATCCTTGATCATAATAAGTTCTAGCTCTGGTTTTTTTATGTGCATATAAAGTTGTTCCACATTGATATGGAGCATTTGGAGTAAGATATAACATTCCTCCCCATTTTTGACTATCACAATGATATACCAATGGTTGACCTGACCAACAATATTGAAATCTACCGTTCATCCCATATTCTTCCCATTTAGTAATTTTTTTACCCATTACATTTTCAAATTTTTCTTTGAGTTCCGGAAATAAAAATTGTTTATGAGTTCTATTTCCAATGTATCCTCTACCAATTCCTCCAATATCATAATCTTGTTCTAATGCAAATTTTCTTATTTCATCTGGATTTTCATAAAAATTATCAACAATCCAAGAAGTTGATTGTAAATTTGAATTAATTTCAAAAAATTTTTGTTCTTGAATCTTCACATAGATTTCATTATAACCAAGAGAAGTTTTTTTATAATATCCTCTTTCACTCATAAAAACTTCATATTCAACTTTATTTTCAAAGTTTTCTAAAACAATTACTTTAGGATCATATTTAATATGATCAAATCCCATCAATACATCAAGTTCCCATCCTTCTACATCAATAGAAAGAATATCAACTTTTTCTACATTAATTTTTTCTAGTAAAGTATTAAGTCTAATTGTATTAACCTCAATTATTTCTTGAGTGTTGTGTTCTGGAATATTTTGATATCTAATTCCTAAGGATGAGTAACTAACTCCATCGTTTTCTTGAGAATACCAATTATCATTATTGTAGTTGATTACAAATGAAGTTTTATTTTCTTCATCTGAACACGCATATTGATAGACTTCACTTCCTTCTTTTTTATGCTGTTTTACAAACTTTGGATTTGGTTCAATACAAATCGTTCTCCATCCATTGTTTCTAAAATGCTTAGAAGTACTGATGAATGTCGGTGGACCTGCGCCAACTTCAACCATTACTCCTTTATAAGAAAAGTCCGGAAAAAAATTTTCTCTTAAGTACTTATCAGTATCAAATTCAGAATAATAATCATTACTGAGCATATAGTCATCAACTTTTTTAATATTATCTGATACATCGTTCATAATATTCATAATTTTTTTATCTACTAAATCAGGATGAACCCACCAATCTTCAAAATTACTAAGTCCATCAGGAGAAATATCATTTACAATCATCACATAACCTTTACTTTTAAGAAATTCTCTTGATTTATCACGATAAGACTTAGTTATATCAATGTAATAATCATGTTCATAAGTAATCACAGCGAACTTATATTCATCAAAAGGTATTTTTAGCATACACTCATATGTATTTCTTGCTGGTTCAATGTCTAGTTGAAGATAATCAATAACATTATCTTTAAAATTCTCTTGAAGAAGTTTATTGTAATCTATTGTTAATGCATTGTCGTGTATTAATTTTGCAGTTCTATTATTTGTATAATTATCAATAAATTTTTTATCATATTCAATAGAAACTCCTTTCCAATCAAAATTTTTTTCTAAAAGTGCAGTATTATTACCTCTAAATGGGTCTGATCCTCCTATTTCAAGAAAAGTTCCATTTTTCTTTCCATTTGTCATAGAAAGAATAAACATATCCTGAAAAACTTGAGAATAATTATGTTCTATTGAAGAAGAATCCGGAAAGTTATATCTTAACTTAGAATAATTTTCTTTTTTATAAAAAATAAATTCTTGAGATTTTGGACCAGAACCCAATCTTGCAATATTACTTTCTACAGATTTCTTATGAGTTTCATCTAATAGTTCCCAATGATTATCAACAAGAGAATGAAATAATTTTCTGGATTCCATTCCTTTACCCCACCACCAAGACGCAACTGCTTTTTGAAAAATCAATAGATGTTTTCCTCCATATTCAGGAATATAGTCCAATGGAGAAAAATCACATCTTAATCCAAAATCCGCATAGATGTAACAATTTTGCCAATCTTGTTTTTTTTCATACAATAATGAAATAAAATAATATGCTTCCGGTCTTTCTGGAATTAGTATTAAAGCATTTTCAAGAAGTACTTTTTCTGTAACATCTCTTGAACCTTGAGATTTATAACAAAATGACGCTCTAATTAATGCCGAATATGATAAAAGGTAGTTTTCAGACCGTTCGGCACATCTTAAATAATAGGTATGTGCTGCTGCAGTTTGTCCTTGAGATTCATACCATTTTGCCAGATTATAATTTTTTTCTCCATTTTCTGTATCTAAAGAAAAATCAATCAATTCATTCATACATTACCTCAAAATTATTTTGATTCAAATATTTGATCTATAGTTAAGTACTTACCAGTATTTTTCCACCAATTTAGTATTATATGATGTGAAAAATTATGAACACTATCTCTACTATCATATTTATCATCAGACCAAGTACTTGAAAAATCTATAGATTCTAAAAATAGTGGCATAATATAAATTGTATCTTCATAAAAATAAGTGCAAACCATTGTTTCTGAACAAGGTATCGACCAACTTTTATGGGATTGTAATCTTTTTTCCCAATCGTGTCCCTTATATTCTAAAATTATTTTATCACCATTAAAATAATTATTTACTATATTTTTTGCATGAGATCTTTTTATTAAATAAGAACAACAAGACCAATCACCCCAGTCTCTATATCTAAACAAATTATTATATTGTTTTATTACATATTCAATATATGGTAATTGTGTAGTAATAAAAGATAACTGAACACATTGCCAGTTTTTCGGCAATCTATTAAAAAATTCTTCCCAAGTAAAATTCCAATATTTAATTGACTCAAAACTCAAATCATCCTCACAAAAAAACGCATAATCTTCATCTGTTGATTCGTACCACTCTTTAATTGCTTTTAAATGTGATGTTACTGGACCTCTATGATGTTTTGGTATCATATTATCAACATCACGTCCAACTATTTTATGATAATCATCATTGTATTTTTTGTATATATGAGGAGTTATCCGAGTAATTTCATATTTTTTAAAATTTTCACATAAAACTTTCCTCCTATCCTCAGATTCTTCAATACTTATAAAGTTAACTGGAGGAAAATTTTTTAATTTATTTTGCTCATAACTGTTAATAAAATGTTTTTTTATATTTTGTTTTATTGTAAAAATTCTATTTTCCCACCATAGTAAAACTTTATCTTGAATTTCTTGCAGTTTCTCTTTGTCTTCCAATAAATTCAAACATTCTTTACAAGCATCTTCCCAACTTTCAAAAAATAACCAAGGTGGATTTTCTTCATACTTAAACACAAATTCAATTTCTTCTTTTGTTCCAACAACAATTGGTATTGCACCACATATAGATGATTCATATAATCTCATAGTGTCTAAAGTTGACCATCCTCTACTACAAGGAATAAAAATAGAGTCAATAAAAAAATCAACTAATTCATCTGATGATATTAAATCTGAACAACTTTCATCTCGTAAAATATATTTTCCATTTGAAATATTGGAAAATATATCAACTAATTCTTTTCTATCAGACTTGTAAGTACCAAAAAAACTCCAATTATATTTTCTATCTTTAATTTTTTTAATACACTTTTCTTTAGTGTTAAAGTTATTCCTATATCCAATAGGTATGTGTGTTGTATTTTTTTCGTAAAAATAATTTTTATGATTATATTGCCTTAAAAATAAGTCACAATAATTTGCCAACTTATTGTGCTCTTGAAGATTTTCATGTATAAATTCATCAGATAATTGAATAACTATTTTTGGATTTGTAATTTGGACACATTCTAAAATATGTTCATAAGTTGGTATATATCCCCAAGGATAATTATTTGGATCTCTACAAAAATATACAATAACATCAAACTTAGAGTTTATTTGTTTAACTTCAGATAGTGTTAAAAAATAATCATTTGTGTTATCCCAATCTGAAAAAAACTCATTATGAATATAATCATATTCCCAAATTGATTCTCTATTTGAAATTCCAAAGAACAATATTTTTAATGTATCATTCATATAGAAATCCAACTATCAACTTGAAGAAAATTCTCATAATTACTTAATTCTGAACCAAACCAATCAGAAGGTTTTACTACTTTTTTACTATCTGATAACCAAGCACCCCACCAACTAAAAGTAGAGTTTGATATAATATGATATTTACAAAAAGTTTGCATACAAAGATCAACTGCACTATTATTATTTGTAGAAAAAAAGAATCTTTGTGATTTAAATATATCTTGATTTTGAGACCATTCAATATCATCTGTAAATATCAGCACTTTTAAATTTTTATTAAAAAATTTTAATGCTCTTTCATAATATTCTTTATCTTGAACTATATGATGAGGAAACTGTAAATAATCACCTCTTCTAATATGTAAAGATATAATTTCTTCATCTCCAAAAGTAGAATAAAAATAATTTTTTGCGAGATCAAAAAATATTTCTTTGAATTTGAATGATTTCTTTATGTCTTCTGAATTATTTTCGAAGTATTTTGAATCCTGAAAATAACCAATCAAATCTACATTATCTGGACATCTATCAAAAATATTTTCATCAAAAGATAATGTATCTAACTTAATTTCATATAAATTTGTATTTCTTCTTTTCTCCCCATTCAATTCAAAACAATCGAATAAAGTTAAATCTTCTCCGCACAAACTTCCCTCAAAATATGGCAAACAGTATTCATAATTAAATTTTTTCGCAAGACTTCTTAATGCTGCGTATTGGAACATTTGGTTTCCGAGTCTTCCCATTGACCCAAGTTTATTCATTGAAATCATTTTTTTCTCCTACATACATTTAAATAATAATTCTCCAGAAGAATTATTATTATAACAATCTCCAGTATAGTAAATTAACTCATAATTATATGAAAGTAAAAAGGTTATAACATCTAAAACAGTATAATTGGCATCTTTATATGTTCCACCATATTCTAACTGAATATAATTAATTTTTTTATTTTTTAACAAATTAATACTCCCTATTAAAATTGGAAATTCAGAACCTTCCGTATCAACTTTAAGATAATCAATATAATTTATATTTAAATCGACAGACAAATCATCTAAAGATAAACATTCAATATAAAGTTCATTATAATTACCATTAAAATAATCCCTTTTATAAAAAGATGACAATCCATTCCAAACTGGAGGTGAATATAAAATTTTAGTTGACGAGTTATTACTTAAAGCTTTTTTAACAAGAGTTACTCTTGAATCATTACCCCATTTTTCTTCATATTTTTTATAAAAAACAGGTTCTATTGCTACACAATTTGAATTTTTGTATTTTTTAAAAAACATTTCAGTAAAATCATCCATTTCATCTTCAATATTACACCCAACATCTAAAAACAATAGAGAATATTTTGAATCAAAATTTACTCTAGATAAACATTTTTGATAATCATTTAAAAAATTTTTAACATAAAAAGCATCTCCCCATATTCCACCAGACCAATCAGTTTCAACCCTGGTAAAACCAAATTGAGATAGATATAAATCTATTTCTTCTATTAAAGCATTATTTTCATACACTTCATCTCTATTGACTTCACAATAAACATAATCGATACTATTTAAGGAATTTTTTGCACCTTTCAAAACCTCCAATTCATATCCTTGAACATCCATTGAAATAAAATTATATTCAAAGGTGTCATAATTATCTAAGATATTCACTTCAACATTCTCCATATCTGGAAAATATACGTCCGGATGATGTGTTAAATGTTTTTTTGGTTTCAATATCGAACTACTTTGCTTTTCGTTATCACTTACATACATAGTTGCTTCTTTGATTTCTGAACCTAGAGCAACCTTATGTAATTTTATATTAGCATTCAATCCATTAATTCTATCTAAAAGAATATTATAATTATCTTCCAGAGGTTCGAATAGCAAAAGTTTTTGTATTCCATTGTCAATATAGTCTTTAATCTCTTCTCCATAATGTGCTCCAATATGTATAATACCAGTTATATTTGCGTTATATTTTGTTTTCAACTCGGTAAAATTTAAAAGCATAATTTTATAAACCTATAAAATTGTCAACAAAAGTTTGTGGTATTTTTAGTATATATGATGCATTATCTTGTACGGCAAAACTTATAAGAAAATCATTTCCGTAAACAGACAGTCCACAGCAAAATTCTATTTTCATATTCATAAAAGAAAATAGTTCAGAAAATTTTTGCTCTTTAAACTCGTTGTCCCAGATTACAAATCTATGTTTATAATGACCATCTTTTTTATCTTGCTCTGAACGATACAAATAAGTTTCATGAATTAATGTAATATAACCATTTTTATATTTAATAATTTGAGACCCTCCTCTCATATCAGCATATCCAGATTTATATTCATTAGTTGTAACTACTTCAGTATCTCTACCATCAGGATAAAATTTCATTAATACTGTAGGATTTGTCCATTTTAATAATGTAAAAGGTTTATCCTGGATTGGAGTACAATTTTTCATACAATATTCATTGTCTGGGGGTGGACCAGGAATTCTATATCTTGAAACTTCTTTAACTATAGACTGAGAAAATTCAAGTTCAGAAAGTTCCATTCTTCCTGTTCCAACAGTATCCAAATCTCTTCTTACACCAATTCCATAAATTTTACCGTTCCATTCAATTAACCGAACATCTTCTAATCCAACAAACTCCCATTGAGGTTGATACGTGTCAAAATTTGATGTATCTATTTTTGATTGATAAATCATATTTAAATCATCATCCAACTCCATTATATAATTTGTAGTTCTTAAATGAAGGTCATTTTCCGGATGAACATAAACTAATGGACCCCAAGTATGTTCAAAAACATTCATTTCAGAGTGATATAATGTATAGTTTACATTACGAATATTTACTAATATTTTTCCATCCACAACAAGGACAGATGGATTCATACAGGAAGGTCCGGAAAGTTTTTCTGGTGGAATAAGTAAAGGTTTAATAATTCCGCCATTTTCTAATGCCAATTTCACAAAATTATTCATAAATTTTTATCTCTCTATATTCAGATTTGCATAATTGATTTATACTATTTTTGATTCTTGCTCTTTCATCATTAGTTTTATAAACACTTCTTGCTAACTCAATAAATTCATCATCAAATTCTTGCAATTTTTCTTTCGCTCTAATTTTATTCTCAATTTTCCAAAGTGTTTCGTTTACTGTTTTAAGTTTAATTTCATAGTCTAAAGTATATTGAATTATAGTACTTTTAATTTTATTTAATTCCTCTAATTCTTTATGGATATAATCATTATCTGTAAAAAGTGCTTTAATTTGAAGAATCGTAATCTTGTCAATTAACTCTCCTACCGATATTGGAACTGTAACTTTCATAATTTTGACTGATATAAATCATCAATTGCCTGATATCTTTCAGGTGATTGTAAAGTTTCAGAATTAAATCCAGTTGCAAAAATTGTAATATTAGGATTATTTACAATTTTTGAAATTTGATTTAAATGCATAAATGCCTGAGACAAATATGGTTCACCTAGGTTCATTGCTTCACTAACAGCATGAAAAGCATAATTTGCTCCTTTTGAAACATCATTAAGTTTAATTAAACAAATACTACATTTAATAAAAGCAAGTATTCTAAATGTATCAAAATATGCCTTTGAAATATTTAAATACTCTTGACCCATCTCAAGTGCTTTTGGATAATTAGAAACCATAAAATAGTGATTAAAAATAAACCAAATATAATACCAATTGCTTGGGTCTTTTTTATATTCTCGCTCACAAATATCAAGATAAAAAAGTTCTTTTGAAATTGTTTTATGAATTTTTTTAGTGATTTTGATAGTAGTATCTACATTAACTTCTTCTGGATATTCTTCTGTAGACATAAAAACTGGAATTTCATGAACAGCATTTGTCCATTTATAATTTTTTGTTCTATGAAATCTTGTATGAACCTCAAATGATTCTTTTGATTCATCATCTTCGGTTTTATCAAATCTTAAATGATTAAACTTTGTGAACTCATTTTCAATGGTATCTAAACCATCCAAAAATAAATCATCAACATCTTCATTAAAATTTAATGAAAATGCCCAGTCAGTTTTTACATATGATAATGCAGTATTTCTTGCCACAGAAAAATCAAACTCTTCTTTAGTTTGAGGATGTTCATAAACCTCAATACCTGCTTCTTTGAGTAACTTAACTGTATTGTCTGTGCTTCCAGTATCTACTACTATAGTATGGGAAAACTTCTTAGAGTTCTTAAGAAAATTTTCAATATTTTTTTCTTCGTTTTTACAAATTGAATAAAGTGTAACTTTCATTTTTGTAGAACTCCCTTCTTTTCTGTGATACCAAAGTCTTCCACCATTATTATCATAATTATGAATTGTAATCATTTTGTTGTTAAAATATTCATTTACCGCTTTGTCCACCCCACTCCAAAGATAATCATCACCAGTAATCATACCCCCAGGTTTTACTTTAGGATACCAAAATTTTATATCATTTAAAACATCTTCATATTCATGTGATGCATCAATATGAACAAAATCTAAACTATTATCCTCAAATTGTTCTGCTGCTAAAATACTAGTAGATTTTATAGGAATAATTACATCATCGACACCACAAGATTTAATATTTTCTTGAAATTCATTAAATAAAGTTTTACCTTGTGCTTTAAGTTTTTGTAAAAATTTTATATGTGGTTCTTCGTTGCTCCCCTCCCAAGTATCAACAGAATAAAATTTTACCGTTCTATTTAATTTTTTAATCAAAGAACCCATACAAGAAGTAGAACGACCACGCCAAGAACCAATCTCAACTAACGTTCCATTTTCAGGAACTAGTTTTAAACATAATTTGTAAAAAGATTCATATTCAAAATATCCTGGTATTTCATTCCAAGTTTTCATAAGTACTTCTCCCAATTAATACAAGGTGATAAAAATTCTTTTTGACAATGCGTTGAATATCCAGGAAGTGCTGAAATTAAAATTCTTTTTCTTTGACTCAACTCAATAAACTTTGCATGGTCTGCACTTGGTTCATATCCCACAGACCATTTCTTTTGAATGATATAATCCTCCTTTAATGTCTTAAACTTTGTAGCAAAAGTATTTGTGGTAGAAGGAGTAGGAATCCAGTGAGATAATTCAGTATGAAGAACTTTAGTCATAAAATCTTTATACATTTCCTGATACTTATCTCCATGGTCATATAAGGTCACATAATCAACTGGAAGATTAAATCCATCTATTAAAATTTTATCCCAATTTGGACGATGAATATAATCATCTTCTACAAAATAAATGATTGTATCATCATCAAAATTTTGAGTAAGAATATAATCTAATGTTTCAATAAAACTCAAACTCTCTTTTCCACAATCAATTTCGTAAACATTCTCTTCATCTTTTAAAAATGTATCTGCTCTTTCACCATGATGTTTATCATAGATGATTGTGTAGTCTGTAGTTTTTTTGTTGAGTGTTTTTTTAAAATTATTAAATACTTTTTCTTTATCCCACCATTCAGGACGATTATTGTTGGAATATTGTAAATGTGAATAATAACAATGTCTTAAAAATACTTGAATTTTTTTCATACTAAATTGCCAGAAATAGAAATTCTATAATCATCACTTGTAGTAAATGGATATACACAATGAGATAAATGTGCAGGAAATAATATTATTCTACCACACCAATCTGCATTTATATATAAAGTTTCTAAAGTGATTTGACCTAAAATATTTGGATAAATGAATTGAAATGTTGATGCTGCCTTTGCTTTTGTGTCTTTTACATGAGAAGCATTTAATTCTTCTTCAATCTTATATGGAATTTTTAACCAACAAACAAAACTAAAAGTACTACTATGATGATGAACCGGATTGAATTCATTCTTTTTTTGAAAATTAACCCATAAATGGGTAAGATTAAAATCTTCTTGTTTTTGATAGAAATTCCAATGCGATGTGTATGATTTGCACATTGCATTTAAATATGGTTGTAAAACTGAAATAGACTTATTCAGTTCATATTGTTTTTCAATATTTCCTACAAGACCACTATTATAACTTAAATGACTATCAAATGTCAAAGAAATTTGATTTATTTCATTCATTACTAATTCATACAAATCTTCTGGGAGTTGACCAATCGTTACCCCAGGATTTGGTAACGCTACATGATTAAAATTCATATATTAAAAATTATCATATCTTATTGCAACCGTGTTAGTACCGGTATGCGTATGAACCTGTTTCCAATTATTTCCTCCAGCAAATGTGGTTACTGGAGTATTTCTATATGTAGTATCATTTGTTCCAAGTTTTCCTTCACCTCCATCACCCCAAACCCATAAGGTTCCATCAGTCTTAACTGCTGCCACATGGTGAACACCATCAAAAGCAACTTGTTTCCAATTTGTTCCTCCAGCAAATGTAGTAATTGGTGTAGCATAAATGTTATTCCCAAGATCTCCATTTCTACTCCCCCAAGTCCATAAAGTCCCATCAGTCTTAACTGCTTTACTTAGTGCAACTTGTTTCCAATCTGTACCACCAGCAAATGTGGTAACTGGAGTATATGAAAATATAGCATATTGAATATTACCCCAAGTCCATAAAGTTCCATCAGTTTTAATTGCTGACCCACCTTGAATAGAATCAGTATCTGACATGCTAACTTGTTTCCAATCATTTCCTCCAGCAAATGTAGTGACTGGAGTAGATACTATGTCTGGTCCATTATTAGTTATTCCAAGTCTATATCCAGAATTTCTTCCCCAAACCCATAAGGTTCCATCAGTCTTAACTGCAGCTACTGCACTACTAGATACGGAAACTTGTTTCCAATCATTTCCTCCAGCAAATGTAGTAACTGGTGTACTTCTTGTTATATTATCATTTGTTCCTAATTGTGCATTTGAATTAGTTCCCCAAACCCATAAGGTTCCATCAGTCTTAACTGCTGCCATACAACCATAAAAAGAAGTAGCATCTACCTGTTTCCAATCATTTCCACCAGCAAATGTTGTAACTGGAGTATTTCTATTTGCAGTATCATTTGTTCCAAGTCTTCCTCCATTAACACCCCAAACCCATAAGGTTCCATCAGTTTTAACTGCTGCAGTTCCGCCAACTTGTCTCCAATTTGTTCTTCCAGCAAATGTGGTCACTGGAGTAGATTTTCTAGAGGAGTCAGTATTTAAAGCATTTGATCCACCATCTCCTAGACCCCAAACCCACAAAGAAGGTTGTCTAAACAATTCAACAGGAACAAAAACATCATAAAAATCATAGGCAACTCCATTTTCTGTAAAACTATAATTAATATTTTCTTTTGGCATTTGGGATTCTCAATCTATAACTTTGGAAAGATAAACAATAGGAGTGTTCATTTTTTCACTCCATTTTTGTAAATACTCTATTATATCTGTATTTATTTCATCTTTTATCTTTAATACTTTAAGATACTGACCATTTTCATTTTGTTCTACAGAAATTAATACTCCACATTTATCAGGTCTAAATTCTTCATCTATGAGTTCTTGTGACCAAGCACAGAAATATTTTTGACATGCTTCTGGTCGTATCTTATGAATACTACAACCTTTTTCACACAAAAATCTACAAGATTTTCCATTTCCAAATTCCCACCCATAAGCATCACCAATTAACCAAGTACAACATGCAGTACATTCTCCACAAGGTCTCATAAGTATTCTACTTCTTTATAGTAATGTGTATAAGGTTCATAATCTTCTGGTTGATATAAAGATTTCATTTTACCATTTCCAGTACCAATCCAAAATTCACGGTCTAGTCTAAAATCACTTTTTAAAAACTCATCATCTAAAGTATTTACATAAGAAGCATTTGCCCACCAAAAATTTCCTACAAAGTGTTGAGTTCCTGCTCTTTCCCAGGATTGCCTTCCATCACTCCAAGTTGTTGCTCCCAAAATTTTAATATTACTTCCAACAGCATCATATTCGTTCAAATATTCTACACACTCTTTCCATTTATCAATCACAAAATACTCTAACATCAGTCTCCAAGAATTGCCAATAAGAGTCTCTTTACTTACTCCTTTCATATGAAAATATAAAATCTTATAGTCCAAATTTTTTTGGGAGAAATTTTTTAGGTCTATAAGAGTTTCTGTTTCTTCTTTCCAATTAGTATTTGTTTTTATAATTGCTTTTTCTGGAACATTAAAAAGTTCTTGGTCTCCATTGACTCCAAAATGAATGTAATCTGCAACTTCAATTAATCCAGAAGTATATAATCTATGAAGTTGCTGTTGGTATACAAAAGCACCCATTCCCATTTGTGCTATATGATAAAAGATTGCAATTTTCATGTGTGACAGTATCCTCCGTTTTCTCCAGACATTCCTTTAATCATCGTAAGACCAAGATTTGAAATTGAAACAATATTCTTTTGATTCAAAAACCGATAGAGTGAATGTTCTACATCTATTCCAGAAGTATATTGTATCATTTTTTCCATATAATCAAATGATTTTACTAATGCTTCAACAGTTTCTTTAAATAACATTCTGTCAAAAGACCACAATCCAGTTATCATCATACCCGATGCCCCATAAAGATATGCATAAACATTTTCAAGATTTTGTTCATTAAAATTATCTGCTTCTTGTGGAAGATAATCATACTTTTTGATTATATACTTTTTTTCAAAAAATTTACTTTGATAATCACTAACATCAAAATATTCATTTAATAAATATCTTCCCGTCAATTTAAATATTCTTTGACTATCATTAAATAAATTATATTTTTGAATTTCATAAAGAGTATTCAGTAACCCTCTGGTTTCTAAAAGTGATTTACCGTAAACAATTAGTTCCGGTCTTTTTTCAATATTCTCATAAATTGCCTGAATGACCGGTTCAGTTGAAAAATCTAAAAACAAATCACACTTATTTTTTAAGATTTCTTTATATTCATTTTCAATAGATTTAAAAGAACACTCAAACAATACAATATAAGAATCGGGAACCTTTTCTCTTACACATTGAATTGTTTCTAGTGTTTGTAAAAATCTTTCTTCCTTTGTAAAAGCACTATATTTACTTTCACAAAAATGATTAATTGCCGAACTAATTAAAAATAAAAATTTACAATTCATAAAAACTCCGTATTGAAACTAATCACAATTCTTTTTTCTTGTTCTTGATTTGTATAATGGTCATAATCACTTGGAAAAATAATCAATAGACCTGAATAAGGTTTAATTTGTTGATTTGAAAAAATTAAAGGAACAGAATTATTACCAACTGAAACATAAAAAGCACCACTTAAACCATTGGTTCCGTGATTATGTTTTTTCAGTTCACTTCCAGCATAAGTAATATTAAACCAACTATTAATAAACTTAAATTTTCCAAGTTCATATTTATTACAATATATTCTAACATATTGACGAATAATATTGTATAGTCCTTTTAATTCTGGATACAACAAAATAGGCATTCCAATATTAAAACTTGATACACCATCACTTATTAATCCGTGAGAATTTGTTTGAGTTTGTAATAGAATTTTTTCTATACTTTGAAGATTTAAAAAAGAAAGATTATATTCCTCTATCATTTAAAAATTCCCTTAATTGTCCTAAAGGTTCGTTCCAGTTTCTTGGTTTTTTTTGTTTGAAAAGATGAACATAATCACCATACCACCAAGATTTTCCTGTAGAACTTGTCCAAGCATAATATTCCATAATAGGAACAAATACACAAGTTTCTTTACCTAATGAAGCAGAAATATGTGCAATTGAAGTACAAGAAGTAATCACTAAATCCATTTGATTAATGATTGAAAATGTGTCAGAAAACTCTCTGTCTTTTGAATGAAATTGTTTAACTAATTTTTTACAAGAACCCGGAACAGGATTATCTTTCATTTGCAATGAATAAAGAGAAAATTTATGTTGATTAACAACATTAATTAAATCAAAAAAATCTATACTTCTAAAATGTGCCTGTTCATATCCAGAATCTGAGTTCCAAAATATCCCAATTTTATATTTTGTATCTTTTTGAATGTTGGAATATTTTTTTTCTTTTTGAGGTAATGGTTTTAAATAAGGTTCTCTTCCTAATTCATGAACGGTTAAATTTAAATAATATGGTAGAGCAAGAGCATACACCCAACAAGAATCTTCTGGGTATTCTGGATTATCCCACACACAAACACTTTCATATCCATTGTAATTAAAAACATCACATAAGTGTTTTCTAGTGGTTGCCCATATAGGTCTCATTCCTAATTCTCTTAGATTTTTCATAAATCTAATATGCATTACTTCATCTCCAGCACCACAATTAGCATCAATTATAATTGTTTGAGATGGTTTAATGACACCATTCCATTTTTTTAATTGAATTTGAATATTTTTATAAGCAATATTTTCAGTTTCAATTAAAAAATGTTCCATTGCTTTTGGCAAATCATCATTTATAAAATAATATCCAGAAAGATTATGATTTACTTTTTTTTCTATTTCTTCCGTTAAATCTTTTCTTTTTGAAAGATTAAAGAGTAACTTATGAGACTTATCTAATTGACCTAATTGAGAATAAGAAACAGTTTCTTCAAATAAAAGTTCTACATCAGTTGGATTTATTTGTTTACATTTTTGAATTTGAGTAATTGCTTTTTCGGGATAATTAAATTGATTATATGCATTAATTAAATTCTTTGAAGTAATGTATTTTTCTTCCTGTGATTTTGCTAATTTAAGTGCGATTTCTCCATAATCAATTGCTTTTGAAAAATTTTTTAATTCAAAATATATTTTTGCAATTTCGTCATATTGCTGAAAAGTATTTGCTCTTTTTCCAAAAGCATTTAAAAGTTGTATAGTAAGTTCTTTCTCATCAAAAGAATGCAAAGTTTTTGCAACCAGTTCAAGAGGATTCATAAAATATAATAAAGTATTTTGGAATATTTATATGTAATCTATGGATTGAATTGCTGCGGAATGAAATCTAGCAGCACTAACTTGTTTCCAATTATTTCCTGCACCATATACAGGTACTGGAGTAACTACATTAGAAATAACCCCCAATCCAGCACCACCTCCCCAAACCCATAAGGTTCCATCAGTTTTAATTGCCAAAGCATTTTGTTCATTAACAGCAACTTGTTTCCAATTTGTTCCTCCAGCAAATGTCGTAATTGGTGTAATACTAACTGAATTGCTACCAGAAGCAACATTACCCCAAGTCCATAAGGTTCCATCAGTTTTAACTGCTGCCATACTACAACTATTATAGTTATGGTGTGCAATTGCAACTTGTTTCCAATCATTTCCACCGGCAAATGTAGTAACTGGTGTACTTTTGTCTTGACCATCATTTGTACCCAGATAACCCATAAAATTACGAAACCCCCAAACCCATAAAGTTCCATCAGTTTTAATTGCTGCACCACCATAATTTTTTATAGCAACTTGTTTCCAATCATTTCCACCGGCAAATGTAGTAACTGGTGTACTTTTTTCTATATTATCATTTGTTCCTAATTGTAAATTATTATTTTCTCCCCAAACCCATAAGGTTCCATCAGTTTTAACTGCTGCATATGAAGTAAAATAAGAAGAAACTTGTTTCCAATCATTTCCACCGGCAAATGTAGTTACTGGAGTTTTTTTTGTTGAATTGTGATCGGTATTTGTTCCGGTTCTTACTCCCCAAACCCATAAGGTTCCATCAGTTTTAATTGCTGCAGTTCCACCAACTTGTCTCCAATTTGTTGCCCCACCAAATATAGATACTGGAGTAGCTATTGATTGATTAAAACTTCTGTCAATACCAAGCAAATCACTACCGTTTCCCCAACCCCATAAAGTTCCATCAGTTTTAATTGCATGTCCTGTGGTTTCTAATAAAGAAACTTGTTTCCAATTAAATCCTCCAGCAAATGTTGTAACTGGAGTTTGTCTTGTGCCAGTACCACTCTGATATATTCCAAGTCTATTTTCGTTACTATCTCCCCAAATCCACAATTCAGGAGTTACAGTTAAACCACTATTACCAAGTGATTCTAAAACACTCCCATAAACCTCTAAAAGATAACCTTTAGAAACTAATTTTTTACCTAAATCAACCTCATTGCTATCTTCAAAATTAGTTGTCGGTTGGTATGCCATAAATTTCCGGGTCTGGTTCTACTAAAACTACACTATAAACTTCTTCACCAGTACTACAAGCATCTATTTCTTGAACTTTTGAATACTCCCAATCAAATGCTTCTTGAACTTTTGCATCAATTTGAGAAATTATATACTCAAGTTCTGTGGAAGTAATTTGCATCCATACATCATTATTAAATTTAAAATTATGAGGACCGGGAGATGCAGATAATTTACTTGCTAATGATAATCTTTCTTCACGACTTGTTGAAATTGTAATTAATGTTCCATTTAAATCAATTTCAATAATTGTATTTTCTTTTCCTCTACGAATGGGACTTAATTGAGTTTTATAATCTGCTTTAATTTGATCTAAAGTTTTATCACTTATTGGATATATAAATTCAACTCCTACTGGAACATCATTCTCTTCTATAATGTTCCATTGAAAATTGCCAACTGATTGAAATCTACTATCGTGGTCAGGAATAATGATTGTTGCAGGAAAAAGATAAGTTTTTGTTGCAACATCAATTGCAATTGGGACATTTTCATAATCTCTTGGAGACACTTTATAATCAATCTCAAGGTCTTCCAATTCAGAATTTATCAACCGATAATTATAACCCATCGGTCCCAAAATCAATTGTGAATTGTGAATAAGTGCGTACATAGTATTTTTTTAAGTATTTATGATAGGTCTACTGTTAATCCTGATTTGATTGCAACCATGTTAGCAGTATGCATATTAACCTGATTCCAATTACTTCCTCCAGCAAATGTGGTTACTGGTGTACTTCTATTTGTAGTATCATTTGTTCCAAGTTTTCCTTCACCTCCACTACCCCAAACCCATAAGGTTCCATCGGTTTTAATTGCTGCCACATATTCACCACCATTAAAAGCAACTTGCTTCCAATTTGTTCCTCCAGCAAATGTGGTAACTGGACTTAATGGACTATTATTAGTATTATCTCCACTTCTAGATCCCCAAGTCCATAAAGTCCCATCAGTTTTTATTGCTTTGGTTAGTGCAACTTGTTTCCAATCTGTACCACCAGCAAATGTAGTAACTGGAGTACTTGAAGCAGCAAATAATCCACTATTATTACCAAGACTACCAAATCCAGTTCCCCAAGTCCATAAGGTTCCATCAGTTTTAATTGCGGCACCTCCTCTAACAGCATCAGTATCTGATATGCTAACTTGTTTCCAATTCGTTCCTCCAGCAAATGTAGTGACTGGAGTAGATACTCTGCTTGGTCCATCATATATTCCAAGTCTAAATCCATCATTTCTTCCCCAAACCCATAAGGTTCCATCAGTTTTAACTGCTGCTACTGCAGTAGTAGATACAAAAACTTGTTTCCAATCATTTCCTCCAGCAAATGTGGTTACTGGTGTACTTCTAGTTATATTATCATTTGTTCCTAATTGTGCATTTGAATTAGTTCCCCAAACCCATAAGGTTCCATCAGTTTTAATTGCTGCCATATTACCATTTTCAGATACCTGTTTCCAATCATTTCCACCAGCAAATGTTGTAACTGGAGTATTTCTATTCGTAGTATCATTTGTTCCGAGTGTTCCACCATTACCACCCCAAACCCATAAGGTTCCATCAGTTTTGATTGCTGCTCTTCCACCAACTTGTTTCCAATTTGTTCCTCCAGCAAATGTGGTCACTGGAGTAGATTTTCCAGTATTGTCAGTATTTAAAGCATTTGCTCCACCATTTCCTAGACCCCAAGTCCATAATTGGTCACCAATATATTGGTCAATTATTGTGTAATCACTTACAAAATAATCTTCAATATCACCAAATTCATCAGAAAGAAATTGACCTCCAGGACTAGGCATTTAATTTTTCCTCCAATCTTTCAATTTGAACTTGTTGTTCTTTAATTGCTTCAATTAATAAACCAACTATGTTTCCATAAGAAACTGATTTCAAACCATTTGAAGATGTAGTTACAACTTCAGGAAGAACTTTTTCTGTATCTTGAGCAATTAAACCAATTGAAGGTTGATTATGATCATCCTTCCACTTATACTTTACCCCATTTAATAATTTTACAGTATCTATTGCATTTTGTATAGGTGTAATATCTTCTTTTTGAGTTCTATCAGATAGAGATGTAAATTTAGTAGCAAATAAAGTTCCAGTATAAGGATTAAATTTTAATTTAGATGTTGATACACCTAAAGACTCTACTGTTCCAGAAGAAATATCTTCAAATGTTATGTATCTGTCAGCATCTGTTAATTCATCATTAGTAAGAGTTACTGCTGCTGCAGATGGTGTAGAAGAAGACCAACTAATTCCAGCACCAGTAGAAATAAGAACATTACCTGCGGAACCCAATTGATTATGAATATCATAAAGTCCACTTCTGAGTCTTGTATTTCCAAGAACATCTAATTTTTGAGTTGGATTTGTGGTTCCTATACCAACTTTTTCGGTGGTTCCGTAAGGTGCTAATTGAATAGTTCCGTCAGCATCTACATCAATACTAGGAATACCAGAGACATCATTAACTGAAAATATAGAACCTGAAGTTAAATTATTAGTAATACTAAAAAGTTGTCCTGCAGAACCTTCAAATGAAAGTGTACCAGAATTTAAAGTATCGTAAGGAATTATATCAATAACTGTTCCAATTCCAAGTGCTCCAGTAGAAGGATTAAATTGTAATGATGTACTTCCCACACCAACAATAGTAGATATTCCTGATGTCGCAGTTACAAATCCGATGTATGCAGTTGTATTTGTTGTATCATTGATAATTGCAAATCCACCGTCATTAGTACCTTGGATACCTTGTGTTCCTTGAATACCCTGATTACTTATACCTTGAATACCCTGAGTTCCTTGAGTTCCATCAGTTCCTTGAATACCTTGAATACCCTGATTACTTATACCTTGAATACCTTGATTACTTATACCCTGAATACCCTGAGTTCCTTGAGTACCATCGGTTCCTTGAATACCTTGAATTCCCTGATTACTAATACCCTGAATTCCTTGAATACCTTGAATTCCATCTCCAGATATTCCTTGAATACCCTGAGTTCCTTGAGTACCATCGGTTCCTTGAATACCCTGATTACTTATACCTTGAATACCCTGATTACTTATACCTTGAATTCCTTGAGTACCATCGGTTCCTTGAATACCCTGATTACTTATACCTTGAATACCCTGATTACTTATACCTTGAATTCCTTGAGTACCATCGGTTCCTTGAATACCCTGATTACTTATACCCTGAATTCCTTGATTACTTATACCTTGAATACCCTGAATTCCTTGAGTTCCTTGAGTTCCATCAGTTCCTTGAATACCTTGAACACTTTCACCTTGGATACCTTGTGTTCCTTGAGTTCCATCAGTTCCTTGAATGCCTTGAATACCTTGAGTTCCTTCATCCCCTCCACCACCTTTAATTCCTTGAGTTCCTTGAATACCATCGGTTCCTTGAATACCTTGAACACTTTCACCTTGGATTCCTTGAGTTCCTTGAATACCATCGGTTCCTTGAATACCTTGAATACCCTGATTACTTATACCTTGAGTTCCTTGAGTTCCTTGAGTACCATCAGTTCCTTGAATACCTTGAATACCCTGATTACTTATACCTTGAGTTCCTTGAGTTCCTTGAATACCATCGGTTCCTTGAGTACCTTGAATACCCTGATTACCAGTACCCTGGATTCCTTGAGTTCCTTGAGTACCATCAGTTCCTTGAATACCTTGAATACCCTGATTACTTATACCTTGAGTTCCTTGAGTTCCTTGAGTACCATCAGTTCCTTGAATACCTTGAATACCCTGATTACCAGTACCCTGGATTCCTTGAGTTCCTTGAATACCATCAGTTCCTTGAGTACCTTGGATACCCTGATTACTTATACCTTGAGTTCCTTGAGTTCCTTGAGTACCATCAGTTCCTTGAATACCTTGAATACCCTGATTACTTATACCTTGAGTTCCTTGAGTTCCTTGAGTACCATCAGTTCCTTGAATACCTTGAATACCCTGATTACTTATACCTTGAGTTCCCTGAGTT
>Ga0208162_1000201_pt1 | contig 34292 bp, 41 predicted proteins | sample CB_VirMetaG_4_FD_184539 | JGI IMG/M metagenome (GOLD analysis project Ga0208162, IMG submission 184539) | Freshwater to marine saline gradient viral communities from Chesapeake Bay - CB_1508_1M Viral MetaG (SPAdes) (version 4) | ecosystem: Environmental > Aquatic > Marine > Coastal | place: USA... | reverse complement strand
AATATGGATGCGAAATCCTTTTTGAAAAAGCAAAGATGATTCAAGCAAAAGATTCATCACTTCCAAATGATGCATATTTAATTTGGTATGATGTGGATGGTGAAACTTTTATGGACGTAACTCGTTGTAGAAAGAGAGTTGACTTATTTGATTTCTATTACGATAAGTATGGTCCAGGATCAGTTCGCAAGATTGATTTTGGATATGGAAGAGTAAACCCAAAACTGTGGGGATATAAAGCACCTGATAAAAAGAAAAAAAGATGAGTGAAGGATTTAGTGAAGAAAAGATTGAAGTCGCAATCAACAAAAATGAAGTGAAAAATCTTCTTAAAAAATATAAGAAGATTAAAAAGTATATGAGATCTCCTATTTTTGCAGTCAAAACTATTGATGGTACAGAAAGTATTGTCAGTGAACTGTTGAATGACACTGACAATGGGTAAGCATTATCTTCTCAACCTTTATGGTTGCTCATTCGTTCTATTGGATGATGAGAAATGTCTTATTGACTTATTAGAAAATGCTGCAGTTGCAAGTGGTGCCACTGTGGTTCAGACTATCTCTAAGAAGTTTGAACCACAGGGTGTCACTGCGATTTGTTTGTTATCTGAAAGTCACATTAGTATTCACACTTGGCCTGAGGAAGGTAAGGCAGCAGTAGATGTCTATACTTGTGGTGATTGCAACCCTAAAATTGGTTGTGATATTATCATACAACAACTTTATGCCACAAAACATACGCTCAGCTACATAGAGCGTTGACAGATTAACAAAGAAGGTGTAGAATCAATCCAAATATACAATTTATCATGGACTATAAACCTTATAGTATGGAATGGAGTAGGCGTAGATATCTTGCCGAATCAATCCAAAAATATTTTGACACCGATGCTTCTTTGGACGTTGTTCTAGATGATATCGTAAGTGTTCTTGAAGAAAATGTAGAGCACCACAAAAGTCGTGCTGAAAGATTTCAGAATGTTTTAGATGGATTGAAATCACTTCCATATTAATAAATAAATCTATACGGAGATTAAACATGCTCTCTACTCAATATCGTTTGCGTCTTGAAGCAATCTGTGAAAGTATTGTAAAAGGCGAATCAGTAGAGTTAGGTGATATGATTTGGGCCGAAAAACTTGCCAAATCAAATCGTTCTGCTGCGACTATTTTGAGACAAGCAAGACGCCGTGCTGCTAATCCAGATATGACTGAAGATAGTCTTGATGGATTTATGAATGCTTTGGATTTGGGGGATCCCGATCCAACTAATCATAGAACAGGATTTAATAGTGCTGATGACATTATTGATTTCTTCACTGGAGATAAACCAGACGACTGGAGACAAAGAGACTAATGACATACGAAGAGTTTTTGGATATGCCAACAACTTTTATGGATGACATGCTTAAGGTGGTTAATATTAAAAATAAGTATCGTTTAAAGTTTACAGAAGAAGAAACAGAAATTAATCACCATCTTTTAACTTATTGGGAAGAAATGAAGTTAAATGAGTTGAGACACAAATTTGAAAAGTGTTGGGAGATTGAAGAAAATTAAGAAATGATAAAATTGGTATAACATCTTACAAACCTACTTGCATAGATAGAGTATCGGGTCTATAATGACCTTACGTTCATCAGAGGAAACTCTGACGCAAGTAGGACGGCGGAACGGAACGTTCATTTGCTATTCGCAAATAGCAAACGCAAACCGCCCGAAGGAACGGGGCCTAAAAATCTCATTCTGGAGGAAAATCCTAATGGCTAAAGTAGTATATCGTGGCATCGAGTATGATACCCAAAAGCGTCTGGAGTATCAACAGCAGATGATGCAACAACCCCAACAGTACAACGAAACCTATCGTGGTGTTAAGTTTACTAAGGAGGGTCATAAGTGATGAAAAAACTCAACGTGCTTCAACTCATTAAAGAGCAAAAGCAAAAAGAGCAACGTCGTCACCAAGCACTGCTTGCAAACGCAGGAGCAGGAAAGTGATTGCCATGATTGCAGCTATTGCAGGTGCATCAACAGCATTCATTTATCTCATATATATTGAAGTTCTATTACTCAATAGGTAATGGAAAATTACCGTTATCACTATGATGATATGGACAAGGACAATAGGGGTCCTGCTTGTTATCTTTTAACATATCGTGGGTGTCGTTATTGGTCTTGTTACCGTGTTCATCTAGTGGAATGGTTTGAAAAATTATTTAAATCAGAGGGGTCTTGACACCCCTCTTTTTTTTAACTATAATACCTTTGTTGAGGTTCAATGAGATGGACAAAAAAAAGCTTAAGTTAATCATAAGGAACCTGGAATCTCTTGTTGACTGTTTGAAGTCTGAAGTGTATTCTGATACTGATTCCTACCTAAACTACGAGGATATTGCTCCTCATCTTGCGGACTATGACGAAATCTTTGAGGATAGTGATTTAGATGATTGAAAAAATGAAACCTATTAAAGCAAAAGATCTTTTGGAACTGGATAAAAATCTTGAAGTGGCAATGCTTCAGTGCTATCCACTTCCAGAACAAGTAATTTATCAAGCAGGAAAGTGTGATTATTCTGAAACCCCCATTCATAATCAACAGATTCCTACCCCATCAAAATGTGGAGAATGGGTTGTAGAGAGACTCCTTTCAAATGAGAAAGGTCACTGGGGACCCCTAGAACACCCCGCAATTACCTTTTCGGTCTCTGGGTATGTTCATAACGTTGCAATGCAAGCAAGGACTCATAGAGTAGGTGTAAGTTTTGATGTTCAATCTCAACGATATACTGGAAAACGAGTCATTAAAGTTGCTAGTGGAGAACTAAAACCGGAAGATGTTTTTTATGTTCGTCCTCCTGGATTTTATACTAATCGTTATGGAAAAAAATATGATTGGACACAAGAAGATTATCAGGATGAATTAAATTTCATCCTGGAAGGATGTAAACGATATGCAGTAAAATACGAAAAAGGAATGTGTGAAGAGCATATTCGTGACTATCTTGCCCAAGCAATTCGTCAAAATTTTGTAGTTTCTTTTAATCTTCGATCTGTACTTCACATTATGGATTTGAGAGCAAAAATGGATGCTCAACTCGAAATTCAATCACTATGTGAGCAGTTTGTTCCACACCTTCAAAAATGGTCTCCAAATGTGTGGAAGTATTATGAAGAAAAAAGGTTACATCGTGCTCGTTTAAGTCCATGATAAATATCATCATCGCAATTAATGATACAAATGCCAACTTATAGATTTCAAGATACTGAGACGGGGGAAATCTTTGAAAAGTGGATGCTTATGGCAGAAAAAGAACCATATCTCAAAGAAAATCCGCACCTTAAACCACTAATTCCAACACAAATGAACGTTGGTGAAGTGGGAGAATGGCAAAACAAATTAATTAATAAACACCCATCATGGAACGATGTTTTGGGACGAGCTCAAAAAATGCCGGGATCAAAAATCAAAAAAATCTAAACCATTCACATTATGAAAATTTCAAATCACCTAAACAAAATTTAATATATGGCACGTAAAAGAGCATCGAATCCAGTACCATTTGGAATGAGTAATCGACAAATGAAACGAAAGAAACCAATCAATCTTGATATCATGAAGACGATTGAACCGTTGACTGATAATCAAGAAGCACTGTTCAAAGCATATAAACTAGAGCAAAATATTGTTGCTTATGGTGCTGCTGGAACTGGCAAAACATTCATCACACTTTATAATGCATTGCGTGATGTTCTGGATGAAAGAACTCCTTATGAAAAGATTTATCTTGTTCGTTCTCTTGTAGCAACTCGTGAAATTGGTTTCCTTCCTGGAGACCATGAAGATAAGTCAAGTCTTTACCAGATTCCTTATAAGAATATGGTGAAGTATATGTTTGAAATGCCAGATGATTCTGCATTTGAAATGCTTTATGGAAATCTTAAAACACAAGGTACGATTAGTTTCTGGAGCACATCTTTTATTCGTGGAACTACTCTGGACAACGCAATCATTATCGTTGATGAATTCCAGAACCTAAACTTCCATGAACTTGATAGTATCATTACCCGTGTTGGTGAGAACTCAAAGATTATGTTCTGTGGTGATGCTACTCAGTCAGACCTTGTGAAAACAAATGAGCGTAATGGTATCGTTGACTTCATGAGGATTCTTCGAGTAATGCCTTCGATGTCTATGATTGAATTTGGTGTAGAAGATATTGTTCGTTCTGGTCTCTGTAAGGAATATCTTGTTGCTAAAATGGAATTGAATCTCTGATGTTTAATCATGTTGAATTGAATCTTCCCTCTCTTGAGAGGGAAATGATTGATGGAGTTCGTTATTACAAAGTTCCAAACAACAATGAACTCCAAAAGTTTGTTTCTATCACATCAGTTATCAGTCACTTTAGTAGAGAAAAGTTTGCTAAGTGGCGTGAGAAAGTTGGTGAAGAAGAAGCAAATAGAGTTACTAAAAGAGCCACTAGTCGTGGAACTGATGCACATACTTTAATTGAACATCACTTATTAAATCAAGAACTACCAAAAGTTCAACCGATTTCAGAGCATCTTTTCAAGATTGCTAAACCAGCATTAAGTCGCATAAATAATATCCATGCACTTGAAGGTTCTCTTTATAGTCAATACTTAGGTGTTGCTGGCACTGTAGATTGTATCGCAGAGTTTGATGGAGAACTTTCAATCATAGATTTTAAGACTTCCAAACAACCAAAACCACGAGAGTGGATTGATGGATATTTCGTTCAGTGTTGTGCATATGCGTGTATGCTTCATGAACTCACAGGACTTTCTGTTAAAAAGTTCGTGATTATTATGACCTGCGAGAATGGTGAAGTGGAAGTATATGAAGAACGAGATAAAGCAAAATACATCAGAATGTTGACACAATATATTAAAAAGTTCGTCAACGATAAGACTTCTTGACGATATTGAATTTATGTTTTAGAATGAACAAAGTTGAGGAAAAAGATTGTACATCACAGTGTTAGGTCAAATGGAGAATGAATTAGAAAAAGCACTAGAGAATAAGTTTTTCTGTCCTTCTCGATTTGCCCAGGAGATTGAGAATCTCGTGCAACATAATGAAGATATGAACTACATTGATGCTATCATTCACTTCTGTGAAAAGAATAGTATTGATGTTGAGTCTGTTCCGAAACTTATTTCCAAACCACTCAAGGAAAAGATTAAGTATGAAGCAATGGAGTTGAACTTCCTTAAGAAGACCTCCAGAGCAAAATTGATCTTTTAATCCATTTTTGGTCGAAAAAAATCCCGGCAAAAATTTCCCATATTACTTTTTTTGAATGGTGCCATTTGATACTTATAAAACTTATCTTGCTTTGAAGAATCACTTTACGAAAGATTCTTATGATTATTACAAGTATCAAGGTAAGAGTCGTGCATCTCTTCAATCTTTCTATAAACGACGTGATAGGTATTGGTTTGAAAAACTATCAAGACAAAAGGAAGATAAAGAAGTAGTAGATTTTTTTGTTGCTAACTTTACATCATGCTCAGACCCACAAACACTGTGGATTGGTGAGATGATTAAAGAAGGTGAGACTAGATATAAGTCTTGGCAGAAAAGAATACAATCTCTTTCTTATTTGTTTAAGGAAGAATCTCAGCAACTATTTGATAATAAATTTGAAGAAGTTTTTGATTGTTCTAAAGGACATCCATTACTTCTAAAGAGTTTCCTGATTGGTAAAATTAGCCTGGAAACTATGGTAATATACGATAAGATTTTCCTGTTCGGGAAAAACTTTGATAAAAAACTGAAAGATCCTGTGTGGGAAACCGTAAGTCTAAGAATTAAAAAATATTCTCCTTTCCTACATATAGATGTATTCCATTACAAGAAAATACTCAAGCAAGTTGTTGGAGGAACATGAGTTTTTTTGATTCTGAAGTTGTCCGTGCAGAGATGGCTGAAATTTCTGATCTTCAAGAGGACATTTACAGAAATGTATTTGAGTTTCCTCGCATGACTAAGGAGGAAAAGTTATTTCATGTTGCTCTCCTTGAAAAACTGTTGAATAAACAGCAAATTCTTTATACGAGACTGAAACTTTCTGATGACCCTGAAGCAGTCAAAATGAAAGAAAGAATTCAGGAATCTGCAAGAATGATGGGACTTCCTCCTCATGTGGATATGAATGTCATATTCAACAACATGACTCAACTTCTTGAGACTATGAAGGAACGTATTGACAATACTGGTTCCGACATGTAGACTGATGGGGTACACACAGGCCAAATATAAAAAATCCGAGGTATACAAATGTCTTTCGAAAATCTGAAAAAGCAATCCAAACTTGGTTCTCTCACCGAAAAACTGGTGAAAGAAGTAGAGAAAATGAGCACCAGTGGTGGTGGACCAGATGACCGTTTCTGGAAACCTGAAATGGACAAGACTGGTGTTGGTTCTGCCATCATTCGTTTTCTCCCAGCACCTGAAGGTGAAGAACTTCCTTGGGTAAAGATGTATGCACATGCTTTCCAAGGTCCTGGTGGTTGGTACATTGAAAACTCACTGACCACTATTGGTCAAAAAGATCCCGTTTCCGAGCACAATCGTGAACTGTGGAATAGTGGTAGTGAGAAAGATAAGGAAACTGTTCGTAGGCAGAAGCGTAAACTGTCTTACTACAGCAACATCTATGTTGTAAAAGATCCTGCACATCCCGAGAACGAAGGTAAAGTCTTTCTCTTTAAGTTTGGTAAAAAGATCTTTGATAAGATCTTGAATGCTATGCAACCTGAGTTTGAAGATGAAGAACCAATCAATCCTTTCGACTTCTGGGGTGGTGCAAACTTCCGACTGAAGATCCGTAAGGTTGAAGGTTATTGGAACTACGATAAATCTGAGTTTGATCGTTCTGGTCCTCTTCTGGATGATGATGATGCTCTGGAAGCAATCTGGAAGAAAGAGTATTCTCTTTCCGCAATTGTTGCTCCTGATCAATTCAAGTCCTATGAAGATCTTGAAAAGCGTCTGAAGTATGTTCTTGGTCAGAAGTCTGCTCGTGAGGCAGTCCAGGAGCAAGAAGATGATTACGATTCTTATGCACAAACTCCTTCTAAGGAAGAAGAAGTGATTGCAGAATTGGAGCAGTCTTTTGCTCGCAGCAAGTCTCCTTCACTTCCCAAGATTGAGACTCCTGATGAAGATGAAGATGATGCTCTGACATATTTTTCTCGTCTTGCCAACGACTAAATAGATAAACCTGTAAGTCGCATTATGGGTGGAAAAGGTGCTTTAGGCACCTTTTCTTGTATAAATAGTACTGCGACTTACAGAGTAGAACTATGGAATACTACACTTACGCATATTTGCGTGAAGATGGAACCCCTTATTACATTGGCAAAGGTAAAGGAAATAGAATCCATCAAAAACATAGTGGGTTTTATCCACCAGAAATAAGTAGAAGAATATTTCTAAAGAAGAACCTTAATGAAGAACAAGCATTTAAACACGAAATCTATATGATTTTTGTGTTTGGTAGAAAAGATTTAAGAACTGGTATTCTTCATAACAAAACTAATGGTGGTGAAGGAGTTCCTGGTATTCTTATGGATGAAGAACGAAGAAAAATGTGTGCCTCTTTAAAGGGCAAAAAACTTAGTGAAAGTCATAAAAGAAAAATCGGAGAATCTAATAAAGGAAAACCAAGACAAACTCCTGAGGGTGTGGAAAGACTTAAAAGGATTCAACAAGAAAGAAAAGGAAAACCTGGAAAAAAACATTCCGAAGAAACTAAGAGAAAAATCAGTGAATCTACTAGGGGTAGAGTTCCTTGGAATAAAAAATCTACTCAAATAATCTGATATTATCTCCTCTCTTAAGGGTAGCATTCACATATTGAGTGCTACCTTTTTTGTATGGCATGATATCATCAAGATCATTGAAGATGATATTTAAATATTGTGGTTTGAGAATGAATATATTTCTCTTATCATTTTCAATTTTTTCTTCATACTGAAGATTCGTCACTTCTCTTGTTATATTAGTTTTGGTTACTTCAACACCAAGAGATGCATCGTAATAAGTAACACTGTAATTTTGAGGAACTTGAAGACCTTGTGGGATTATGATGGCACCCGCATTATTTTTAACTTCTACAGTTTCATAATGATGAGTTGCATTTAGATTGGCATAAGATTCATATTTTTCAAGCATTACAGTATCAAATGAAGTTTGTGATAAAGGCCATTCAGTCTGAACATTCAGAATATTATTTGATAAAAGAACCACCCAATCAAGAGTTTCGTCATTATAGATTTTATATGCAACATTATCTGGTCTTTCATCACCTACAATTTTGTATTTCGTAAAGAAGTTAAGATTTCCAAAAATATCTTCACGAAGTTTTCCTTTTTTGAATAGGTTCTTTACGGGAATATAATCAGAGATTGCCTTATTTTCGGCAGTTCTGCTGACGTAATCTAAGTTTGGAACTTGTCTAAAATAAGGTTTTGTCATTTTTAGTAACCCATGCCATCTTTTCCAGGACCATTATCATAATCTTCTTTATAAATTGGTTCTAGTTCACTAAATTGGAGTTGCAAATCATATGAAGTCATTGAACGATCTTGATATGTCATATATGATCCATCTGGGGTATAATTTACTGACATATCAGTTAATGCACATCTCTTAATTTTATTTAAGAATGGATGTGGTTCATCATTGAAGGTTTTATATTCCAATTCAAATACACTTGGGGTTGTTAAAAATAAACCAGTATCCGATTTACTTGCAGCCATTTCTCTTTTGAAAAGTCTAATTATTTTTTTAATCATAATAGACTCATCTTCTTCTCTTGGAGTGAATCTAAAACTATATCTAAATGATCTTAGTTTTGGACCATTGAATAGTAATTCTAAGTTATTATTTAGAACTGCTCCCGTTGTTCTTGCGACTAAATTTGTCCCAACAGCTTGACCTGCAAAATATGCTGAGATATATTTTTGCATACCTTTTTCATTAGCAATTCCTGTTGCGGTATTAATTAATCCTTGGACAAGACCTTTTGCTGCATTAACTACATCACCAGAACCTGCAGTCATAATTGCTTCTGCAGCAACACCACCAAGAGCTGCTTGGAATGGATTTAACGAGTCTTCATTCCAAGAAACTCCATTAGTATCAGAAATTCCTGGTTGCATTGGTAAGAATATTTGTCCCAATATTTCCCTAGATCTTTCTTGAACAGATACTACATTAAAACTTTCTGCAGTAGTTCTTAATCCAGTTTGCGTTAATTGGATTGCAGTTACTTTTAGATAATCATAGTTATTGGGATTTCTTCTATTCAGTGGATAATATAAAGTTCCATATTTTTTAACTTCTGCAGATCCCTGTATTGGATTTATGTCAAGATATTCTGGATCTATTGGTACCGATCCACCTGCTGTTGATGCTGCTGTTTGAGATTGTTGTTGAGTTTGTTGTTGAGTTTGTTGGGTTTGTGTAGATTGTATTCCTGTTCTTGGATCAATTACATTTGGAACTGGATTTGGTTTCGTTGCTAGGTAAGTTCTTGTATTATATGGTGAGTTTTGATTGATTACGGTTCCCCTATCTTCATTGAATCTTGGAGCGCCCGTTAAGAAAAATTCTCTAGTTGCTGTTGAGGATGTATATGTGGTTCCTGTTTTATTTGTTAGTCTCTTTGCCAAATCATCTGGATTTGACAAAGACCACTGATTATTTGCCCCAACCTCGGCAATTTTTGTATTTCCAAATATTCCTTCATTGATAAAAGCTTCTGCCTGACCAGTTTCTACATTGGTCAGTACAATAATAGGAATTCCTTGCCAAGTTCGAGTAGTCTCTACTTGATTACTACTTACATACTTTCCTATCGAAGCCATTTATACTAACTTTTTAGTTATTTAGTCCTGATTTTACCGAAAGGTAATGAACGAAGATAATCAATCTCATTTTGTCTGACAAGATGAAGTGCTCCAGCAACTTCTTGCCAAGTATAATTTCTCATCATACCCCAATGGTAATTAAATCCTCGAAAACCCCATCGTTGAACTTCAGTCACGGCAACTAATGGATGTTCATCATATTGAATATCAGGAGTTTTGGGAATGTATACAAAAGTATAATAGTTTCCTGGGTCTGGAACATACTCTATTTCTCTGAACACTTCCAAAATATTCATCATAATCAAGTCCGCATCTTCAGAACCATCGAGTTTTCTCTTAAGTTGAGAAACTCTTGCAGATTGCCGTTGAACATCTTGCCCAAAACCTTGTGCCATTATCCAATACTCAGTTCACTTTCCGTGATAATACGAAACTCAAGCATTCTATCTGCACACCACTCTTTTGCTGCTTTCCACTTTGCTTCATTCACAGCATAAGTTTTCACTTCGTTAATGAATGTTCTAGTTCTTTTTTTGCTTGTTTGAACTGGTGGCATTGTTTGTCGTTTTGGTTTGATTTCTATCACATACTTTTTAATGTCACCAGACTGCTCACGAACTTTGATAATAAAGTCTGGGAAGTATCTTCTAACTCTACTTGTAGTTGGGTCAAAGTATGGAATAAAAAACTCTTCAGATCCCCATTCTAAAACACTTTCATTCAAATCACACCATCGAGCAAATTTACGCTCCCAACTACTGCGACAAATGATGTTGTTAGGATCTCCCTTATATTTCTTTGGATACTCAGGTTTATAACGACTCTTTATGCTTTCTGCCATTATACATAATATATCGGTAGAAGTATTTATAGATGGCAGGAGCACCAGGAACTCCAAGACATTATTCTGTAAGTGAATTAAAAAGTAGAATATTAAATATCGCCCAAACTTCCGTTTATCATGTGAAGTTTGGATTACCAGCATCTGCTGCTGAATTTTTGGGAAATGCTGCTAGGGGTATTAGTGATAGAACAATATCTGATATTGAACTTTTATGTTCTGAAGCATCTTTACCAGGATCTGGATTAGCAACTCATGATGTCACTAATGATTATCATGGTGTTGCTGAAAAAATGGCATATAGAAGATTGTATGATGAAAGTATAGATTTAACTTTTTATGTTGATAGAAACTACAATGTAATTGAATTTTTTGATGGTTGGATAAACTATATTGTTGGGGAGGGAACTACATTCTCTAGAGAAGAATATAAAGATCCTTATGTTCATTATAGAATGAACTATCCTACAAAATATAGAAGTACTTTATACATTGTTAAATTTGAGAAAGATCAGAATGTTACAAATTCTATGACATATACATTCGTGAATGCTTTTCCAACCAATATTATTTCAATGCCAATATCCTATGAGCAAAGTCAATTGTTAAAATGCACAGTTTCTTTCTCGTATACTAGATATGTCAGAGAAAGAATTTTTAATTCTATTCCACAATCTATTGCAGATCCAAGATCACCAGGAGTTGTTGAACAAAATACCAATAATTTTGGTCTTGGAGAAAATGAACCATTTTATAGAAATATAAATGGAATAGAATTTGGGAAAGAGTATTGGGAAGGTGCTCTTAAAACCGCAAAACAACCATCACAGTCAGGATCTCAAGGACCAATCAGATTACAAGTGGTTCCATTTCAACAATAAATAACCATACTGAAACTCTTATAGGACATTATGCCTTTACCAACAATTGCTACGCCAACTTATGAACTTGAGTTGCCATCTACAGGAAAGCAAATTAAATACAGACCATTTTTAGTTAAAGAAGAAAAACTATTAGTCCTTGCATTAGAATCTGAAGATACTAAAGATATATCAAATGCAATTAAAGCAGTTCTTAAAAATTGCATTCAGACAAAAGGTGTCAGAGTAGAATCACTTCCTACTTTTGATATTGAATATTTGTTTCTAAACATCCGAGGTAAATCTGTCGGGGAGCAAATTGAGGTCAATCTTATTGCACCAGATGATGGAGTAACTTCGGTAAGTGTAGATATTAATATTGATGAAATTAAAGTTCAAAAGAATCCAGAGCATGATAAGCATATAAAACTTGATGATAATTTAATGATGGAAATGAAGTATCCATCATTGGAGCAATTTGTGAAATCAAATTTTGATATTTCCGAAAATAACATGGATCAATCTTTTGATTTGATTGCATCATGCGTTGATAAAATTTACAATGAAGAAGAAGTTTGGTCAACTGATGATGTTACCAAAAAAGAATTAATTGATTTTCTTGAGCAGATGAATAGTATGCAGTTTAAGCAAATTGAAAAGTTTTTCCAAACAATGCCTAAACTTTCCCACGAGGTGACATTTACAAACCCCAAAACAAAAGTTGAAAGTACTGTATTATTAGAAGGGTTATCAAGTTTTTTCGCATAGGTATGGTCCATATGGACCTTGAGAACTACTATAAGATTAACTTTGCTTTAATGCAGTACCATAAATATTCATTAACAGAGATTGAAAATATGATTCCTTGGGAAAGGGACATTTATATCGCATTACTTCAAAATCATCTTGAAGAAGAGAAATTAAAGCAACAACAAAATGGCTCTTAATCCACCATCAGGAATAGTAAAATGGTATAATTCTCCACTTGGTGAAAGGGGGTGGAATTCTTTTAGAGCTCAGTTGACTGGTAAGGATTATCCTGGTACTTCTAGAAAAACTTCTTATGTTAAGTTATCTGATAAAGAAGCAGATGAGGTAATAAGTAATATAAAAAAAGACCCTGAAGGAGTTCCTTTTTTTGATGAAGCTAATGCACCAGATAAAGCTGAAGATTATCAAAGATGGTTAGTTGCAAGATATTTAACTAAATCTAGAGAAGAAGGATTTGAGGGGAGAAAAAAAGAAGGAACTAAGCAACTCGAAGAAGAACTCGGTCCAGAGGGACTAGATGAACTTTTAAATCTTATTAGAGAAGAAAGTGCAGTAGAAGTTGGTGCAGGTGGTGGAGGAGGAAATTCTTCTTCAAGTTCAAGTTCTCCACCACCAACATCTTCAGCACTTGCTGTTGTTGCAAAAAAAGAGGATGATTTAGTAGATGAAGAAATAGACTCAAGAATTCTTTCAATCTTGGGATTGGAAGATGTTTTTGACTTAACTTATGAAGAATATGCCACAGAATTGAGAGCAGCTGCTGCTGCTGGGAGAATGTCCGGTTCTCAGATGTCAACTGAGAGTATTGAACTAGTTACAGAAGAATTTAAAAGAGTTAAGGGCAAGACTGGTAAGTTTAAAGTTAAACCCAAAAAGGTAGATATTAATAAGATGATGTCAAAAAAAGCATCATCTCAAAAAGTTCAGTTAGATCCAAAAAAACTTTTACCACCATCATCGATTGTTGAAGAAAAAACTGCAGAAGATGTTGATGATTTTAAAGAAGCAATAATCGATGAATTGGATACTGTAGGAGAAAAGTTAGATGAACTTCTTAAAACCATAAGAGAAGAAGATACTCAAGAAAAAAAGCAAAAAGAAGGAAAAAGAAGAAAGGAAGAAAAAGAAAAAAAGAAAAAAAGAGAAGCAAATTTAGAATCAAAGTCAAAAGCAACAAATATTTTTAATAAAGTAACAAAACCATTCGTAAGTTTCTTCGACAGAATTAAGCAATTTTTTATGGCAATCCTTATAGGATCTGCTATAAATTTTTTACTTAATGTAATTAAAAATCCTAGCATAATTTTAAATCCATTGAGAAATTTGGTAAATGGTATCGTCAATTTCTTGAATGGAATTATAAATTGGATATGGAATGCAGTAATAACTCCAATAAACTTTGTCATTAATTCAATTAACACTGGGATTCAAGGAGCAATTAGAGTTATTAATGGTGCATTAAGTCTTCTTGGTCAACCACAAATTAGTGCTCAACCAATAAAACCACTTCCAACACAATCTCCAGTACAAATACCAACTTGGAACGCTCCTGTTCAACAGCAAACTGATGGTGGGCAAGTAGTTAATGTTGGAGACATTGCTTTCAACAGAGGTGGTCCAATAACCAATAATTCTGGTATAACAATCAGTGGACTTGGAAAGGATACTAGATTAGTTGCCGCAGAACCCGGTGAAGTTATGATGAGCAATGCTGCTGGTGATTATTGGGGAAGAGATACTCTACTTTCAATGAACGCAATGGGTGGAGGTACAAATAAACCTAAGTTTTCTAGCATGGGCATCAGTGCCATGCAAGGTGGTGGGGTTGTTGGTATGCAATCTAGACTTCCACCTTTACCCAGAACTAATACTTTACCTGGTGGTGGTCAGGCATATGGAGCTCCAAGAGATGATAATAGGGATGGTAAACCAGATAGAAAACATGCTGGAGTTGATTTTGATATCAGTGGTAATGAAAAGTTTTATAGTAGAATTGGTGGAGTGGTTCATGGAAGTCCATTTAGATATGGTGCTGATGGTTGGGCAATAGATATTTTCAATGATCAACTTGGGGTATATGAAAGAATTGCAGAAGCTGCAAGAGTATTAGTAAAAGCTGGTCAAAGAGTATCTCCTGGGCAAGCAGTCGTTCAAGGTGAAAGTAAGACCGGAGTAATTCATTACGAAATTAGAAGAAAAGTTCATGGTGGGTTTGAAGGATCATTAGATCCTATTGCATTTCTTGGAAATCCAATACAACAAGCACAAATAGCAGCATCTTCTCCCTCTACCAATATTCAAGCACCTTCATCAGCATCAAATATTGTTCCTATGTATATTGGTGGACCAGGAGGATCTCCCCAACAAAGTTCCACACCAGCAGTTAGTTCTGCTTCTGGAAATCAATCTAATGTCCCATCTTTCCCATCGGAAGATCCAAATAATATGACTTCCTTGGTTGTAAAATCCATTTACAATATGGTAGGATAACATGTTACCATTACTTACCGGCGTAGCAACGAAAATGTTGGGTCCTTCCGGATCTACAACTGCAAAAAATAAAAAAATAAGTAAAGAAAAACTCCTAAAGTCGAGTGACTTAAAGGATGGGAAGGAAAGTGTTAAAATAACACAAAAATCTGTTAAGTTACTTCCACCAGCTCCAAAAGTTTCTTTATTAAGTCCAGCTAGTGATAAACCTACTTTAAAAGGTGGTCCAAAAAAAATTTCTACGGAATCTTTAAGAGACAAAGGTAGTTATATTTCAAAAGTTCTCGACAATGTTATAAAATATTTTAAGAATAAAAAGAAAAATACTGATAAAGAAATTCAACAGGATAGAAAAACTGAAGAAATTGATAAGAAGAATAAGAGAGAATCTGATTTAGAGAATAAAAAAGCAAAGACGAAAGGATTTTCCTTACCGTCTGCATCAAATATTAGTTTTCTAGATCGTATATTAAATTTCTTTACTAGTATACTTATTGGAAGTTTATTAGTTTTCCTATTGAAAAATAGTAAAAAAATATTTGATATATTCAATGACATTCAAAGTGGATTGAATAATATTTGGGATGTAATTAGGATTGGTATAATATCACTATCTGTAAGTGCAAAAGGACTTATTAAAAATGTTGCTAAACTTGGAAAGTTCTTATTAAAAGGTCCTGCAAAATTAACTGGAAATTTAATCAAAAACTTGGGAAAATCTATAAAGAATGTTTTCAAAGGACTTGGAAAATATGTAGTTAATAATATAAAAAGAATAGCAGGTCTTGCTGCAGGAGCTGGATCTGGAACTAGAGGTGGTGGTTCTAAAAGAGTTGATCCATCAAAGGCAAAAAAACCAAGAGCAACTCCCAGACCATTAAAATCAGGAACACCTAAGCAGACAAATCCTTCAGTACTCAATAGAGCAAAACAACTATTTTCTGATAAGGGAACGAAACATCTTGGAAAAGTATCTAAAGTTTTTAAAAAGATACCTTTTATTGGTGCATTAATTGGAATTGGTATTGATCTTGCAATGGGCGAACGATTGGATAATGCAATAGCAGGCGCTGCTGGTGCTTCATTAGGTTCTGCAATTGGCGCTGGTGTTGGTAGTGTTCTTTTCCCCGGACTTGGAACTCTTGCTGGTGGATTTTTGGGTGGTATTGTTGGTGATTGGGCTGGAAAGGAAATATACAAAAAACTTAGTGGACAAATAACTCAAATCAACCCACCCCAAAGTGATTTAATGCCTGCTGGAAATGTGGGAACTGGACCCATGGGTGGGCAGATAGGACAAGTTCAGGGACAAGTTTCTGGAGGTAATGCTGATTTTTGGACACTTGCAGCAATTGCTTCTCTGGAAAGTGGGAATCCTCAGGGGCAAGCAGATGTTGCACAATCTATTTACAATAGAGCATCTGCTGGAATTTTCCCTGGTGGAAAGAGTATAAAAAATATAATTACAGCACCAAGCCAATATTCTCCAGTTCATGAAAGTGATCCATCAAAATGGGCAGCAATTGTTGATGAATCAACTGCAATTGCTGCAGTAGCATCACATCGTAGAGGTGGAGTTAATGCTGCAAGAATGGTTAGTAATGCAGCACAGAATATTAACAATCCACAACTACAACAAGAGGCTAAAGCATTTGTTGGTGGTAGGACTGATTTTAATTCCTTGGGTGTTTATAAAAATGATCCAGCAAATGCAATTTCAGTAGTAAAGAGGCATGGGCATAGATTTGGATTTTGGGTTGGTCCCGGATCTTTATCATATGGACAATCCAATCCCGGACCAGCAAATGCTCCGAATTTAGGTGGAGTATCTACATCACCTTCACAACCAACTTCACCGCAAATACAACCAAACCCACAACCACAAACTCCCCAGCAAGTGCAAGTGTCTCCCCAACAATCCACAAGAAGTTCTGTAGGTTTAACACAACAAGCATCTTACGAACAACAAACATCTCCAGTTGTAATTCTTGGTGGTGGTGGATCTCAACCTTCTGGTGGTTCTTATGGTAGTGGTGGAGTTGTTCCATTGCCTTTCGGAATTAGTAAAAAAGAATTATTAAATAGTTACTATCAAGCTCAACTCAATGGGTTCTTATACAAGCAAGGATAATGGCAGATAATTCCACAACAAGAGCAGGTAATATAAGTAAATTTCAGATTTACCAAGCAAAGAATAATGGTGAATCTGTTGATGTTTCTGCAGGAGCAGTTGAAATATCTTATTACGAGAATGTATTATCAAACTCAATTTCTGCCACTGCAGTTATAGTTGAAACTGGATTTTCTGATAAAATACTATCTGGACAAACTAAAACTACTGGAATTATAGATACTCTTCCAATTCGTGGTGGTGAACAAGTATTCTTAGTAGTTGAGGATAATCAGAAAACTCCCAATAAGTTGTCATTCAAAACTGATACTTCTTTTTATGTTAATCGTGTTCGTGACATTGATCCAGGAACTCAAAAGGATGTATACTCAATTGATTTGTGTACAAAAGAGTTCATTGCAAATGAGCAAACTAGGGTTGTAAGAAGATATGATGGTAAGATATCTGATAGTGTAAGTTCTATACTTACAAGGGTATTAAAAACTCAAAAGAATATTGAAGCAGATTCTACTTTGATTAACTATAATTTCATTGGAAATGATAGAAAGCCATTTTATGTTAATACTTGGTTAGCATCAAAATCTGTTCCAGAACTATCTGTAGATGGTAAATCATCTAAAGGTGGAGCAGCTGGATACTTATTTTATGAAACATATGATGGATTTAAATTTAAATCTATTGATAAATTATTTCAACAAAGTGCGATTAAAAAATACATCTATACAAATAACGCAAATAAACCTGATGGGTATGATGACAAAATTTTATCTTACAATATTGAAAGAGACATTGATTTGCAACAAAATCTGACACTGGGAACTTATTCCAACTCAAGTATCTTCTTTGATTTTTATGCAATGGATTATAGAAGAAGAAACTATAATGTCGATGATCATCAGAAGGATAAGATTGTAAATGCTGGTTCTCAGGAAGTGACTTATGTTGCTGATGAATTTAGAATTCCAACTTCAAGATTAATGAATCACGTTTTGGATGTTGGAACATTACCATCTGGCAAAGATATTAATTCTCAGTTATCAACTTGGAAAAATACTCCATTTGATCCAACTTATGATGCTGCAAATACGATGGTTCAATCCATCATGAGATACAATCAAATGTTTACTATCAAAGTAAATGTTGTTGTTCCTGGTGATTTTAGTTTAAGAGCAGGTGATCTCATTCACTGCAATTTTGCTGAATTGACAGTTGATAAAAATACTTATTTAAACAAGCAAAGTAGTGGCATATATATGATAGCAAGTTTGTGTCATAGGATTACACCTAGAGACACATTTACAAGTCTCTCATTGGTGAGAGACACATTCGGCAGAAAACCGTTTAAGTAACATGGACAGAACACTACAACAACATATCAATGACGACAAGGATCAAATTGATAATCCAAATACGAGTGGGCAACGTCGTCGTCATTTAGAAGATGAGTTAGAGCACCTTGAAAAATATCAAGCTAATCATCCAGATACTGATCACGATCCATCTGGATTTGAGATGTTTTGTGATGAAAATCCTAATGCATTAGAGTGCAGGATATATGAAGACTGATGATTGAACAAGGACTTTTTAAGAGACACTTTGTTGGAAGGGACGGATTTATCTGGTGGGTTGGTCAGGTAGTCTCCGAAGAAAAGTGGTCTGGAAATATCCCAGCATATAGAAGTTCAACTACAGGTGATCATAGGGGTTTTGGTGAAAGATATAAAGTTCGCATTATGGGATATCATACTGCGATTAAAAATGAACTTACCGATGATCAGTTGCCTTGGGCTTCCCTCATGTATCCAGTTACTGCTGGTTCTGGTGCTGCTGGAACTTGGACTAACTCGGCAATTCGTCAAGGTAATTTTGTATTTGGTTTCTTCCTAGATGGTGAAGATGCTCAGCAACCAGTTATTATTGGTGTGTTGGGTACAAATCAATATACTGCAATTTCCAAATCCGACGATCCAACCATAGCATTTTTCCCCTTCAGTGGATACACAAACAGAGATACTGTTGCGAGATATTCATTAAATCAAAATGATGGTGAAAAACCACAAGCAACACAGACTGGTTCCAATAAACCACCCAGTAATACAAAAGTTCAAGAGAGTGTAATTGAAAAGGATGAAGGAGCTTCTGGAGAAAACAAGAAAAATGGTGAGGTAAAAGAACCAACACCAAAACCATCAACATGTGAACCAGTTCCTCTTGGTGCAATTCAGAAAAAAATAAAAAACTTAATTGCAGATATTGAAAGAATTAAAAAAACAGCAAGTAACTGGGAAACAAAAGTTACGACAAAAATTAATAATATTGAAAAAGAAATTAGTAAGGCAGTCGCCAAAGCCACTGAATTTATTTCTGGTGGTGTAAAGTGGTTGATTAATGAAGTGCAAAAATACACCACAAATAAAATCAATAACACCTTAAAGGACACTTATTATCTTTTATTTCCAAATCAAAGACCTGGACTTAAAGCAGCAGTCGAAACTGCAAATGATTTGATTGCTTGTTTGTTTAGAAAGATTGTTAGTAATCTTTTAAAAATGGTTGGCAATTTCTTATTGAAAGCAGTTGATAGATTTATCAATACTCCACTTTGTGCTGTTGAGAATTTTGTTGGATCTTTAGTTGGTAATCTTGCTGGATTAATTACATCTGGAGTTGATGCTATTTTAGGTCCAGTAAAAGCAATCGTTGGTGGAGCATTTGATCTTGCTGGTGGAATTTTAAGTTTCATCACAGATGTTCTTTCATTCCTTTCTTGTGAAGAAGAACCGTCTTGTTCGGAAAAAGATGAGTGGAGTATTTGGTCAGGATCTGGTGCTCCAGTTTCAATTGATCTAAATTCAATCGTTAGTAAAGTTCAATCTGTAGCAAGTACAGTTACTCAAGCAATTGATCCAGATAACTTTGATTTTGATTTGGGATTTGATGACGTATTTGATTCTTTGGGAGCATGTAATGTTGGTCCAATTTTATGCGGTCCTCCAATCGTGGAGTTTTATGGTGGAGGTGGTTCTGGAGCTTCTGGAAATGCGATAATAAGTGCCGCTGGAGATATTCTTGGGGTTGATATTATTTCTCCAGGATCCGGATACTCTTCAGCGCCATTTGTGAATTTCAGAGACAATTGTGGAAAGGGGAGTGGTGCAAGTGGAAGAGCAATTGTGCAAAATGGTCAAGTTGTAAACGTAATTATTGATGAGTCTGGGAAAGATTACCTACCAAAATTCGATGGAAGTCTTGGTGGAGATGGTAGAACTTGGGCTAACTTTGGAGATACAATCGTTCAAAGAGCAAATGGAATTTATGATACTCCATACACTGCTGGATCTATTATAGATTTACTTCCCGGAGATACTGTTCAATCTTGCGGCAATCCACCAGAATTGGTAACGGAATCAAAAACTATAACTGCACCAACATGTAATCCAAATAGAGTTGATGTTGGACCAGATCCAACCATCTCAAATGGAAATTATCCTGCAGTTCTTGAGATTGGTGACATTAACATATCAGATCCTGGATTTGGATATAATCCTGATGATAAAATAGTTATTGTTCCAGATAATGGTGCTGTCATGAATCCAGAATATGATTCTTTAGGTTCTCTTACTAAGGTAAATATTATAAGTCCTGGTCAAGGATTTGCTGAAATTCCAGAAATTTATATTGAAAGTGATACTGGTTATAATGCTAAGATTGTTCCAATCTTCAATGTGAAGAGAGTTGCTGATGAAGAGGTAACTATAGTAACTGGAACTGTAGTTAATGTTGTAGATTGTGTAGGTAAATTCTAATGTCAGAAAGACTAAATTATCATTTTAATAGAGCTGGAAATGATCACGGTGAAATAAGATTTGGCCATATTCATGATGATAATAATATTTCCGGTGTCATGCTTAGAACCGGAGAAGATGGTGGTCGTCACTATATGACGATGGATTCTAGTGGTAGTATTGATGAAGGTAGAAAGGGGTCTACTATAAATGTTTGTCCAGGTTCCTTTGCAGTAAAAGCTGGAAGAGATGTTGCGAAAGAAACACCAGCCATCTACCAACTTGCAGAAAATGGTGATATACTTATAGGAGCACCAAATGGTCGTGTTACAATATGGGCTCAGAATATTGAGTTAATTGCTAGTGGTGCTGATGGTCAGAATGGTGTAATTCAGATTGATGGTAATGAAAAGGTAATTATTAAAGCACCACAGATCGTTGTAGATTCTAAAGTATCTACAAAGATTTTTTCAGAAAAGACTGTAGATGTCATTGGTAAAGCCATATTAAATATATACGGAGGACTTATTGATGCTGCTGATGGTGCAACAAAAGTCAATGGATCTAAACCCTGCTCCGGACCATACATAAACGAAATTCAAAATAAACTATGAAAGTACCTGATTTATTTGTTGGAAAAAGACTGTTTGTAGGATGTGGAAATCCTATTGCACTAGGAGTTGGTCCATTGGAAGCAAGAGGATCTGCTTACATTGAAGGTCCTGCAATTATTGGAGAACCAACTTCATTTCCATTTAACTATGCGACCTTAATGGTTGGTCCAAATAGAAATAGTGAAGCAGTAACTCCATTTGTTCCCGGAACACTTTGTACAGGAATTAATAATCCATATTCATTGGCAATTGATGGTGATGCTGCAATTTTTAATACATTAGATGTTGCATTAAATATTAATGCTGGATTAAATATCATTGCTCAGGGAGAAGTAATGTCTCGTTGTGGTGGACATATTCTTTCTGCTAAAAAGAACTTTGATATTCCACACCCAACAAGAGAAGGTTGGAGATTACGGCATACCTGTCCAGAAGGTCCTTCAAATGATGTATATTATAGAGGAAGAGTCACTAGCAAAACTGAAATTGAACTTCCAGAATATTGGGAAAAATTTGTAGATCCAAGGACAATTACAGTTTCATTGACGCCGATTGGTGCTCATCAAGATGTAATTGTAAAAAGAATCGGTGATAATAAAGTATACTTACAATCAAAAGGTGGTATGCCAATTGATTGTTATTATCACATTTTTGCAGAAAGAAAAGATGGTGAAAAATTAATTCCAGAATATCCTGGAACAACGCCAGCAGATTATCCAGGAAACAATAATGAATATTCTGTTTCTGGTTATCACTATGATGTTAAGGAGTAATTATGTCAAACGCATTTGTACCTAGAGCTTTTGGAAATAAGAATTGTGATGGTCCAGTAATTGGAATTCCCCATCCAGATTTTGATTATATTCACCGATCAACAACTGGTGATGACGACTATCCCGAAGATGCCTGTGAAAGATATCTTCAAGTTAATGGAAGATTTGCAGCACTTCAAGTTGATTCTACGGTTGTTGCTGGAGGAGATGTTACTTCAAATGGAGGATCTCACATTCTTTCCAATAAAAAGAACCTTCCATTTGATATGCCACATCCAACCAAAGAAGGTTGGAGATTGCGTCATGTTTGCTTAGAAGGTCCAGAGATTGGTGTTTATCTTCATGGTAAAGGAAAGGGAAAAATTATAGAACTGCCAGATTATTGGAGAGGTCTTGTAAAACAAGAAACGATCAGTGTCAATTTAACTCCAATTGGAAACCCATATGTGATCTATGTTGAAAAAATAGAAGATAATAAAGTTTATATTGAATCAAATTGGCAAACTTCTGGTGTTGATATTGAGTATTATTACATAATTCATGCGTCAAGATTTGATGATGATCTTATAGTAGAATATGAAGGTAAAACTCATGAAGATTATCCAAATGGAAATGAAGGTTACTCATTTAATTTTGAACACAACTATGTAAAAAATCTTATTCAAGAAATGGTTCGAGAATATCTCGAAAACCCCCTTGACAAGGACGCCGAGATCTGATACACTATTAAGGTAATCAACGGATGACCGAATGCAAGATGAGTATCTGACACGATGCGTGGTGGACCCAATCAAACGAACCGTATATCTGTATTCCAGTGAGGGGTCAGAAAAAGAAGTGGTCTGTGATACCGTGAAAGAGTTTATGAATGTGTTAGACTTCGTTCGTGCTACAGTGGATGAAGAAACCCTTTCTTATGCAAATCCTCTATGAGACCCGAAACACGAGAATCAATGGAAATGCTGTTTTCAGCAAAATGGAATATTCCCAAGGCGGCAGCAAACTGTGGTCTTACATCTAAGGAGATGAAGATTACATTTAATGAATACTGCCGTTTACATCCACCCACTTATGTACTAAAGTCTGACAATCAACTCAGTTTCTTCTGAGTTTTTATGGGAGTGTGATGAAATCGGTAAACATTCCGGTCTTAAAAACCGGTGGCAGTAGTGCCTTACGGGTTCGAGTCCCGTCACTCCCATTTAAATGGTAAATTTTATAAATAATTGTAGAGTTTACCATTTAAATGAACACACGATATACTTATACTGAAGATGAACTTCGTGAGGCGGTAAAAACTTCTGGTAGTATTAGACAAGTTTTACAAAAACTTAAGATAATACCAGCAGGGGGAAATTATCAAACAACTCACAGAAGAATATCTAAGTTAGGTATTGATACTTCTCATTTTCACGGACAATCGTGGAATAAAGGTAAGAAAATAGGTCCAAAAAGACCTATTGAAGAATATCTAAAGGAGAATACTGTTGTTCAATCTTTTAGACTTCGTAATAGACTTATTGCTGAAGGTATAAAAGAACATAAATGCGAAGAATGTGGCATAGTAGAATGGAGGAGTCAACCTACTCCTATTGAATTGGACCACATAAACGGAAATCACCACGATAATCGTTTAGAAAATCTTCGTCTTCTTTGCCCCAACTGTCACGCACAAACCGAGACATATAGAGGCAAAAACAAGAGAAATTAACACCCTCTAAATAACCAAAAGTACGGAACCTTATGAAATACCGTATCGATGCCAGATATTGTTGGTACAATCGAGGATCTCAAATAGTTCTTATGTATTTCATAAATCAGGTTCCATTTACTTTTGATGAACTTCCAGATGAATCCATTTATGACCTGGAATTGATTAAGTTGGCAGACAATGAACGACGATTTGAACCTGATGATTTATACAGAACATCTTTTTATCTTATAGATGAAGAGTGTCATCCGATGTTGTTTGAAGTCGAACTGGAAAATCCAGAAATGATGCCAACGGATTAATGCCCTTGTAGCTCAGTGGTAGAGCGCGGCTTTTGTAAAGCCGATGTCGCAAGTTCAAATCTTGTCGGGGGCTTGAGTTCTATAAAACTCCAAATGTCACTTATTTCACAAAAAGACCGTGAGATGGTCATCGAAGCACTTGAGTATTATGTTCAGACACTTAAGGACAATAATTGCACAGATGCTTCCATCACAGCATTCCAAACTCTCCTCAATTGGGTCGAACTCGAACATTTCAAACATGAAAATTAATCTTTGGTACTGTGAGGGAATGAAGCAGTGGAGATGGACTTTGACTGATTCTTCACGTCCTATTCGCAAACAAGAATCTGGGCAACAACCATTTCTTCGTGATGCAATGAACGATGTTGCAAATACTGTAGAGTATATGTTAGAATGCAAACAAAGTGAGTAAAAATACTTAGATGAAATCAGATTTTTATATAGATAAGGTAGGTAAGGAAGAAGTCAAAGAACTTCTTTATACCTATCATTATCTTAAAGACGAATCTAAAGATTTTAAAAGTGGATACAATTACTCACTTTACCGCAAGTCATTCACAGATATCCTTAATATTGGCGGGTCTATTGGCTGCTGCGTTTTTACTAGTCTCCCAGTTCCAGAAATAGCAGTAGGTGCATTTGGTTTAGAGAGAAATCAACAAGAGGGTATTTACGAACTCTCAAGACTTTGCATACATCCAGATATTCAAAAAGAAGAGCATAATATTACATCTTGGTTCGTTAGTCGTTGTATAAAGAGATTTAGAAAAGATGCCCGCGTTTCTTGCATTCTTAGCTATGCTGACTCTGCTCACCACACTGGAGTCATATATCGTGCAGCAAATTTCAAGTACTATGGCTTGACCGATAAGAAATCTGACTTTTGGATTAAACAATCCGATGGATCATTTATTAAACATTCAAGGGGTCCGACAAAAGGTATAGAGGGTGAATGGAGAGAAAGAAGTAGAAAACATAGATATCTAATGGTATTTGATAAGGAACTCAAAAAACGCTTGACATGGGAAGAAGAGAAGTGGTAAAATGATATGGTGTGAAGGAAGTGCGAAGGGGAGGTCCTTATGGGTCTCCTCTTTTTTCATATGATAAATAATCCATAACGGAAACTATAAGAACTAATAAAATGGGTCTCAGTCGTCTGGATAATTTTTTAAAGAATTCCCGTGGAGAAATTCTTTATGTAGATCCTTCCAATATAGATTCTACAGACAGTATTTTAAATCAAGGTAACTCACTTGCGAGACCCTTTAAAACAATTCAAAGGGCACTGATTGAATCTGCAAGATTTTCATATCAGAGTGGTCTTGATAACGATAGATTTGGAAAAACAACTATCATGCTCTATCCTGGAGAGCATGTTGTAGATAACAGACCTGGTTGGATTCCAGATGGGACAAACAATTTTAGACTTAGAAGTGGTGCAACATCAGCAGATTTTCCACCATTAGATCTTACAAGTACTTTTGATCTTACTGTTGCAGATAATGCACTTTATAAGTTTAATAGTGTTCATGGTGGTGTAATAATTCCAAGAGGAACTTCAATTGTTGGCATGGATCTTCGTAAGACCAAGATCCGTCCAACATATGTTCCAGATCCTGAGAATGATAATATTGAAAGAGCTGCAATCTTTAGAGTAACTGGTGCATGTTACTTCTGGCAGTTTACTTTCCTTGACGCAAATCCAACTTCTACTTGCTATAAGGATTACACTCAAAATAATTTTGTACCTAATTTTTCACACCACAAACTTACTGCTTTTGAATATGCTGATGGTGTAAATGGAGTAAGCATTTCAGATACATTCCAAACATATACAACAAATCGTACTGATTTGGATATGTATTATGAGAAAATTGGTCTCGCATATGGTACTTCGAGTGGTAGACCAATTTCTCCGGATTATCCTTCATCCTCACTTGATATTCAAACGAAAGTTGATGAGTATCGAATTGTTGGATCAAGAGGTGCTGAAGTTGGAATCAGCAGCATTCGTGCTGGAGATGGTGTAGTATCCTCAACTATAATTACAGTATCTTTAACAGAACCATTAGAAGGACTTGATGTAGATACCCCAATTCGTATCAATGGAGTTGGTGCAGCAGGATATGATGGTCAGTATGTAGTATCTGAAGTAGTAACTAGTGGAACTCAAATTGAGATTGAGTATCAAGTGCAAAATGCTCCATTAAATCCATTGCCTACAGTATCTGGAGCAACTCTGAATATTTCTGTTGATACGGTAACATCAGCATCACCATATATCTTTAACATCTCATTGAGATCTGTTTATGGTATGTGTGGTCTCCATGCAGATGGAAATAAGGCTGATGGATTCAAGTCCATGGTCGTTGCTCAGTTTACTGGTATTGGACTTCAGAAGGATGATAAAGCCTTCGTAAAGTATGATACAACAACAGGAACTTATCAAGACTTTACTGCAGCAGGAAACGAAAATATTCATACAGATTCTCTAGCAAGATTCAAACCAGAGTATGAAAACTTCCACATTAAGTGTGATAATGATGCATATCTTCAGATTGTTTCAGTCTTTGCAATTGGATATGCAAATCATTTCTTAGCAGATTCTGGTGGAGACCAGTCAATTAACAACTCAAACTCCAACTTTGGTGCTAGATCTCTTGTAGCAAGAGGATTTAGAAGTACTGCTTTCCCAAGAGATGATGTTGGATACATAACGCACATCATTCCACCAAAATATCTCGACTCTACAGAAACGAGCATCGAATTTATTTCTGTTGATGTCGATAAAACCGTATCTGTAGCAGATGCTAGCAAACTCTTCTTATATGGTTATGAAAATGAAAGTATTGCACCCGATAGTATAATCGAAGGTTATAGAATAGGTGCGAAATCAAATGATCAATTAAATGTACTTGTATCAAATTCTGGAGTAACAACTCAGTATTCGGCTAGAATTATTATGCCGAATACCGCATATAGTGGAAATGAAATTACTTACGAAAAGGATTATACTGTTGGAAGATTAGTTGGAATTAATAGTATTTCAACAAATGTACTCACATTAACTCAAAGTCATTCATTTGTAAATGGAGAAACTGTAAGAGTTGTTAGTGAGAGTGGTGAACTTCCAGATGGTATTGACAACAATCAAGTTTATCATGTAATTACAACTGGAACTAATATTGTAAGCGCTGACCAGATTAAACTTGCAAAAACACTAAATGATGCAATTGATGATACTGAAATTACTCTCAATGATAAAGGTGGAATTCTTCATGTAGTAAGTAGAGTATCAGACAAAAAATCTGGAGACATTGGACATCCAATTCAGTGGGACTCTACTAATAATCATTGGTATGTAAATGTCGCCACTGCTGCTACAGAGAATTCAATTTATCCTACCGTAATTTCTCTTGGCACAGGATCTCTTGGTGATGCAACGTCAAGAACTTTCATTACAAGAAAACCAGATACTCGTGGTTTAATTGATACTGTTTATAGAGCTAGATTTGTTATTCCATCAGATTCTCCAACCACAGCAAGACCACCTCTTGATGGTTATGTCATTCAGGAATCAAGTAGTGTTCTTGGAGATACTAATACTGAAGTTGCTTATCAATTTAATACGGGTTCAGTAACTCTTGCAAATTCAACTCAATTAAGAAACCCAAGAATTATTTCTGGGGCTAATTGGTCTGGTGGAGTTGCAACTGTTGATACCGAACTTCCCCATAATTTGAATATTAATGATCAAGTTGAAATTGTTAATATTATCAGTTCTAATAATACTACTGGCATTGCAAATTCTGCATTTAATGGAACATTTAGTGTTGCCGGAATTAGCAGCACCAAACAATTTAGTATTGGAATTACCACTGATCCAGGTACTTTCCAAAATAATGTTTCTTTGAGAACAACATCTCTTCCAACTTTCCAAAGAAAGAGATATGATACGACATATGTTGTTTATAGATCGCAAGAACTACAGAAGTATGTTCCAGGATCGCAAGATGGTATTTATCACCTACTTCTAATCAATACATCAAATTCACCATCAGTAACTCCATTTAATAGTGATAATTATTCGCAACCAATTGTAAATCTTTATCCACAAACAAATAGAGATAATCCGACATCAGATCCAAAACCATCAAGTTCATTTGCTGTCGCAAATCCAATTGGTCAAGTTATAATTAATGAACCACAAAGAAGTATTACTAAAGAAACCTTAGAGAAGCAAATTAATTCTTCTGGAATTGGTATCGGACTTACTGATATTATTTCAAACTCCGTAGGAACTTCGCATACTTTCTATACTGCAATTGATCATGGATTAAATAGAGTCACAAAAGTTGGTATTGTTAGCACTGGTTTTGGTTATGGTTCTGGAACTTCTGGAACACTTTATAATGCAAGATTAGTTGGTTTTGCTGGAACTGAACAAGGTGTAAACGCAACTGCAAGAGTCAGTTTTGATAGTTCTGGTCAGTTAACTGATGTTACTATCATGGATGGTGGTAGTGCATATGGAATCGGACATTCATTCTCAATTGTTGGTGTTGCTACAACTGCTAGTCATATTCCCGGCATTGTATCCGTAACTCAAATTTATAATAATGTAAATGATGTAATTAATATCTTTGGAGTTTCAAACTTTGAAAATGAGGAATTCAATAGCTCTTATAGAATCACTGGAATTACAACTCACAATGAAATTAATGTATCCTCAGCATCAACAATATCAGTTGGAAACACAACTGGTTTGGGATCTACTGTAACAACAAATGCTAATGCATATATTTCCGGCAGATCTCTTAATGTATCATCAATTGTTTATGATAATAATGTTGGAATCGCAACATTCACTACAGTTGGAAGTCATGGATTGAATGTATTCAATAAAGTCAGAGTTGGTGGTGCAGATAATTCATTCTATAATGGGGAAATCGTTGTTGATAGTATTGTCGGATTAACTGCATTTAGAGCAAATATTGGAGTATCTACAATATCCCCATCAACTTCAGGAACAATTTATATCTATGATACTGGATTCGAATCAAACTCAGGAACTATTTCGGATGATAATGAAAATATTGGTGGAAGACTGAAGTACATTTATGCTGGAATAACTACTACATTACTTGCTCCAATTTCAACTAGAACTGTAGGTATTTGTAGTATTACTAACGTTGGCAATCTAGATCTAAGGATTGGTGATTACCTTCAGATTGATGATGAAATTGTAAGAATTAAAACTACAGTTTCCGGAAATCCAGTTCAAATTTTTAGAGGAGTTCTTGGTTCACCAACTCAAACTCACCTTCAGAATGCTGTTGTAAGAAAGATTAAACCAATTCCAATTGAATTTAGAAGAAATTCACTTATCCGTGCATCTGGACATACATTTGAATATCTTGGTTTTGGTCCTGGAAATTATTCTACGGCATTCCCAGAAAGACAAGATAGAACTGTAACAGCACAGGAAGAACTTCTTGCACAATCTAACAAACAAGAAGGTGGTATTGTAGTATTCACTGGAATGAATGCCGATGGTGATTTTTATGTTGGAAATAAGAGAGTAAGTTCTAGCACTGGTCAGGAAGAAGTATTTGATGCTCCAGTTCCTTCTGTTACTGGAGAAGATCCATCAACTGGTGCTTTCAATATTGGATTTGATGTTATTACTCCACTTGAGGTTTCTATTAGTCGTTCCGTAAGAGTTGAAGGTGGTGCTGATAATAATATCATATCAGAATTTGATGGTCCTGTTGTTTTTAATAATAAAATTACTTCAAACTCAGATAAAGGTGTTGAAGTTAATTCTCTCTTTATTCAAGGAGATGCAACAGTATCAAGAAAATATAGTCTAAGTGAGACTCAACCAACTCTTGCAGGAAATCCTGGAGATGTAGTTTATAAGGCAAATCCCGATAGTAATGGATATCTTGGATGGGTGTACACTACAAATAATGTATGGGAACAGTTTGGTGCAATTGCTTCCGGAGGTTCAACTCCAACAAATTCAATTGGAGTCTCAACTGGAGGCGGTGCATTTGGAATATCTACAGCAATTAACTTTAGTTCTGGATCTGTAGATATTTCACAAACACATGATGCAATAAGTGGAATTTCGACTGTAAATCTTGAAGTTGTTGGAGCATCGACACCAACTTTCTTAGTTGTGTCTGGAGTTTCTACATTTAATTCTCAAGTTATTATTGGAGCAGGAATTACTATAACTTCTGGTGGTTTAATAGTTAATAGTGGAATTTCAACATTCAATTCTGCTGTTGATATTAATTCTGGCGTCAATGTAACTGGAGGGATATCCGCAGATACTATCACATCAACATCAATCGATACAAATCTTGCAGAAATTGACATATTTACTGCTGGAATATCAACATTTAATGGTGATATTGTTGTTGGCAGTGATGGAAGAGCATCTAATTCATTTGTAAGAGTTCTTTCTGGTGATAATAATATTTCAAAGTTTGAGGCTTATGGACAATCAAATGGTTCTGGAGCATTATTTGTTGGAAGTAACTCTATCACTGGTGGGGGTGTCTATTATACTGGGGATGGAACTCCAGCATATGCAATAGGTGCAGTAAATGATACTATTGCATATTATAGAACTGGTGCTGGTACAAGTGAGGTTGTATTCTACTATCCAAATACTAGCAATGATGTTACCTTTAGAGGGTCTGTTTCCGTCAGTGATCAATTGTCAGTTACTAATGACCTCACTGTTGGTGGAAATTTAAGTGTAGGAAACTTAAATGTTGGAGCAGCAACAACAATTATAGGTCAACTAAATGTAGTTAATGTTTCAGCTTCTGGTATCATTACCGCAACTGACTTCAATTCAAGTTCAGATATTACTCTGAAGAAAAATATTTCTCCAGTTGAAAATGCATTAGATAAGGTTTGTGATTTGAATGGAATTAATTTTGAATGGAAATCCACAGGTCAAAAATCTATTGGAGTTTCTGCGCAAAATGTTGAAAAAGTTTTACCAGAGTTGGTAGATGATAGTGATAAATATAAAGCAGTAAATTATAATGGACTTATCGGTGTTCTGATTGAAGCGGTGAAAGAACTTAGAAAAGAGATAAATGAATTAAAGAATAAATAATAAAAAGGCAAACTAACGAGGGGATAGTGAACCTCAGGAGCAAAAATGGCAGTAAATAAGAATTTTGTTGTCAAAAACGGTCTTGAGGTTGCAACTAACCTCATCTTCACTGATACGGAAAACTCTAAAGTTGGATTTGGAACAACATCAATAGATTACACTGTACATGTAATCGGTGGTATCGGCGCTACGGATTTAAATGTCACTGGAATAGCAACATTTAATGGCGTCAATGTAGATGGATCATTTCAAGTTGGTGTAGTTACTGCGACAGAAGTTTACGCAGACTTTATCGATTTGATAGGAGTTTCTCTCTCCACAGCATCAGTAACAACTGGAGTTTCAACTTCTGCAAATATAAGTGTTGGAACCGCAGGAACAACAATCACTACACTTACTGGTGGAAAAGTTGGTATTGGAACAACAAATGCACTTCACAGATTCCAAGTAGGAAGTGCAAATGCAACAGGATTTACAACAACTACAAGTGGATTATTTGTCGTTACATATGATGGAAAGGTTGGGGTTCAGACTGGACAACCAACATCAGAACTGCATGTATTTGGTAATGAAACAGTAACTGGAGTTATTACCGCCACGACATTTAATGGTCAGGTAAACTCCGGTTTTGGCACAATTACTAGGTTATTATCCACACACTTTGACACAACTAATGCAAATGTTGGAGTTGCTACTGTTGGATTTTTGACTGGTACTAATTTATATTACACTGGCATTTCTACATTTTCTTCAGTTAATATTATTTCCGGATCTAATGTAAATGTTGAAAATGCATATTTTAATGTAGGCATTGTTACTTATATTAGTGGAACTAATTTAAATTATACAGGTATTGGTAGTATTGGAACATTAGATACTACAGTTGCAACTATTGATTATCTGTCCGGAACTAATTTAAACTATAGTGGAATCGGAACCATTAGTAATATTGAAATTGAAAGTGGACAAATTCAAGCAGTTTCCGGTATTGCAACTTATTATGGGGATGGTTCAAAACTTGCTGGAGTAACTTATGGTATTGGAATTCGTAGTGATGGATCAACAATTGCTGGAGCTGGCGTAACTGTTATTGATTTTACAGGTTCTGGAATTTCTACAGTCACTGCATCTTCAGGAATCGCAACAATTTATGTTGAAGGTGGTGGTGGTGCAGTAACACCAACTCAAATTGCTGTAACTGACGAAACTGCATCGGCAACAACACACTATATTACATTTACAACAGGTGCCAGTTCCAGTCAGGCACTTAAAGTTGATACTTCAACTCTTAGTTATGTTCCAAGTACGAATAACTTAACTGCAACTACCTTTACTGGCGCATTGAGTGGAAATGCGACTAGTGCAACTAATGCAACAAATATAAACATCTCCGCAACTACATCATCAGATACTACAACATCAGTAGTATTAGTTGGATCACAATCAACAGGAAATCAAAGTCCATTTATCGACTCTGGACTTACTTATAATGCCGGCACAAATAACTTAACCGCAACTACATTTACTGGCGCATTAAGTGGAAATGCTACTAGTGCAACTACAGCAACTACAGCAACAAATGCAACAAACACTGCAATTACTAATACAACAACATCAGCATCTACGCACTATATTACATTTGTTGATGGAACATCTGGAAACAGAGCACAAAGAGTTGATAGTACTGGATTAACTTATATCCCAGATTCAAATATAATTGGAGCAAGTATCAGTGGAAATGCCGCAACAGTTACGAGAAATGCAAACTTAACTGGCGATGTCATTTCTGTTGGAAATGCAACTGCAATTGCTGCTGGGGTCATTGTTAATAATGACATAAGTGCATCGGCGGCAATTGCAGTTTCTAAATTGGCAGCATCAACAATTTCAGGTGTTACTCTTGGAGGAAATCTTGCAACTCTGACTAGAGGAACATATTTAACTGGATCAAATTACAACGGTTCCACAGCAAGAACTTGGGCAGTTGACGCAACAACAACAAACACTGCATCAAAAGTTGTTGCTCGTGATGCAAGTGGAGACTTTGCTGCTAATGTCATTACTTGTGTAGATTTGAATTCAACTTCTGATATTAATTTGAAAGATGATATAAGACCATTTGAAAATGCATTAGCAACCGTAAATCAATTAAATGGTGTTCATTTTACATGGAAAAAGGACGATAGAAAGTCTATTGGCGTCATTGCACAAGAAATTGAAAAAATCTTACCAGAACTCGTTACTGAAACTGAAGGAAATAAGACTGTTAATTATAATGGACTTATTGGTGTTCTTATTGAGGCTGTGAAAGAACTAAGTGAAAAGGTTGAGATCTTGGAAAGCAAAGCATGATAAATAATACAAAAGCATCTAGTTTTAACGAAGATGGCGTATCAAATATCAGGAAATACTGTTATTGATGATAGCAGAAATATAACTGGTCCCACCATAACTGCATCTAATCTTTTTAATATACCTTCGGGAAATACTGCTTCGAGACCCACTTCAACTACAGGATCAATTTATTTTAACACTCAAACAAATGAGTTTGAAATGTATAATGGTTCTTCCTGGATAAGAGTATCAACTATTGCAGCTTAAAAACAGGTAAAATATATGGCATTACAAATTAATGGAACAACTGTTGTTGACAATAGTAGAAACATAACAGGAGTCTCCGTAACTGGAACTGATGATTTAAGTTTTGGTAGTGGAACAACTCCAGCAAGACCAGCATCTCCTGTATCTGGTGATATAAGATATAATACTACATTAGCTAAAATTGAAGTTTATAATGGATCTCAATGGAGACTTTTGACTGAGATACCAGCAGTTACAGGTATTTTTGGTGGTGGAGTTACACCATCAATAAATTCTAGTATTCAATATCTAGATATTGCATCGACGGGTAATACAACTAAGTTTGGTGAATTGGCTACAGGAAGATATGAACTAGCATCTT
>Ga0208162_1000200_pt1 | contig 34302 bp, 61 predicted proteins | sample CB_VirMetaG_4_FD_184539 | JGI IMG/M metagenome (GOLD analysis project Ga0208162, IMG submission 184539) | Freshwater to marine saline gradient viral communities from Chesapeake Bay - CB_1508_1M Viral MetaG (SPAdes) (version 4) | ecosystem: Environmental > Aquatic > Marine > Coastal | place: USA... | reverse complement strand
ATTTTTTTTGTTAGTTTGTTTAACATATTTAAGATATTTAAGTTGATTACTTAACTAAGTTTACAATGTAAAATGTTAAAGTCAAGTATTATTTGCAAATTAATTTTTATTATATTAAAATATTTTTGGGGGTTTTCATTTCCCCATGAGGGTGTATCTCATCTTTGATTTAAGTTAATTACAGCACCCTCAAAAGTTGCATGATTGAAGGGGGGAGGTTTTAGTTTTCCTCCTCCTGATCTTTGCAGTTATCTTTGTTTAAAATTTTCGGGCGGAAATTTTAAAAAGGACTTCTTTCTTGATTTTAACATTTTACATTGTAAAGTTAGTTAAATAATTAACTTAAATAAAAAGCTATGAAAAATGAATTTAGAAAACTGCAATTATTACAAAATCTTAGTAATAACTTAAGCATAGAATTACATAATATTTCAACATCACAATTCGAAAATTATCTAGTCTCTTATCGAGAAAATGAAGCAGTAAAATTTGGATTCTCAAGATTTGGTAAAAATTTTAAAGTTTGGAAGAACACAGATCACACAATCGACCATAACAAAAAATGGAATAGACACGAATTAAAAAAAGAATTTAGAAACTTTCTTGAAGCTTTTAATTATCTAAAAGAAATAACTAATTATGTAGTAATATAAATAATTACTTGACTTTTAAAATTATTTAATAAATACTATATTTTATAGGGCGAGGTTGGTACTGACATATCGGGAGCAACCTCCCTGATTTTGTCTTAGGTTCAATATAAAGACAGTTTATTATTATGAGGGGTGTTTTGAACCTCGCCCCTCGCCCATATTATACAAGGTTCAATGACACATCAAAATACTAGAGATAGTTATATCTTTTACAGATCATTTTACGAAGCAATAAAAGAACTTCCAAACGAAAATCAATTAGAAATTTACAATGCAATAGCTGAGTATTCTCTTAATTTTAAAGAGGTTGAATTATCTGGATTATCTAAAACAATATTTACATTAATCAAGCCTCAATTAGAAGCTAATAATAAGAAATATATAAACGGAACAAAACCAAAACAGAAGCAAAAAATAAGCAAACCAGAAGCAAAAAATAAGCAAGATGAAAGCAAAACAGAAGGCAATGTAAATGAAAATGTAAATGTAGAATGTATAATGAAGAATGAAAATGTATTGAATGAACAATTTGAAGAATTTTATAATAGATACGGAAAAAAGAAAAGTCCTAGTGATGTTAAAAATAAACTCAAGACAGCATTAAAGAAAGACAGCTTTGAGAATATCATGGCAGGATTAGATAGCTATATTAAAAATAGATCGAAAGACAGTCAATTCTGGAAATATCCTGCGACATGGTTAAATCAAGAGTGCTGGAAAGATGAATATAATCAATCAGAATCAAACAGAGAGCAACACACAGTCGATTTAATCAATAAAATGATGAATGACACATTAATAAATAAAATAGAGGTCACACGGTCAAATAAAGCAAAGTTATTTATGACCAAAGATAATTTTTATAAATATAATTCATTTTCTAATGATTTTAAAGAAAAGATATTAAATTCTTTAAAAAAAGAATTAGGGGTTAATGGGTTAGAATACAATTTTTAATTATGACTATTTACGAAAATCAAGAAGCAGAGCAAATTATTTTAGGAACTGCAATAATGAATAACAGCTTGTTATTAAATGTAGCTGATATTTTAGAATCAAAGCATTTTTCTTATATCGAACATCAAGAAATTTGGAAGGAGTTTATTCGCATTGGAAGAGAGGGAGGAACTGCTGATCCTGTCACACTTAAAAATTTTATGCAAAACAATACGATATTTAAAGACTTGGGAGGCTCTAAATACTTAATGATATTAATGCAATTAGCAAATGGAGTTGCTGATTTAAGAAGTTATGCCAAAACATTAATTGAATTATGGCAAAAAAGAGAGTTTTACGAGTTAATAGAAAATTGTAAAAACGAATTACAAGAAAAAAGTTTTAACTATTTATCATCAGACTTCCAGAATAAAATTGCAGGATTAGAATTTCAAGAACCTAAAAAACAAACGCAATGCACTTCTGACATTCTTGACGATCTTGACAAAGAAGATGCAGAGGGCTTGAGTGATAAATTTGTCGAAACAGGATTTTCTAAATTAGACAATCTTATAAATGGCGGACTTTATGCAAAACAGCTTTATATTATAGGGGCAAGACCTTCCGTCGGCAAAACGACAATAGGGCAAAATATTATATTAAATGCAAGTCGATCAGGTAAAAGATGCCTCTTTATCTCGTTAGAAGTAGATAAAAGAAATGTAATGTATAAATTCTTGTCAAACATGAAGTCTATTGATAATTGGAAGATTCAGAAAAAATGCCTAAACCAATCCGAAGTAGCAGATTTGCAGGAGGCTAAAGAAGAATTGAGAAATATGAAAATATATGTCAATGACTCTTCTGGACTAAATATAACACAAATAAAACAAATTATTAAAAATCAGATAGACAAACAACCAGTAGACTTGGTAGTTGTGGATTATATCCAGATTATGAAAGGTGAGGACACTAGAAATAAGAACGAGTCTTTAATAATAAAAGAGAACACAACAGCTTTAAAATCAATAGCAAAACAATTTGATATTCCAATTTTAGCACTTGCACAAATTAACAGAAAAGCAGTTGAAGGAAGTAATCAAGAACCAACAATTAATGACTTCAAAAGCAGCGGAGGTATAGAAGAAGATGCAGACGTTGCCATGATACTACATAGAGATAGGAATGAAGATAAGGAGGACGGATATTTTTCAGATGCTGGAAAAATAATAATTGCTAAGAATAGGCATGGACGAACTGGGGTTTCAAATGTGATGATTCAAGGTAATTTTGGAAGATTTTTAGAAATAAATTAAATAATTATGGAGCATATATCAAAATCAATAGAAAGAATTTTACAGGAAATAAAAGATAACAACATTAAATTAAAATAATTATGAAAACAAAAGAAGAAAAAAAAGAGTACTACAAAGAATATAGAAAAAAAAACGAAACAAGATTAAAAGAATATGGCAAAAAATATTACGAAGAAAACAAAGAAAAAGTAATAAGAAAAAAAAGCGAATATTATATAAAAAATAAATCTGAAATAGCAAGAAAGAAAAAAGAATATTATAAAAAAAATAGAGATCGCATTTTAAAAGCAAATGCAGAAAAGAAATTAAAAATTACACGAATTGCAATCTACACAAAAAGAAAAGCATATGAAGTAATGCAGACTTTAAGAGAAAAATTTAACACAAATTGCAGAATTTCCGAAGCTGGATCATTAAAAATTATCCACAAAGAACAACCAAAGCATGGAAGATATATAAACGAGACAACAGTTGAATATGAAGATGAGATTTATCTCGTGGGTAAAAAAATCGCAATAAAAAGAAAATATTTTAATATTTATGCTTGACTTTAACATTCTACATTATAAACTTAAATATATAATTAACTTAAATTAAAAAAACTATGACTAACACAATAAAACAAATATTTACAAGAGATGTGGCAGAGAATGTGGCAAACAAATTGTCTAATTTATTTGATGTGGATAAAAAAGAGACAATTTATAGTTTAGGATTTCAAAGATGGCAAAAATTATCATTATCAAAAAGAAAAGTATTAATGCTTAAAAATGATTTTAATTATCAGAATTGTTTAGCTGAACTAGAAGCTATATAATACAAGTTTATACCGTCTCATCAATACCTTAAATCAATTAGATAAAATTAAAAACAATGAAAATAACAACACAAAAACTATGCAAAAACTAAGAATAACAAACACATATAACAAAGAAAATAATCAATATGAAAAAGGCACTTTTGAAATAAGAGAAAGCGAAAAATCTATTAGCGGAAAAGTCAATATTTCCACTAAAAAAGATGATAAATATATATCAAAAAGCTTGCCATTTATTGCTTTTAAGTCTAAAATAGACAGAGAAACAGAAAGAGCAATTTTGGATTCTCGAGGTCAATTATTCGAAGCAGAAATTGGATTAATGGTGGATAATTTCCAGGATCAAGCAGGAAAGACAATTACTTATATAAAACTAGTAATTAACAAAGCTAAATTTGAAGCGGTAGACAAGCATAACCAGGCAAAGGCTAACGGATACCAGCCAGAGAATTTGCTAGATGATGTACCGTTTTAACTAAAAAATACCCTCCTGCCATTTTGTAGCTAGTGCTTTTTAGGTTGAAGTGCTTGACTGTCCTTGATGCTAGAAATAGTTAAATTCGCTTTGGCAGGTAAGGGAGTGATTTATAAGCCTACAATCAAGGAAAAACCTATTAATTAATAAAAAAATCATGATACCATTTAAAACAAAACTATTAACAAAAACAGCAAAGGCACCAACCCAAGAAAACGAGGGCGATTTATGGGATTTATATGCCGATGATTTTTGCGGTGAAAAACTAAAAGATATTCATTACAAAGAGGAGGCGATGTATAATTATGATATAACACATAAACAGAATCTTAATTTCGAAGATCATCTTGATTGTTTTGATCGAAATCATCTGCCAGACGGATTGCCGAACGAGTGCAAATTATACTCTCAAGGCAGAATCTTAGTAAAAACAGGAATTAGTCTTGAGTTGCCAATTAAATATTCAAAAAGACAAAGAATCGGAAAAGCTAAAAAAGACTTTAATGGAAATGAAATATTGTATTTACTTGAAGAGTGGAGCTATAAAAAGAAATACAATAATAAAATTTCTAGTCATATAGAAGCCTATGCAGTGGCAGATATTCGCCCTAGATCAGGCTTAGCATTGAAGCATGGAATTACAGTATTAAATACACCTGGAACAATAGATAATTCATATCGTAAAGAAATAGGGGTTATTCTATATAATGCAGGACACGAACCTTATACTATTAAAAAAGGAGATAAAATCGCCCAAATGCTAATAAGACCACTATATCCAAGCAAAATGGAGATCGTAGAGAATATTGAAGATAGCGGAAGGGGTGGTTTTGGATCAACTGGTAAATAAATAATTATGCAGCAATATAGATTTACAACAATAAAAGAAAATAAAAGAAGAAAATCATTTTCACATAGTAAAGAATTTGAACCAAAAGCCGAAAACCATGAAGAATTTGGCATAAAATCAGAAGTATTTTGCTTTAAATCACTAAAAAAACTACAACAATTTATAAAAAAAAACAAAGGAGTTTGTGGGAAGCCTTTTATAGATAGATTTAACAAGCAATTTGCAGTAATAAAATATAGAAATGACTAGAATAACACAATACATAAACTTTTACAAAGTAAAAAAAAACTTAAAAGTAAATGAAGAGCAACAAAGCTTAATAGAAAAAGCTAAAAGTAAATTTATTGCAAGAAGAAACGGAATTGATGGATATAAGATGCCACTATATAAAAACATAAAAAGCTTTAGATTAGATTTGGAGGATATATTTGAGAAAAAGGCAGGAGGAAGGAAAATCACTTCTTGATTATTAATAATAAGGTTATATAATAAGAAAGTTATTTATACATGCTAGGGGGTAAATACTTCCTAGCGATAACTTAGTATTTCACTAATGGCAGAATATAAAAACCTTAACGATAAAAAGCTTCCAGGCAGACCAAGACTTATACCTAAAATTTGGAACGAAGAAATAAAGCAAAAGATATTAGATGCATACAAGGAAGGACAAAGCGATATTGCGGCTATTGTAACACTAGATATTACAAAAGAAACTTTCTATAAATTAGTAAGAGCAGATAGAGAAAGTTTAGGAGAAATAGAGCAAGACTTTGTTGACTCAATTAAAAAAGGCAGGGCATTAAGCCAAGCATGGTGGGAAGAAATGGGTAGAAAAGGAACAATAGGAATATTAGACAGTTTTAATAATGGAGCTTTTGTTTTTAATATGAAGAATAGATTTAAGCCCAAAGGATATGATAGTACATGGGCAGATAAAGTAGAAACACACAACACAAACTCAAGTTCTGATAAAGTTGATATACAAATAAACCTCTCACCAGAAGAAAAGTAAAAATTCCAACCCCCAGAATATAAGGCTTGAATGCCAATTCCTCACGCGGTGGATAAAAAATGTAAAAAAATCATATATTTTCTTGACATATAAAAAAGCATAGTATAAACTTAGCTATGTAATTAATTTAAAACTAAAAACATTATGACAAATAAAATAATTCAATTTTTTGAAAACAATTTTCAACATTTAAATTTACATTTATCTTATTCCGCAGACTTAAAAGGAAGAATATTATTAACAGGTGCGACAATAGATGATGACATTGCGACATTTAATAACTGGGATGATTGTTATAATTTTTTAAAACGTTATGAAATATAAAAACTTAAAAGAAATAAAACGTTATGAAATTTTGCACCAAGACACAAGACTTATTAAAAGCATATAATAAAGCAATAAATGATCTATTAATTGAATTATTAGAAAGAGCAGGTTATCAAGATGTATGCTTTTATAAATATGAAAACGAAAAGCTTAAAAGTTGCGAATCAAACGAGGGAACAGAATTTCAAGCAGGAGATGGCTCTGACGATGGAGAAATAATTGCAGGCTATTGGATAGGTGGAGACATTGGAGGCATTTTAGTAATCAATGAGGAGTGGTTTATAAAACCAGAAATATTAAAGCAAGCGGTGGAATTAAAAACAGCTAATATTGAAGATGTATTTGATTATTATGATTATGAATATGAAGAAACAGAGCAACAAAGGCCAGTACTAACTTTTACAAATTGGTATAAATTAAATTGTAAATAATTCATATATTTACTTGACAAGTAAAAATAGCATTGTTATTATTAAGGAATAATTAACTTAAATAAAAAAACTATGAGAATTTTACCGAACTGGGAAAAAGAAGAATTAAAACAAAAATTAAAAGATTTAACTGATAATAATCAGCATAATGAATCAAGACTATTATTAACAAAAGAGTTAATGCTTAACGAGCTATATAATTTTTATTGCGATTGCATTGTTATATTAGATGAAACAGAACAAGACGAAGAAACGCGCCAAGAGTGGTTTAAAAAAAGAGCAATAGCAGATAAATTTTTGTGGACTATTGCACCAGATTATTATAATTGTTTTTAATATATAATATAAGAGGGAGGAAAAACAAAAAACCTCCCTTCAAGCTTAATATATAAGGATTAATTAAAGATCACTAACTTTTTACATAATAACATAATAAATTATATACAATAATATATATTTATATTGACAATATAAAATAATAGATATATTATAGAGTTTACTTATTAACATAAACTTATTATAATATATGAAACACATATATAAATCACAAATGGAAACATTAAACCAAGAAACAGGAGAAATTATAAAAAGTGAAAAAACACACACCTATAAAATACCTCAAGAGGATTCATATATAAAAATCTATATAAAAGACCTACAAGACATAACAAGCTTGCCGAATGGATTAGATAAAGTAATTCAAGAATTATTTAGATATACTAATTATGATAATGAAATATTATTAACAGCAGGCAGAAGAAGAAAGATAGCAGAAAGATTAGGGCAACAATTAAACACTATAAACCAATATATATCAAAGTTAATAAAAGCTAAAGTAATTATTAAAGATATAGAGTCAGCTTATTTTTTAAATCCTTATTACTTTGGCAAAGGCAAATGGACTGATGTTATTAAAAAAAGAGAGGATTTTAAACAAGTAAAACCACAATCAAAATAAAACTTAAATAAAAAAACTATGACTATATTCAAAAAAATAACAGAAGCAACTCTTCTAATAGAAAAAGATATAACAGAAAACAAGCGATTAAGCTCTCTTTCGGATGGAGTAGAGAAGATTTTCCCTGATATTCCTAGAAGAAATAAAGATATAATAACTATGAGAGCGTGGGATAATTTAAAGAGAAAAGGAATAAGCTTTTCATTTTAAAACTATGACAATAAATAATAAGATAGGATCAGGCAGAATATTTGCAGGTTTTACATGGGGCGAAGCAATAAGACACGCAACAAAACCAGAAGAATCTGATACATGGATAGCAAAAGTCACGAAATGGGACAGATCATCTGAGTCTATTTATGATTATAAAACTATTTTCTCACATTACGAATTAAAAACTTACGGAGCACATCATAATAGAGACAGATCGTTAAGAGTGCCAAAAACATTAAATAGTTATGTGGAAAAAGTAATAAAAGATAGAAAGCTAAGCGAAATAGAAGAATATCATAATATTTACATAAAATGAAACTAACACCAGAGCAACACAAGGAACACAGCCAAAGAATAAAAGAAGGTTTAGCCAGATCAGATAAGAAAGCTGGCAGACCTCGTAAAATAGACCACAAAGAAATAATAAAACTATCTCAATATAAAACAGTAAAAGAAATAGCTAATCAATTCGGAATTAGTAGACAAGCAATATATAATATAATTAAAAAATCATGAAAATATCTGAAATTAAATCAAATGTTAAAGTAGGCGATAAAATATACATTCTAAAAAAACATTTCATAAAAGAGCCTTTTAGAATAAAAAAAACTCATGCCTGCTGTTTAACTCCTAAGGAAATAATTATTGAAAAATTATCTTTCTTTTACGAAAAAGAAAAAGGGATATATTCTCAATCTATTGAAGTTGAAGATGGTAATCAATGGCACTTTATCAATATTGAAGGCGAAGATTACTTTCTAAAAGAAGAGGACGCAATTAATTATTGTAAAAGAAAAATAGACATAATTGTTAAAGAATTAGAAGAATTTAAAAAAAATCTAATTAAATAAACTATGCTAGAAAAGATTTGTACAGATTTAGAAACAAGTAAAAGATTAAAAGAATTAGGTTTTAATGACTCAGAAAGTGAATTTGTAATTCTATGTTGGGATGGAGAGCCAATATACTATTACAGGTTGCAACTTACTGCGGTAAGTGAAAAAAGGGATCCAACTCCAACTTACACATTAGAGCAAATATTGAGCGAATTACCACAAATAGTAGAGATTCATAATAATATATATCATTTAATGATTTCTAAAAATAGCATTTATTACTTTAGTCATTCAAAGCTAGAGGTATTTGCAAATTATCAAGAGAATAATTTATCAACAGCAGCAGCTAAACTATGGATAAAACTAAAAGAAGATAAAATAATATGAAATTTGACTTGCACCCTCGACAATCAACCTGTTTTACCAGTACAGCAACAGAAATCTTATACGGTGGTGCTGCTGGTGGTGGCAAATCTCATTGCATGAGAGTTTTAGCATTAGCTTATGCTTTAAAAGTACCTAATATACAAATTTATCTATTTAGAAGATTATCAGAAGATTTGAAAAAGAACCATTTAGACGGATCAAGTGGATTTGTGCAGATATTATCTGAAATGGTAAACAAGAACCTAGCTTCAATTAACTATTCTACTGCTCAAATAACTTTTTGGAATGGTGCAAAAATTCATCTATGCCATTGCCAACATGAAAAAGATGTAATCAAATATCAAGGTGTAGAAATTAATGTATTGCTAATAGATGAATTGACACATTTTAGCGAGTATATTTATAAATTTCTAAGAGGTAGGGTTCGTATTGGTGGTTTACAAATTCCAGAAGGTTTGTTCGGTGCTTTACCAAGAATAGTTTGCGGTTCGAATCCTGGAGGGGTAGGGCATGAATTCGTTAAAAGTGAATTTATAGACAACAAAAATCCTTTAGAAATCTATCAAATGTCGGACGAAGAGGGAGGAATGACAAGACAATTTATTCCTGCCAAATTAGAAGATAATCCGACCATGACAGAAAATGATCCACTTTATAAGCATAAATTACTTGGTTTAGGTGGTGCATTAGCAAAAGCAATGCTTGATGGGGATTGGGATGCTATTGAGGGAGCTTATTTTGATACTTTCAATAAAGATATTCATATTGTAAAAGATTTTGAAATCCCCCACGATTGGTATAAAATCAGAGGTTTTGACTGGGGATATTCCGCCCCTTTTGGTGTGTTATGGGGTGCTATAAGTGACGGAAGTCTTATAAATATAGGTGGTAAACATATATCTTTCCCTAGAGACTCATTAATAATTTATAGAGAATATTACGGATGGACAGGGAAGCCTAACAAAGGCTTGAAAATGGAATTGCCAGAAATAGCAAAAAACACGATGCAAATGCAAGATAACGAAGTAATGAATAAACAAGTTGCTGATCCTGCAATATTTGATGAGAGTAAAAAGAACATGGGAATGACTCAAGCCGAAGAATTGGCAAAATATGGTTGTATTTATGAAAGAGCAGATAATAAAAGGGTTGCAGGCTGGCAACAGATAAGAAGCAGGCTGACAGGTAGAGATGGTAAACCTCTAATCTACATAACAGAGGGTTGCAAGAGTCTAATTAGAACTTTACCGATAATGCAGTATGATAAAACGAAGCCAGAAGATTTAGACACAAGCTTGGAGGATCATTTATTGGATGTTTTAAGATATATTTGTATGGCAAGACCAATAACGATAGATATTAAAGAAGCTGTACCAGACCCAGGAAAGGATTTTTGGGACAACTTTAATCCTCATCAGATAAGAAAAAACAAAAAAGTTATTAATTATGAATAACTTGACTTTTAAACTAATTTTACATAACCTTGTTTATTATTATATAATAAAAAGTTATGTCTAACGAAGATCAAAAGAAATCAAAGCAAAAAGCAGACCTCCACGAGGTATGGAAAAAAGAATTAGATTCTTGTTTAAGATATCATGAAAAATATTTTGCAGAAGCTAGAAAATATGAGGATATTTATAAAGACCAGCATAATTTAGATGGTTTGAATAGATATAATATATTTTTTGCTAATACTGAAACATTGGCACCACTGGTCTATTCTAAATTACCATCTCCTAATATTACTAGAAGATATAAAGATGATGACGAAGCATCAAAGATTGCATCAGAAATATTAGAAAGAACAATCTCTTATTTTTTAGAAATAACAAAAGCAGACACTACATTTAGTAAAGCAAGAAAAGACTTTTTAATTAATGGTCGTGGATTGGTTCGTGTTTATATGGAAGATGGCGAGATAATAGAAACAGAAGAAGGCGAAGAGGTACTTGACAACACTAATAAAAAAGTTTATCCAAAAAGAATTGAATATAAAGACTTCTTAACAGATCACACAGCTAAAAACTGGGATGATCTTAAATGGGTTGCTTTTAGATGTTATAAAACAAAAGATGAGTTATTTGATCTATTTGGCAATGCGGCTAAAGATATTGAAATGGATTCTTCTGACGAGTTAAGCAATAACCCAGAAAGCTTAGAGTTGTGGGAGATTTGGGATAAAGTAAATAAACAGGTAATTTGGTTTTCACAAGAAAAAGTTATTCAAGTTGATAAAGACCCCTATAACTTAACTAGTTTTTTCCCTATCGCTCGTCCTACTGGTACTGATAGCGACCCATCATCATTATTACCAATTCCTCTTTACAGAATGTATAAATCACAAGCGGAGGAATTAAATATTATTGATAATAGGATTAGATCACTAACAGAGCAGATTAAATATACAGGTGTTTATAATACAGTTAGCGAGGCAAAAGATATAGAAAACTTGCTAAATGGAGAAGATGGAGAATTTGCACCATTATCGGGAGTTAGCACCTCTAACATTAAAGATCAAATATTTGTAAAAGATATAGTACCTATCGCAAATACGATTACATTACTTAATAATCAAAAAGCTCAAATTATTAACAATATAAGAGAAATCACAGGTTTATCTGATATTGTAAGAGGTGTAAGCATAGCATCAGAAACAGCGACAGCTCAAAGGTTGAAAGGTGATTTTGCTATTAGTAGAATACAACCATTGCAAAGAGCAAATGAAATCGCAATTCGTGATACTATTGAGATTATGGCAGAATTAATCGTTGAAAACTACACAATAGAAGAGTTAGTTAAAATTAGTAATTGTCAGATAGTAGATTTAGAGTCAATAGCACAAACTGCACAAGATAACCAAAATATGTTATTACAAGAGGCTATTAATAATTTACCTCAAAATATAACAGGCGAGCAAAAAGTACAACAGATAGAAGCTTTAAAACAACAAGCAGAAATCGGCTTTAATAAAACTATAGATATTGCTCAAAATGAGTTAAAAGGCTTTGCAATGAGTCTTGACCAAGTTAAAGAGGTTGATAAAGTTTTAAAAGATGATGCACTAAGATCATTCTCTATTGATATTGAGACCGACTCTACTATATCAGTTGACCAGCAACAAGATAAAAATGATAGAATAGAATTTATAGCAACATTAACTAATTTCGCTGGACAATTCACACCTTTATTGCAAGCTGGAATGATACAGCCAGAAGCTTTCAATGAGTTTTTAGGCTTTATATCTAGACCTTTTAAGGTGGGTAGGAATTTGGAGGAATTTTTACTAGCAAAACCAGATGAAGAAGAGGAGCAACAACCGTCACAAGAGGAATTATTAGCACAAGCTCAAAATGAAAGACAAGAAAGAGAATTTCAATTTAAGGTAGAGAGTGAGAAAGCTAAAATTAACCTAGAGCAACAAAAGATTGATATTGAAAAGGCTAGAGTCTTGCAAAACCAAAGACAATTTGAAGATAAGATTGATTTTGAAGATGCAAACAAGGCGGCAGATCGCCAAGCAAAAGTTTTAGAAAAAGTAGCACCATCTCCAGAAGAGATAATCGAATCAAGAACACAACGACTTAATGAACAAATAAGAAATGACTAAAATTCTAGGAATAAGTGAGGACGGCGAATTATTTGAGGGTTATGACTCACCATTAGAGGATAACATGAATATATTGCCTAAAATTGATAAGATAGAAATTTTAAATACCTTGATTAAAAGGTGTGAAAAAGAAAAGTTGAAATTGTTAAAAAATGACTAGAAAGGTTTTAAAAATCATAGACGGAAAAAAAGAGTGGGTTTTTGATGGTTATGGAAGAAGTGGAGCATCAAAACAAAGAAAAATGCCTGCTTGTGGAGAAGATTTGACCATTGATGGCTATATTTCTAAGTATGGAGGAATTGAAAGTCAGGTTGATGGAAGAGTCTACACAACAAAAGGCGGTTATTTAGATCATTTAAAAGCTAACAACTGCCATATAAAAGATTACTAATTTTACATAACCTTGACAATTAATTTTACATAACCTATAATACAGAAAGATTTTATCTAAATATATTTTTATGACAGATACAATAGAGAAAAACAGCCAATCAATAGCTGAAATTCTAGGAGAGCAAGAAGAGAATCAAGAAATTGAGAATCAAGAGCCTGTCCAGGAAGATAATATTGATGAAAATGAGGAAGCAAGTGGTGCAGAAAATGCACCAGTTGAAGAATTAAATGACGATCCAGAAGAGGAGTTAAAATTTCTTAAGCTGACTAGCGGTTGGACAAAAGAAGAAAAAGAACTTGTCAAAAAGATCAAAGACCCAGAATTAAGACAAGAAGCAATAGAAGCTACAAAAAAAAGAAGAGTAGATTTTGATCGTAGAAGTCTTGAACTGGGGAATACTAGGAAAGAGTTGGCAGAAATGCGAGCTAAAGTGGAAGAATTAACTTCCTTGCAGAATAAACCTGTTGCAAATAATGAAGATGAATATCTTACAGAGCAAGAGCTTGAGCAAAAGAAAAAACTTGAAGATGTTGAAAAACAACTAAAAGAGTTAAGAGATAGAGAAGCTAATAATCAGGCTCGGACTGTTCAGCAAGAATTAACAGCTTTTGCACAATCTGAAAATGAAGATGGCTCTTTAAAATATCCTTACTTTGAAAGAGTTAGACAGAATATGGCTCTATTGTTTCAAGCAGATCAAAATGGCACACTTACCTTAGAAAAGGCATATCATAAAGCAGTGTTACTTGATGATGAATTGGCAGCAGAGCAACAACAAGAATTACTTTTAAGGGAGAAGCTTAAACAACAAGAGGCTCTTGCTAAGGTAAAGAATAATAAAAAATATTCTCCTAATTCAACCAATAGTAAAAGGAATTTATCTGCTAAAGAAAAAAATGCTGAGGCGATTGCTAAACTCTTTGAATAGTTTTAAACATCTATTTTAATAATAATTTTAATAGATTTAAACAATGGCAAATCCTAATATTTCGCAGTTATTGACAACAACACTCAATAACTACAAAAAAGATGTTACTGATAACATCTTAAACTTTCACCCTTTACTAATTAAATTAAACGATGCAGGAAATGTAGTTCGTGAGTCTGGTGGTGTAAACTTCAGAGAAAATTTAACTTATGCTTCTAATGGCACGGTTCAATTCCAAGGTGAATATGACACTTTTGACACTACCCCACAAGATGTAATTACTGCTGCTGATTTTGAGCAAAAAATTATTTCTGGTACAATTAGCATTTCTGGTAAACGAATGAAGCAAAACGCAGGAAAAGAGCAAATCGTAAATTTAATGGACGAACAAATTAAAAACTTAAAAAGTTCATTAAAAAACACTATTGGTACTGCAATTTATTCTGATGGTACTGGTTCAGGTGGTCAAGAAATCGGCGGTTTACAATTATTAGTTGCTGACGATCCAACAACTGGTACAGTAGGTGGAATTGACAGATCAACTACTGATGGTGCTTTCTTTAGAAACAAACTTTATGATTTTTCTGTTGAGTCTGTAACTAAATCAGCTACAACTATTCAGTCTGCTATGAACTCTTTATATAGAAGATGTCAAGCACAAGCTGGTGAGCAACCTGATTTAATTACTGCTGATGATGTGAATTTTGGCTTCTTTGAAGATTCTTTACAAACTATCCAAAGAATTTCTGACAGTAGATTAGGTAAATTAGGTTTCGATGTATTAAAGTACAAAGGAGCAGAGGTTTATTATGATCCAGAATGCCCAGCTAATCATATGTATTTCTTAAATACTAACCATGTTAAATTAAAGCATTTAGGCGACTTCTTAGAAGAAGGTGAGGTAACTAGACCAGTAAACCAGGATGTCTATGTATTACCAGTTACAGGTTTAATGAACCTTACTATTGATAATGCAAGAGTTCACGGTGTAATGATCGACTAATTAACAGGGAGGGTAAAACCTCCCACAATTTATTATAAATATGTCAAATTTTAAAAGTACAGAAATCACAATCTACAATCAAAAGATTGATGAAAATTCTTCAACTAAAAATGTGCCTTTAGGTACTATTATTAAAGCAATAGATAAAGATACTACTGATTATGGTGTTGGTGAGTTTATTTATCTAAAAGGCGTTGCTTCAACTGCTGTCGGTTCGGCTGTTATTTATAATGCTGATGACTTCTCAACAACTTTAGCACTTCCTAATGCTGTTGGCCCAGTAGCTTTTGCAATGGCTGCAACTGTTGCTAATGAATATGGTTGGTACCAAATCGGCGGTAAAGCTGTTGGCAAGGTTGGTGCATCTTTTGCTGATAATGCCGACTGTTACTTAACATCAACAGCAGGTACTATTGATGATGCTGATGTTGCTGGTGACTATATTAGAAGATGTAAAGGTGCATCTGCTATTGATACCCCTTCAACTGGTTTAGCTGAATTAGAAATTGCTAGACCTGAAGTTGCTGACGGTAAAGATAACTAATTTTAACTGCTAGGGGGTAACTCCCCCTAGTGCAATTATATATAATATGACTAAACAAAATTTTAAGAAAGGCGAAATTGTAACTTTAGATAGAGCAAGACATATCAAAGAGAATGGTTTTAATGTAGCGTTTTTTGAAAAAGAAATAGAGACTAAAAACAATGGCACAATAGTAAAAGAATATATTTCTATTTACGGGTCTAACGATAAATATACTAAATTAATCAGACCATCTGGCGAGCAAAAATTCGTCAAAAAGACAGGAGATAGTTTTTATATGCATGATAACGAAAGATTCTCAAATGCTTATGAAGTTTTTAAAAATCTAAAACAGTCTTTAAATAAAAAATAATGACACTATTAAGCATCGCCCAAGAGATATTGCAACAAACAAAATCTGCAACAATACCAAGTACGATTATTGGTAACAATCAACCTGTTGCTATTCAAATTTTGGAGGTGCTTAAAAGATCAATCGTAAATCTTTCAAGATCTTACGATTGGCAAGAACTAACAAAAGAATATAGTTTTAATGCAGTTGCATCTCAGAATAATTATTCATTGCCTACCGATTTTGACAGGATAATTAATAATTCTTTCTGGAATACAACCGACAAAGAAGAAATGATTGGTTCTATATCTCCAGAAGATTGGAGGGAGCTTGTCAATAGTACTGTTGGCTCTGGTGCGGTCAATGAGTATTACAGGTTTAGAGGTGATGAAATATTAATATTTCCTACCCCAACCAGTACAGATGGTTATGTATTTGAGTATATAAGCAAAAATATTGTTAAAAGCAGTGGTGGAACTGGTCAAACTGGCTGGCTTGCTGATACCGATGTCCCTGTAATAGATGAATTTATATTAAAATTAGATGCAACCTGGAATCTTCTTAAGGTACAAGGTAGACCTTATGCAGAAGATCAAAGACAAGCAAATTTAGCTTTAGCTGAAAGGGTGGGAATAAATGCTGGTAGGCATACCATAAGACATTCAGTTACAAGGCTTAGAAATGGTAAAATTGGTTATCCTGAAATTATAAATCAATCATAATGGTATTAGAGTTATTAAGACAATATCCAGGACTACAACAAGAAAGAGTAGGGCAAGCATTAAGAACTAATGTCGCTGCTCCAACTGGCGGTCTTAATACTCGTGACTCATTATCTCAAATGGAAGCAACTGATGCTCCAGAAATGAAAAACTGGTTTCCATCTCAAGGCAAAGTAGTAACAAGAAAAGGTTATTCAGTATATGCAACAGGATTAAATGGTAATATCGAGACTTTAGCAGAATTAAGAGATGGCACAACTAAAAAATTTATTTGTGCAAATTCAGATGAGATAAACGATGTTACAAATCCTGCCTCAATATCTAATTTAGGATCAGGTTTTACAAATGCTAGATGGCAGACTGTTAATATGAATGGTAATCTATTATTATTTAATGGAGCAGACACACCACAAGTTTATGACGGATCAACATTAAGCAATTCAACCATACACAGTTCAGGATTAACACCGTCAGAATTAGATGGTTGCAATGTACATAAAAATAGACTCTATGTTTGGTCAACTGATGACTCTTGTTTTTATTACGGATCTACAAATGCCATCCAAGGTTCATTTCATAAGTTTGATCTTGCTGGCATAGCTCCTTATGGAGGTAATTTAATTGCAATGGCGACTTGGAATCACGATGGCGGTGATGGAGTAGATGATTATGCCCTTTTCATAATGTCTAGTGGCACTGCATTATTATATGATGGTTCTAATCCTTCAAGTGCCAATGATTGGAATTTAATTGGTATATATAAAATAGGTGAGCCATTAAGTGTAAGATCGGTTGTAAAAGTGGGTGGGGATGTTGCGATAATGACAAGACCTGATTTTGTTTTCTTTTCAGAAGTATTTAAGAATGGTGGTGCAGTAACTTCTCAAACTAAATTGTCTGGTGCCGCCTTAGACTCTGCCAATGCTTATTCTTCAAATTATGGTTGGGAGGTTGTTTTATATCCAAAAGCTTCTATTGGTGGTTGGTTGTTTTTTAATGTGCCAGTAGCAACTAATACAACTTATATCCAATATGGACTAAATACAATTACAGGAGCAGGATTTGAGTTTTCAAATATGAATGCTAGGACTTGGGGATTATATGATAATAACTTGTATTTTGGGGAAAATGGGTCTATAATGAAAGCGGATGATGGCTTAAATGACAATGGGAGCAATATCCCTTGCACAGTACAGGCTGCTTATTCTGATTTAGGCTCTCCACAAGAAAAAGTGGTAAATGAGTTTAGAAATGTAATCAATGTTGATGGTAATGTTGTTTTAAATACTATAATTAGTTTTGATTATGGCTCTAGGGCAGTTAGTCAAGATGTTAGTAGTGTTTCATCTGGCACTCCTTGGGGATCTCCTTGGGGTTCGCCTTGGTCTCCTGTAAGTGCAATTAGAAATGAACTAGTTGTAACTTCTGGAGAGGGTGTAGCTTTAGGAATGAAAATATTTGTTGCCTTAAATGGTCAACAGCTTAGTTGGTACAGAACCGACTATAGTGTAACAGTTAATAATATTTTATAATGGGGATTGGTAAAAGTTTTAAAAAAGCAGTAGGGAAAGGAGTTAGGAGTGTATCAAAAGCAACAGGTTTAAACCCTACTATGTCAGGTGCTTTAATAGGTGGGGTATTAACTCCATTAACTGGTGGAGCATCTTTAGCTGCAGGGACTGCACTTGGGGCAGGATTAGGAGCTGCAGCAGGAAGATTTGGTAAAGTAGGGGTAAAGCTGGCACAGGCAGGAGCAACTCCTGAACAAATAACAACAGCAAATTTATTTTCTAAACTATCACCAGAACAACAAAAAGACTTACTATTAAATAATCCTAATATCGTTGGTCCAGGAGGAATGCAAATATATGACCCCCTAACCAATACAGTAAGAATCGAGGAATCACCTTTCCAGCAAGAGCAAAGAGGGAGGCAGGAGGCATTGGCAAAAAGTCTTTCATCTCAATTACAGGGAATAGAACTTCCAGGCACAGACCCATCAGCAAGATTTGAACAAGGCAGACAATTACTAGAGCCAGCTTTTACAGAACAAAGAGAGCAATTAGAACAATCTTTAGCAGATCGAGGCATTCCAGCAGGGAGTGAGGCTTATGCAAGAGAATTAGACAGGTTGCAACAATCACAAGGTAGGCAATTACAACAATTATCTTTTGAATCAGTGCAAACAGCAGAAGCCCAAAGATCGGCAAGATTTAATGAATTAGCATCTTTACTTGGTCAAGCTCAAGTAGGTGGAGTAGGTTTTGGACAATTCCAACCTCAATTTAGTGGTTTAGATTTATTCGGTGCAGAACAAGCTGGCTTAAATAGAGCTTTTCAAGCAGAGCAAGCTAGAAAAGACAGAAGTGCAACACAAAGAGCTGCTTTAATTGGGGGTTTAGGAAAGATTGGTAGTGCTTTAATAGGAAGTGGTTTGTTTTAAATTGTATAGGAACTTTATAAATAATTATGGCGATAAATAGAGAATTACTACAAAGAGAATTAAAAAGAGCAGGACAAATAAGACAGGCTGCTGCAAGTGGAGAAGGTTTTGACCCTAGAGGCGGTTATGGAGTATTAGCTGCACAATTAGGAACTGCTGCAATAGGTGCTTATGCTGAAAAAAAAGCAAGGGATAAATTAATGGCAGAAAATGAAAGAAGAAAGCAAAAAATGGGCTTGTTATTAGAGCAAAAAGGTATTTCATCTGAATTTGCTGATTTATTATCGCCAACAAGTCAAGATGCTTTAGTGCAACAAATTATTAAATCTGAATTAACTCCACCTACTGCACCAAAATATGATATAAGAGAAAGTGAAGGGGGTTTTGTAAGGATTGACCCACAAACTGGAACAGCAGAACCAATAAAAACTACACAAGGCGAGCAATTAAGAAGTAAGGCAAAGAAGGTTAAAACTGAAGAATTAAAATTATCAGAAGGGCAAAAAGCAACTGACAAAGCTTTTGCAGAAGAATATGTAGAATTTAAGGCAAAAGGAGGGTATGCAGATAGTCAAAAACAAATATCACAATTAAAAGGAGTAAGAGACGAACTCTTAAAGATTGCATCTGGAGAAAGTAAGAAAAATTTATCAGGTCCTGGGTTCGGTTTTGTACCAGATAAAATAATAGCATTTACAAACCCAGAAGCATTATCTACAAAACAAAGGGTTGAGGAGGTTGTCCAAAGAAATTTAAGGTTAATTCTTGGTGCTCAATTCACAGAAAAAGAGGGTGAAAGATTGATAGCTAGAGCTTATGATGAAAGATTAAGCGAAGCAGAGAATGCTAAAAGACTAAACGCTTTAATTGACCAAATGGAAAAGGCAGCAAAATCAAAAGAAAGTGCCGCAAAATACTTTGAAAAAGAAGGAACTTTAAGAGGTTGGAAAGGTAAAGAATATACTTTATCTGATATAGAACAGAGCTTCAATAAAAAATTCGGTATAAAAGAAGAAAAGAAAGTTAGTGATACATTAAAAAGTAACGAACCACCAACAACAGGAGGTAGTAATATAATTGATTTTAATGATTTGTAATGCCTGATATAAGATTACCAGATGGGAGAATAATTAAAAATGTGCCAGAAGGTACTACCAAAGAGCAGTTGACACAAAAATTAATCAACAAAGGGTTGTTAAGTGGTCAGGAAGATTTTATTCAACAAGACAAGTCTTTACTTTCAAAAATAGGAACTGCAACAGTAGAGGGTTTGGCAGGATTTACAGAAGGATTAGGTCGTGCGGCAGTAGGTGCAACTCAATTAGGAGCTGAACTATTGGGACAAGAAGAATTTGCAGGAAAGATAGGGCAACAAATAGCAAAAGAAAAAGAGTTAGAAAAAGATGATTCAACAGCAAGAAAGGTAGGTCGCTTTATTGGTGGCATTGCTCCAGCTTTGCCAGTAGGTGCAGGAATGGGATTAATAAAAGGCGGTATTGCAGGAGGTGCGGCAGCAGAACTTATACAACCAACAGAAGAGGGAACAGCAAAAGAAAGAGTGGGGCAAGTAGCATTAGGTGCAGGGTTAGGTGGTCTAACTGGTGGAGCTTTACTTGGTGCAGGCAAAACAATAAAAGGCACAGCAGGATTAGTAAAAAGACAATTTGTAGCAACCAAGCCAGAAGATATAATTGCAAAAGGTATAAGACCAGAAGATGCACAACCAATTTTAGATAAATTACAAGAAGGTAAAATTTCAGTTATTCCAGATGTAGCAGGAGATGAAGTAAAAGGATTAACAAGAAGCATCGCAAAATTACCACAAGCAAAAGATGTAGTTACCGATGCATTAGATCAAAGAAGTTTTGGAGCAGTAAAAAGGGTTAGCGAGCAATTGTCAAAAGATATATCCCCAGTAGGTGCTTATTTTGGCAATATAGACGATTTGGCAAAAGCAAGAAGCGAAATTGCAGCACCTTTATATGAAAAGGCTTTTAAACAAAATACAACTTTAGATATAAATAAAAATAGGGAACTATTTAATAAAATTGCACCAGATATTGCTGATGCTAAGAATAAATTTAGATTATCAAGTGACATAAGTGATAATTCAATAGTAATGCTTGATGCCGCCAAAAAGTCTTTAGATGACAAGATAGGAAAAGCAATCAAACAAGGAGAAAGGCAAGAAGCAAGTATATTACAAGGAATTAAAAAAGAGTTAGTAAGCAAACTTGACCAACTCAATCCAGATTATAAAAAAGCTAGACAAGTATTTAGTGATTTTGCTTCAATCCAAAATGCACAAGAGCAAGGGTTAGAAATAGTAAAAAAAGGAATAACCGCCGAACAAGTCAAAAAGATGATAAAAGAAATGAGTGTTGCAGAAAAAGATGCTTTTAGAATAGGTCTTAGAGAGGGGTTAGATAGAATAGTTAGAAATACCTCAATAGGTAATGATCCTGCTAAAAAGATATTTAATGATTTAAGTATTGTAGATAAAATAAAAGCAGCTTTAGGAGATGGAAAGAAATTTACAGATTTTAAAAAGAGAATGCAAGAAGAGATAGCGGCGGCTGATACTAGATTTAAAGTATTAGGAGGTAGTAGATCAGATTTTAATCTATCTCAAGATGATGTATTAGATAAAATAGTAAGTGGTGCGGAGGTTGCAAGAGGAGGTAAAACTGAATTATTAAGGGTAACAGTAAATGCTTTAAAAAACAGAGCCGCAGGACTTAATAAAAAAAATGCAAAACAAGTCGCAGAAATATTAGTAAATAGAGAAAAAGGAATTGAAGCATTACAGAATATAATAAATAAAGAACAAAGTAAAACACAACAAAGAATATTAAAAGATTTTGTAAGGTCTTTAAGACCAGAGTTATTAGGTTCTCAAGCTTTGCAAAATGATTAACAATAAATTATAAAATTATGCCAAAAGGATTATACGCAAACATACACGCAAAAAGAAAAAGAATAAAAGCTGGTAGCGGTGAAACTATGAGAAAGAAAGGTTCTAAAGGTGCACCAACAGCAAAAGCATTTAAACAAGCTAAAAAAACAGCTAAACCATATAAAAAGAAATGAAAAAGAAATCAGTTAGTTTATCAATAGGCAGAGGTGAAAAATCCAAGAAAGGAGGATTAACAGCCAAAGGTAGAGCTAAATATAATAAAGCAACTGGAAGCAATTTAAAAGCACCTGTTACTGCTAAACAAGCAAGTAAAAGTAAAACAGCAGCGGCAAGAAGAAAATCTTTTTGTGCTAGAATGTCAGGAGTAAAAGGACCTACCTCTAAAAATGGTAAATTAACTAGAAAAGGATTAGCATTAAAGAGATGGGATTGTAATTGACTTTTAAACTAATTTTACATAACCTAGAAAATAAATTATAAAATTATGGCTTTTAACGGATCAGGAACATTTAACAGAATTTATAACTGGACAACCGATGCAGGGAACGGGATTAATATTGAACCATCTAGAATGGACGGTGAGGACAACGGTTTTGCAACTGGACTTTCAAATTGTATTACAAAAGATGGTCAAACAACCATTACCGCAAACATCCCTTTTAATAGTAAGAAAATAACAGGACTTGCCAACGGTTCAGCAAGAACAGATTCAATCGCACTAGGTCAAGTGCAGGATAATTCTTATGGAACTTTAGGAACTCTCGGAGGTTCAGCAGATACTTACACAGCTAGCACTTCTCCTGCTATTACAGCTTATGCAACAGGATCAGAATTTAATTTAAAAGTTAATGCAGATAATACAGGAGCATCAACCTTAAATGTTAGTGCAGTAGGTGCTAAAAACATTAAAAAATATGATGGTGCAGGTTCTAAGTTAGATTTGGAAGCAGGAGATTTACAGCAAGATCAATATTATAAAGTTATTTATGATGGTACTGACTTTATTTTAAACAATCCACAAGCACCTTATTTTGATGCTAATAACTTAACAAAATCAACAACAACAAATTATGGGGTTAGTTATTTACCAAATCCAATAACAATCTCAAATGGTACAGACACAGATCACGATATTGATTTTACTGCTGGTAATTTTAATTTTGATGATGGATCAGGTCAAGCGGTAGCAACAGCATTGACTAAACAAATTGATAATAGTTGGTCGGCAGGAACTAATCAAGGTGGTCTTGATACTGGATCGGTTGCGGCGGATAGCACATATTTTATGTTTGCAATATACAACCCTACAACCTCAACAGCAGATTTTTTATTTTCCACTTCTCATGTCTCACCTATTTTACCAAGTGGTTATACTAAGAAAAAAAGAATTGCCGCATTAAGGACTGATGGCTCAGGTAATATAAGGAATGGTGAATATCTTTTTAATCCTGATGGCTCATATCATTTTGAATATGCCACAAAAATATTAGATTTAGCTATTGCAGGAAGTGCGTCTACTTCTAAAGTAAATTTCGCAGTAACCGTACCTCGTGATGTTGTTGTGAAAATTAGAGCTTCAATGTATAGAGCTAATACAGCGGATGTTTATGTAAATTTATTATCACCTTATGACAATAGTTTATCTCCAACATTTGCTAATGCTGATCTATTGTCGGACATTAATTACTTAGGAGCAATAGAAAAAAATATATTGAGCAATGATTCTGGTCAAATCTCTTATATTTCCAGTTTTGCAACATTGGATAATTTCAATGTAACGACTTTAGGTTGGTTTGATTCCATTAAACAATATTAAATTATGATATATTTAAAAGATAAACAAACAAAGGAGATTAAAACTTTTGAAGTAGATAATTATCTACAATTAAGTAAAAATATAAGAGATCAATATATTGAGGCAAGTCAAGAAGAAATTAATGCAGAATTATTACAGGAAGCTAAAAATAAAAAAATTGCAGAACTTGAAACTTTCCACGAATCAGACGAAGTAAGAATATTGACTATTAATGAAAAATTCCAAGTAAGTACTAATTACGAAACAACAAGAAAATGGTTCAATGAAATTATTAATGATTTAGAAAATGAGTCCGATGTAACAGGAAAATCTCATAATGATATTACTTTTGAATGGGAAATCGCAACTGGTGTATGGTTGCCGCTTAAATTATCACAGCTTAAGCAATTTAAGTATGCAGTTTTTAACATTACTAGAACTAATTTTAAGCAATATAGAACTCATACAAAAGCAATAGAATCATTAACAAGCATTAAAGATGTTGAATCATACGACTTTACTAAAGGCTATTTACTTAATAATAAATTAAATTTTAATATATAATGAGTTTTAAAGTTAAAGAAGGAGATGTAATTTTTTGCTCAAGCAAATTGACATGTAAATCTGCAATATTATTCCCTGCAAGGTTTTTAATTCAAGCAACGACTCTTTCACAATATGAGCATGCTGCACAATTTATCAATGGCAAAATTGCCGAAGCTAATGCTAAAAAAGGTACTATATTAACGCCATTGCAAAATTGGGTAAATTCAAAATATGATTTTGTAACTATTGATGTATTACGACCACAAAAGATAACAAAAAAACAATTAGAAGCAATGCTTAGCCATTGGATTTTAACCAAAGGAGCTAAATATCCTTTTAGCAAGGCTTTATATTCTAATTTAGATTGCCTTATCCCTTCATCATTAAAAGAACCATCTTTAAGAAAAGAGCAATTTTGCAGTGAAGGTGTTCTTAGAGCATTAAAGAAAGCTGTATTATTGCCAGAAAATTTATTAGCTAGATATTACACACCTCAAGAGCTTTTTGAATTACTTGTGGAGGTTGGTTTTAAACATTTTGATAATATAAATCCTAAATTTATAGTTAAATATGAAAACTAAATTACCGAGTATATCATTTTCATTAATTTGTATTTTACTGTTTTTATTTTATTTAGATTATAACAGATCGAGCATTAGAGCATTTTATGATTTCGAGCATAAAGAGATAGAAAAAGTACTAAAACAATGCGGTAAAGGTTACTATTTATCTGTAATTCCAGTTAAGGGAATATTTAAAAAAACTTATTCCTACTCAAAACTTTATACAGTGATAGATGATAATTTTATTAATGATGTTAAGGAAGGTAATATTGCATATCAAAAAGAAAAAGAAATAGATAAATGTACATATTCTTTTATTAACTCAATTCCTAATCAAGGAGTAAGTTTATTTGATAATATAAACGAATTGCCAAAATGTAAAACAATTCAAGACACATTAAATGTTACTCATAGAAAAATAAATGATTTAGCTTTTACAGTAATAAAAAATCACCGAGGAGTTATAATTGTTTACATATTAACAAACACAAACAAAGAAAAAAAATGCAACAATGATGAGGTTAAGAATTTGCTTAAGGGCTTAAGCAGTAAAGTTAAAAAAAGAATGCTGTGGACACTATAATAAAAATTGCCTCTTTAGTTGTTAATTCCGAGATAACGCCTTTCATGGCTATAACTTTTTTCATAGTTTATAATTTAAAATCTCAATCAGAACAAAATAAAAAAGAAATATATCGATTGCAGAAGGAAATAGAAAAATTAGATGAGCATAATAAACAAGTTCAAATAACAAAAAATAAAGAATTAAAAGAAGAAATAAAACGAGTAAAGAAACATAATAATGAAAACGCTGAAATATCAATAAAATATATAAAAGAATTAAATTCTAACTTTAAAAAATACGGAGATTCTTTAAAAGATGTAGAAGTGAGATTCTTTGATCGTATGGGTAATAATAAAGACAATGAAAAATGACGATAAGGAGCTGATAAAAGACCTGCTCGGAGTTAATCCGTATTTAGAACATTTTAGAAAACATAGACGACAAGGAAGAATATTCTTTCGTGGTATAGTCTGTGCAATAAAAATTGGAATAGCATCTTTTGGAATTACTTTTGGTTTAGCTTTTGCATTATATGCTGGTAACATATTACTTGACATTCTAAATGTTTGCTTTTAAAATTGAGTTTGGACCTCAAACACAATATTAAATACCTCACTATTTAAAATTTAATTATGAACTACTCTTTTTTACAAGATTTTCACGGTAATTTTTCAAGTAAACGAAAATATGGTTCTCTAGCTTTAAAAGTTGGAACTGCTCTAATTGTTTTTCTTGTGATTTTATGCTGTTTCATAACCCCAAAAGTACCCTTTGAAGAATTAATATCACCTGTCATATGGTTGGTTGGTTTTGGTGCGGCTCTTTTAGGATGGGGGGTTTTTGAAGATAAAAAAATAGTAATTAACAAGAAATGAGAACTATTGTAGGATCAATAATAGGTGGTATTATTGCTTTAATAGGAGCTTACTTTAAAGGTAAGTCGGTTGCTAAAAAAGATTTCGATCTTGAAAAGGCTCAAGAAGATAATCAAGTAATGTCAGAACAAATTAAAAAATATAAAGAAAATGCTAAGATTGATAGAGAAATTGCAAACAGCATTATTGACAAGTCTCCTCGTGATATTATTAAGCAGTTGCGTAAAGCAAAAGCAGATTGAATTAATTAATGTTAATGGCTTTTGCGAAATTTACAAACCTATTCCTGATTCTCTTCTGTCAAAAATAGAGGTTTTAGAAAATTTAGAGTTAGAAGATATTAAGAACTTGAATTATAATGAAATGCAATATTTAAATAGAAAGTGCAATGAAAATTAATATAATATATGCAATAGCTTTATTCGTTATAATTTTAATGTCTATTGCTGCGGCAGATAGAGTTTATGGTGCAGAATATAAGCCATTTATTGGAAAAACTATAACATACCACAACACAGATAATAATCAAATAAACAAAAACGAGCATTTAGGAAGATTAAAAGATCAGTTAAAATCTTTTAATGTAGGCTTAACATTATTCAAGAAAGATAGTTTTTTAAGCTGCTCAACAAATCGCTTATTACAGCAATCCACAAAGATTAGATTTTCAAATGGCCAGATTAAAAGAAAACTTTTAAGCGATAGTTGTGCCTTAGGAAAAGCATTTAAAACTAAATATATTAAATCATCTACTTCTATAATTTTATCAAATGTTAATGTTTATGATAATTATAATGGATTAATTACTAAAAAATCTAGCTTGCTAAGAGGATTAGGTGCTGGTATATTTAAAGGTAATGATTATTATGGTTTTTATTGGTTTGATCGTAATAATGAGTTAAGCATTAAAAATGCTTTTGGGGTTGTATATAATAAATATTTTTAATAAACGATAATGGACGACGAATTAATTTTTTAACATGACTATATTTAAAATAATTATTATCTTATTTTTAGCTACTGGCAATCTTTATGCTAAAAATAAGAAGTTTGAAAAGGAATATCAAGCTATTGATTGTAAGGCAAGAGGTGGTAAAACAGAAGTCGCGATTAAAGGAGGTAGAATTGATTGCGAGACTAAGCATTTTGTTATTGAATATGATTTTGCTAGGAAATGGCCTGAATGTTTAGGTCAAGTATTATCTTACTCTGCTGTGAAAGATAAATTCGGACTTTGCATTCTGATCTTAGAAAAAGAAAAAGATTTCAAGTATGTTAAAAAATTAGAAGAAGCAATAGATTATCATAACCCTTATGTCGGATCTGATGTAATTAAAAATTTAAATTAATATGTTTTCATCAAAAGAAGTAACTTTACAAAGAACTTTATTAAGTAAATATGGAGTTCGAGGAGTTATGTATTATCAAAATAAAAGAATAGCCCACACATTAGAAAATCCCTGGATAGATAACCAACGCATAATATCCTGCATCCCAACAGGAAAATACAAAGTTAAAAATGATAATACTGGAAGATTTAAATGGTGGAGGATTTACGATGTTCCTGGTAGAGGCTTAATTGAAATTCATGAAGGAAATGATATAAGTCATACTGAAGGATGCGTTTTAGTCGGTAATACTATATCAGAACATAATAACGCATTATATATAAAAAATTCTTTATACACATTAAGATATCTAAAAAAGATATTACCTAATAATTTTACTCTAAATATCGAAGAGCAAAATTCCAAAATTATATTTTAGTTATTATTCCAGAATAAATCATATCTCATTTAAAAACTTTTCATTGTTGATGTTAAAAAATCATTTGGTTTCCTAGTGTATATTACAAAATAATATCTACCGAACCAGCGTTTATCAGAAACTACATGTATTTTACTAAGGTAAAAACCTCGTAGTCTCATAAGCATCACCCTCTTTGGAGTGCAATGGGAATTTAAAGCTTGATTATTTATTAACCAAGCAATACCTTTACTAGCTATCTGCGTTGCTTTTTCTGTAAATTTCCAACTTAGATGGTATGGGGGATTTCCAACTACCCAATCAACTTTCTGTACCCAATCAACTAAAAAATCACACCCATCTTCTAATTCACATTCAAACTTATTTTTCTGATAAAAATTATTAAACCAAATTTTATTTAGACCACTCCCCGCATCTAATATAGAGTCTTCAATACCCATAGGTATTATGGGTATTAATTCTTTTACCATTTCATCTTTAGTATAGTGAAATGTTATATCTTTTACTTTAGTCATATCTCATTATTTAAAATAAAACTTTCTAACTCCCTCACACTCTTCCCAATTCTTTCCGCTTCATATTCTGGATAATCATTTTGTAATATATCAGCATATACTCTTAATTTAACTTGCTTCACTAGATCATCTTGATCACCATATTTATCTTCCCATGTTTTTACCCCTATGTGATGAATACCCTCTTCTCCTCGATGGTGGTGAGGGCATAGTGGCATTATATCATAATTGCTTGACTTAGTTCCATAGCCTCTATTTTTCGTGTTATGATGTATTTCTGGTATTCCTCCACAGATTACACAGCCTAATTCGGCAACACGACCCATATAAGCCCTTTCTTGTTTAGTTGCTTTCATTTTATTTTAATTATAGTTTTATTTTTTCATTTCCCCATTGGTTAGCAATTGCTTTTGCTATTCCTTCAAATGTTTTTGATCTATTTTTTTGCCTATCTTTACCACCCTTATTAAACCAATTACCAGCTATTTTGGTACTTTCAGGAGCGTTTACAACATGTGTATGCCTCAATAAAGGTAAATTCTTTAACCACAAACATGTCTTTTTTTTAAAAGGATCACCGAAATAATAAGGCTGAACTATTTGACTATATTTCGGAATATTAAAAATTTTACTCTGAACAGGATTTTCAACACAAATTTTGCCAATAGGAGCATTTAATAATTTCATAAAAAAATCTTTTGCTTCCAATCCTTTTTTATATCTTTCTTGGTTTAAAATTCCTTTCGGATATAAGAACCTAGCCCCCGCATTGCTTAAATAAGTACAAGGAGGGTGGGCAATCATCATATCGTATTTACCACTATAAGCTTCTTTTATAGCGTCACCTTTTATATGCCACTCGGGATAGCCACCGCTACAATCCAGTACATCACAAGAATAAGCTTCTATTCCTAACTTTCTAAATTCTATTGTTACCCTTTGAGATTCTTCACAAGCTACTAATACTTTCATTTTATTATTTAATTTTAATTATAGTTTTATTTTGATCTCCTTTCAAGCTTTGATAACTAACCTTATCAACAAATTTAATCGTATCATCTTGCAATACTCCATGAGCAACAAGACAATCTTCTAATAATTTTCCAAGATATGAGCAATTAGAACTGTCAAGAGGTTTCTTTTTAAAATAGAAAGTAAATTCTAAATCAACTTTTCTTTCTACCTTCTCCAATTTTTTAAACGAATTTGTCAATAATAAAAATTGATCTTTCTGTTGTTTTCTTTGTCTCCAATGCACTCCTGCATAAATCTTATTTGTAGATATTTTTGGAAGATCAAATAATTCAATTATCATAATCTTCAATAATTTTAAGAGCCGCAACAGCTAATTTAGGGTTATAATGTTTTAATTGCCAAAAGTTTTTAAAGCCAAAAATCTCGCAAAAATTACTCATTACTTTAATCGTAAATTTCAACTCTGAAAAGGTACTACCATTTTTAATAAAAACCAAGTGCTTCCTAGAATATTTATATCCTTCTTTAGTTTTTTTCCATTTAGCTTTTCCTTGCGAATTATGATCGGTGACCTCTTTATATAATCTATCCATGGCTTCCTTGAGAAGTTTAGTCGTTAATTCTGTCATAATTATTTATACATAATAAGTCCAATCTTCATCAGGATTAAAATGTTTTAATTTAAAATCACTTCCTCCGTCTAACTGATATTCGTCAATAGTACCCTCTTGAAACCATTCTAAGTCTATTAATTTTTCTATATCTTCATCCTTCATATCTCCAACACTCGTAAACCACACAGTATCATGAGTTAAGTATATACTATCACAACCATCCTCACAATAACTATTTAATATTTTAAGACCCTCTATTATATTTTTATTACTCATAATTATTTTATTAAATCCATTAATTGCTTATCAATACACAACGAAAAGCCACTTATCATCGCCCATTTATTAATATTATCTAACACCATCATCATATCATCTTTACTTATATCATCAAAAGATTTAGGAATAAATTGATTATTCTTTTCTATATGCCATTTACCTACAATTTTCAAAGCATATTTAAACTGCTCTTTGCAAAAAGTTTCCTCACCTCTTTCTTCTTCTCTTTTGTTATATTGCGGTAATAATTGATCTCTAGCACTATAAAAAGCTTTTAATTGTGGATGAGTCTTTTTCCCAGTAATTACTTTTAATATAAATTCCTCCTTTTTTTTATTTAAAAGCTGAATGTAAGTTTTTAACTGGGTAAATTCCTTTTCTACATTTTCTGACTTACAAAATCTAAAAGACTTTTCTATGTGAATTTTTAAATCTTTTTCTTTCATATTAATAATTTATTTATTTTTCTTTGAGTTTCCTCACTCTGTTCTTCAAGAGTCTCTTTTGTTAAATTCCACTCAAATATTACAGTTTCTTCAAGCCTAACACCTCCAAAAGCTGACATTGTCAAAAACTTTAAATTTGTAATATAAACCTCCTGCCAAATGTCCATTTGATATAGTTTATCAGACAAAGCAACCAAAACTCTGTTTAGGGTTAGGGGTTTGCCTATAATTTTAACATCTTTAAAATCCCTTAAATCATTACAGCCAATTAATTTAAATTTATCTATTTTTGTAAACCTATTTGTTGAAATTTCTCTTACTTCTTCGAGAGTGTATTTATTAAAAATTGGTTTCTCATCATTATAAACTGGATCCTCGTTGATATAACACAAAATATTATCATTAACACTCAACTCGCAACCAAATCCCAACTCCATCTCCAAAGCCTCCTCATAAGTCTTTGCTTCTGGATTACAAGCCATGATTACAGCTTTTCTATTTTCTTCCTGTATTTGTTTTAATTCTTGCATATTAAAAAATTTTAATTATTATAACCGCCATATTAACTAAACTATTAATTATGATAGCTTCATATATTCTTATCGGAATTAGTCTTATTGTTCTTGTTAATTCTTCCCTTTAATTTGGCAGGAATTAATTCAGTAACACATATACCAAGACTATCTGCTATAAAAAATAATCGCTCAAGAGTGAATTTATATTTTCCTTTTTCGTTTTCCTCTAAAGTTCGAGGATTAATATTAATAGCTTTTCCTATTTGATTGCGACTTTTCTTATGTGATAATCTAACATTCTTCACATGCCTACCAATTATATTATTAATTGCTTGATTTGTTAATTTATTTGATTTCATTTAATTGTAATTTTAGGTTATTTAAAAATCTTTTAGCATGCTTTGTAGGGATAGTCTGTTTATCTTTAAAAAGATCATCAAACCTATCCACCAAATTACTAATAGAAATTATTTTATTTTCTAATTCTTTTATAGTCATTTTTATTGTAATTTAGTTTTTAATTCTTCTTTCCTTTTTTCCACAGTTTCATGCATTTTAGGCATTCTGCTTTTTAAAGTTTTTATGTCTTTTTCATTCTCTTCCCAAATTGCTCTTAAATTATCTAAACTAATAGCCATCTCTAACTCGCCTATAATACTATCTCTTAAGTCTTTGCACTCATCATATAAAGATTGTCTTTCCTCTTCTAAAATATCGTCTTTTTTCAAATCTGGTTCTTTCTTAAACTCATCACTCTCAGCTTCCGAATAAATACCGAAAAATCCAACTTTGCTATTTTTAAGGATAACCCTATCCATTAAACGTTTTAATACCATCGCGTAAGGGTATTGATTTTTACAATTAAAAGAGGATAACTCTCCAAACTCATATATGCCTTGACTTATACTAATATATTGCATTACTTTTTCTTGATTTTCATCTTTAAGAAAACTGACTGAGTCTGGTTTAAATTTTAATTTATCATCAAGTTTATCATTTATTTTTAAGCAACCATTATGGCTTATAATTAAACCACTATACATCATTGTAGTTTTTTTGATTTTATTCTTTAATATCCAAAAATCTCCCTCACTTAATCCATAATCTCCTTTTTCAATAAGTTCTATTGCTTTTCGCTTTGATTGGATATATTTAGGGCTTTGCCATACTGGTAATTCAACCCCCTCAACAAATTCTTTTGTTTTTTCTCCAAAGTTATATTTTTTTTCTTCTGTCATAATTTAATAATTTGTTCTGTTAACTGATTGTCCCATAATTACTGATATTTTGCTATATAGCTTATCAATAATTTCTTCGCCATCGCCAGGAGTGATAGTTTTTTTAGCAATAGCATTATTTATTGAATCTATTTGTGTATTTATAGAATCAATAGTCTTTTTTTCATTTTCTGTATATGTATTAAGTGCCATGATTTTTGTTTTTAATTTAAGTTAATTAATTATAGCATTACCAGAAACTCTAGCATTACCAAAAACCCAAGCATTACCAGAAACTCTAGCATCACCAGAAACCCAAGCATTACCAGTAACCCTAGCATAACCAGAAACTCTAGCATCACCAAAAACCTCAGCATCACCAAAAACCTGAGCATCACCAGTAACCCTAGCATAACCAGTAACCCTAGCATCATCAAAAACCCAAGCATTACCAGAAACCCAAGCATTACCAGAAACTCTAGCATCACCAAAAACCTCAGCATCACCAGAAACTCTAGCATCACCAGAAACCCAACAGTTGCCGTGATGGCTTAAATTACTCTCCTTCTCTATCCATCCTCCAGAATCTCCTTTTTTTACATTTAAGAAGTCTTTTAAAGCTTCGATTTGGTAAAAGGCAATATTTCCAACAATTTTTTTATTTGTTAATTTATATTTCATGATTTTTTGATTAAGTTAATTATATATTTAAGTTTACAACCTAAAATGTTAAAGGTCAAGTCTTTTTTCAAAATAATTTGTATCTTTTCCTTCATGATCAATTCTGCCCTCATATTTATTAGTATAATCTATCTCATCATCAATTTGTTTTTGAATTTGAGAAATATTATAATCTGTTTCTTCGCCATTGCAAAAAATATCTTTAATATCAGGTATCCAATCTTTGGAAATGCAATCATACACTATAACTGCGATAATTTCCTCTATTGATTCGCCTTCAAATCCTCCTTTGTTCGTTTCTATTGTATAAATCATAATTTAAATATTTAAGCATTGTCTAATTTCATCATTGTTATTATAAAGAGATTTACAATGATTTACCCCATATAAAAAAGCTGATCCACTACAGAAAACAAAGATCAAAACAAGTATAGTTGCTATTGCTGTGTCTTTTAAATTTATCATAATTACACAAATTTAATTAATAATTTTACCAAAAAAGATTTTAATAAATTTAGATTAGATAATTTAGTTAAATAAAATTCATTATGAAAATCTGTTTTATATATATAGAACATATCGAATTTATGCTCTTTTAATAAGATTTTTTTTGTTAGTTTGTTTAACATATTTAAGATATTTAAGTTGATTACTTAACTAAGTTTACAATGTAAAATGTTAAAGTCAAGTATTATTTGCAAATTAATTTTTATTATATTAAAATATTTTTTGGGGGTTTTCATTTCCCTATGAGGGTGTACTCATCTCTGATTTAAGTTAATTACAGCACCCTCAAAATTAAGTTGCATGATTGAAGGGAGGAGGTTTTAGTTTTCCTCCTCCTG